>Ga0208793_1002245_pt1 | contig 10230 bp, 12 predicted proteins | sample 17_taG_FD_184092 | JGI IMG/M metagenome (GOLD analysis project Ga0208793, IMG submission 184092) | Marine viral communities from the Subarctic Pacific Ocean - 17_ETSP_OMZ_AT15314 metaG (SPAdes) (version 2) | ecosystem: Environmental > Aquatic > Marine > Oceanic | place: Pacific Ocean | collected...
TTTTGGGTATAACCATTAGTGACTTAGAGGTCCTCAGGGGACAGGGAAAAATCGGCAAGGGTTTCCACCGATCCCTATGAGGACAGTAGAGTAGCCACAGCGCCCGCACCCTTGGTGAAGTCACTGACGACAGTCTGGTCATGGGCCCTATGGTGGTGGTAGAGTTGGTGGCAAAATTTCCCTTGATGGGCGCGCGGATTTAAAAAATTTCCAAGGCGGGACTTGACTGAACTAAAATTTCCTAAATGAAACTATTGAGGCTTTAAGACTATAAGTAACATGAGTAAATCACACAAAGTAGGAGATGAATATCGCACCAATCCACTCAGCCACAAACCAGGTGGAAGTATAGTAAGAGTAACCTTTAAGAACGGCAGCACTCGGGACTATGATAAAGTGAAGCATCCAGAGTCATTCATTAAGAAGATCTGGGAAATAGGTAACGATATAGCAAACGCAGAAGTAATATGACATTAACAAAGGAACAGGTAATAGCCATCGCGGATCGATTAGATAATGTAATCGGCAATCACTTTCATGACTCTATTATAGCTGAGGTAGATAAAGAGATTGAAGACGCGGATGTCTACGAGATTAAAAAAGAGTTAGCCCTAGGCTATCTAGAAGAATATACTAAATTTAAGAAGAATGAAAATAATTAAAAAGATAATTTTTATCATTCGATTAAGATTAGCAAGAAAGAAAAGAAAATCAGTATGGGATCTATGAAGATAGCATTAATAGCACACGACAATAAAAAAGCTGACATGGTGGCTTTTGTTTCTAAGAGGTTACCATTCTTTAATAGAGAAGATGTAACGATTATCACAACAGGAACTACTGGCAAACACTGTAAACATGCTGGTATTAAGAATTTAGAAACTGTATTAAGTGGACCTATAGGAGGGGACGCGCAGATTGCTGCAATGGCAGTTGAAGGTAAAATAGATCTAGTCATTTTCATGAGAGATCCGTTAGACAAACACCCTCACGACGTAGATATTTCTATGTTAATGAGATTATGTGATGTCCATAATATACCACTAGCCACTAACTATAAAACTGCTAGCTATCTAGTAAAATACTTAAAAACTAAAATATGAAAGAAGAATTCTTATATGAATATCTAAATGCCTACGCTCCAGTAGCACAAGAGGGCGCGGGTCAGTCAATCTGGCAAGACTATATTGCAGACTACTGTGATGAAACTAAACAAGACGCCTATGGTACTTGTTATGGTCTAGTCGTCGGCACGACTGGTTTTAGAAAGAGAGACTGTCGAGTAGTTATTGAAGCTCACTGTGATGAAATAGCCTGGATTATTACTAATATAGAAGCAGATGGTATTGTTAGAGTTAGAAAGCATGGTGGTTCAGATAATATGATAGCACCAAGTAAGACTGTAGTAATTCATACACATGATGGTAGAGAAGTTCCTGGAGTTTTCGGTTGGCCTGCAATTCATACCAGAGCTAAAAGAAAAGATATGGGCTATGCCGATCATGAATTATGGGTAGATACTGGTATTGGTGATAAAGAAGCGGTTAATAAAGCTGGTGTAGAAGTTGGTTGTCTAATTACATTTGATGACAAGCTAAAAGAAATGGGAGACTACTATGTAGGTAGAGCATTGGATAACAAGATTGGTGGTTATATTATTGCAGAAGTAGTTAGAAGAATTCACGACCGCTCAATTGGTTTACCTTATGACTTATATGTAGTAAATTCAGTTCAAGAAGAGGTTGGTCTATTTGGCGCGAAGAAAATAGCTAAAGAATTAAAAGCTGATTTAGCACTGGTAACTGATGTTTGTCATAATACTAAAACACCAAAGATGGATAATGCAAAACATGGTCCAGTTGAAGGTGGTAAAGGTCCATCACTAGAATATGCTAGTCAAAATCACAGAGGTATTCTAAATATGCTAAAAGAAGTAGCGGCAGATAATGAAATTCCACTACAACACCATGTCGGTAGCTATGGCAATGATACGGTTGCATTCTTCCTAGAGAATACTCCTACTGCAATTTTAGGTATGCCACTTAAGTATATGCATTCTACCGTGGAAATGGCTCATAAAGAAGATGTTGAAACTTGTATCGAATTGTATATAGAATTCTTAAAGGCTTTAACACCAGAAAAAATTGACGAAATAAATAAGAGAAAATGAGAAAGTCAAAGACAAGTAAAAGAAGGACAGTAAATCAATATAAAGATCTTAAATGTCAGAACTCTGATTTAGAGACTTCTAAATATGTAAAGTATGCACCTCTTGATGGGCCATGTACGGAAGTGGTAAATGTACCTGAAGAGGTAACAAGAGTCTTATGCTATAAATGTACTTCGAGATCCGCTAGCGGAAAATAATTAAGACCAATATGGACGAACGATTTCGTCAAGAGAATGCATTTCACTGGAGTCATACATTTCTCCAAGGGGTTTATTCTCATCTCCCTTTCTTCTTTCAGTAGCATAGTTACATGCTGACCAATACTTTTCTAAACCAGGTATCTTCTCAACATCCTCTCTATATCTGTCATATAGTTTAAGAGTTTGTAAGCATGGAGGTGTATGGTCAAATTCTACTTTACCAGAACCTTTTGTTCTATAATAAGGGAAGCCTAAGTTGGCTCTTCTTGAGTCTTTGAATAAATCTTCAATATCTAATCCTGGTATTCTATCAAATTGTTCAATAGTTAAATCTATAATTCTACCAGAAGTTTTATGTTGACAGAACCAATGCGTTGTTTGCCCGCGCTTACCTTTAAATTCAAATTTGATTTCTTTAATTAATCTTAAATCATAGTCAGAGTCATAACCACCTAGAGTGTAAAAAACAAATTGTGAGATAGGATAACAATAACCATAAGGGAATGAAGTATCAAGACCTGCTTTCTTAAGAGCCTTTGTCTTATCAGCATGTTTCACTCCAGAGTCTGGAGATACTGTACCAGAATTATGTGGTTCTAAAAGATCTGTATTCTTCTTAAACCAATTAAGCATACGAACGTAGCCAGAGTTGTCTACTTTAAATTCAACTTCTTTCTCGTTTAGGTGTTTGTTCATACTTCTTTCGAAGTCGTGTCTAATCCAAGTCATGTGGGTTTTGTATCTGTTTGAATATATATCCAGTTTTTATATGAAACTTTGTTTATATTCTGGATAGAATAGATATACCTACTAATTAAATGCGCAGTACTAAATGGAACTAATAAAACATATTGGAAAAACTCCAATGGTTAAAATAAGCGATGGCCTATATGCCAAGGCAGAATTACTTAATCCAACTGGGTCAATAAAAGATAGACCTGCAAGTTGGATTCTTTCTTTTGGAGGATTCGATGCTGACAAGTATGATACAATATGTGAAGCTACCTCTGGAAATATGGGTGTTAGCTTTGCCTGGTTAGCAGCAACACTAGGATGTACCTGTGTAATCGTTATGCCAGACAATATGTCTGAAGAGAGAAAGAAAACTCTAGAATATTATGGAGCTAAACTAATTGAAGTTGAAGCAGGTAATTTTGATAGAGCTATAGAAATTAGAGATGAACTATGTGAAGAGAATGGTTGGTTTAATTGCAATCAATTTCATAACGAATGGAATATCGAATCTCATTATATGACCACTGGAGTTGAATTACTCGATTGGGCTAAAAAAGAAAATAAGTCTATCTCGGCTGTAGTTACTGGAACAGGTACTGGTGGAACTCTAATGGGATGTCATAAAAGATTAAAGCCAGAATTTCCAACATTAAAGATGGTTGCTGTAGAACCAGCAGAAAGTGCGGTCATGTCAGGTGGAGAACCTGGAGTGCATGGCATTCAAGGTATTGGAGATGGTTCTAAGTTCTTAGTTGAAATGGATTGTGTAGATAGTATTTTTGTTATATCTACAGAAGATGCAAAAACACGAGCAAGAGAACTAGCAAAATCACATGGCCTATTTGTTGGTATCTCTGCTGGTGCGAATATTTTAGCAGCAGAAAGATTCATTGAAAAATATACTCCAAATGGAGATGTAGTTACGTTCCTCTGTGATAGGGGCGATAGATACTTTAGTTGCCTATGAACAACTTAGATAAACAATATCAGGATTTGTTAGATGACATCCTACACAAAGGTGTATTAAAGGATGACAGAACCGGTACAGGAACTTATTCTGTATTCGGCAGACAAATTCGTCACAATATGAAAGATGGTTTTCCTCTACTAACCACAAAGAAGATGGCATGGAAAACTTTAATCACAGAACTACTTTGGTTTTTAAAAGGTGATACTCATATTAAATTCTTATTAGACCATAATTGCCATATATGGGATGGCGATGCTTACAAGGCATATAGAAACTCTGTACAAGAACATTATGATAATGGTGGAGATATTGCAGATAAAAAACAATTTATTGAAGAGGTTAAAAAAGGCAATGATGATTATCATTGGGGAGAACTAGGCCCAGTCTATGGTAAGCAATGGAGAGGTTGGTTTAATTATGATAGTAATGTAGACCCAGTTTATGTTGACCAGATCCAGAATCTTATTGATGGTATAAAAGAAAATCCGGATTCTAGAAGGCACATGGTTAATGCATGGAATGTAGGAGAGTTAGATAAAATGGTTTTACCACCATGCCACTACGGATTTCAATGTTATGTAAGAGAAGGTAAATATCTTTCACTAATGTGGAACCAAAGATCTGTAGATACTTTCTTAGGTCTTCCATTTAACATTGCTTCTTATGGTTTACTACTTATGATGCTTGCTAAAGAATGTGATTTGATTCCAGATGAATTAATTGGAAACTTTGGTGATGTTCATTTATATAAGAACCATGTGGAGCAAGCAATCGAACAAACAAAGAGAGAACCATATCCACTTCCAGATGTCAAGTTGATGTCAAATATTAATTTTAAAGCTGCGCTAAACGGTACATTAGATAAAATCCAATGGGAAGACTTTTACCTATTAGGTTATCAATACCACCCAACAATTAAAGCACCGCTTTCAAACTAAACTTAATGAAATTCAAAAAACTAACCGGAGCTCCACAATTTGAATTAGCTCCATACGTCAAAGAATACTTAGACAAACATAAGTACCATAATATTAAAATGTACATGGGCTGTGATTCCCAAACTAGAAATGGTCAAACCACTTATGCCACAACTTTAGTATTCCATGTATCTTCTACAGGATGCCACGTAATTTACAAAAAAGAAAAGTACCCAGAGATTAAAGATATATGGACTAGACTTTGGAAAGAATGTGAAAAATCTGTTGAGGTAGCTTTGTATCTAAGAGAGAATGATATTGAGATAGATACTATTGATTTAGATTACAATATAGATCCAACTAAAAAATCAAATAAGTTGGTGAAGGCTGCAGTAGGTTATGTAACTGGATTTGGATTTAGAGCTAGATATAAGCCAGAATTACTTCCAGGAGTTTATGCAGCAGATAACATTGCAAACTAATAAACAATTAACAAGATACTTATATAATACTTGTATTAATAAAACACTTAGAATATGCCAATAGCAGACGGATACGATAGCGAAAAAGGTAAAAGATTTCCTGGTAAGAAAAAGGCTACACCATTTCTAGATGAGTTTGGTGAAGACTTAACTAAAGCAGCAGCCGAAGGTAAATTAGACCCTATTATCGGAAGAGATCGTGAGATCTATAGAATTTGCCAGATCCTTGCAAGACGTAAAAAGAATAATCCTATTATCCTTGGAGATCCAGGTGTAGGTAAAACCGCAGTTGTAGAAGCTATTGCTCAAAGAATTGTAAATAAGAAAGTTGCAAGAGTATTATTAAATAAGAGATTGATTTCTTTAAATATGACAACCATTGTTGCTGGTACAAAGTATCGGGGTGAGTTTGAAGAGAGAATGAAGAACATTGTAGAAGAGCTTAAGATGGCAGATGATGTAATTGTCTTTATTGATGAATTACATACTATCGTTGGGGCTGGTGGAGTTAGTGGAGCGCTTGATGCTTCAAACATTCTAAAACCAGCATTGGCCAGAGGCTCCGTACAATGTATTGGTGCAACTACTTTAGATGAATATAGAGAAAATATAGAAGATGATGGAGCGTTAACCAGACGATTCCAAGAGGTATTTATTGATGCTCCAACTATAGACGAGTCAATTGAAATACTTTCAAGAATTAAAGAGAAGTACGAAGAGCATCACTCAGTAGAATATAGTTCAGAAGCTATCGAGGCTTGTGTAAGAATGTCTGAAAGATACATCAAACAGAGAGAATTACCAGATAAAGCTATCGACCTAATGGACGAAGCAGGTGCAAGAACTCACTTATTGGAAGTGAAAGTACCTGCTAGAATTAAGCAGCTAGAAAAAGAATGCGAAGAAACTAAAGACAAAAAGAAGGCTGCTGTAGAAAAGCAAGATTATGAAGTTGCCGCTGCACTTAGAGATGAACAAATTAGTTTAGAAGCTAAAGTGCTAGAAGAGACTGAAAAATGGGAGTCAAACCTAAAGACTAAAAAGAGAAAGGTAACTATTGACGATATTGCAGAAACTGTATCTATGCAAACTGGAATTCCAGTTACAAGACTAGGAGCTGATGATATGAAGATGATTAAGCAAATGGCTGACTATATTAAAGAGTCTATCATCGGACAAGATAAAGCTGTAAATGCTTTAGCTAAAGTAATTAAAAGATCTAGAACTGGAGTGGCATCTTCAAAGCAACCTACTGGTTCATTCATGTTTTTAGGTCCAACTGGAGTTGGTAAAACTGAGACTGTAAAAGCTTTAGCAGAATATATGTTCGGAGATACTGATGCAATGATTAGAATTGACATGTCAGAGTATCAAGAAAAGTTTACAGTATCTAGATTGATTGGAGCGCCTCCGGGATATGTAGGTCATGATGATGGTGGTCAATTAACTGAAGCAGTAAGACGTAAGCCTTATTCGGTAGTCTTATTTGATGAGGTAGAAAAAGCTCACCCAGATATTTTTAATACTTTACTTCAAGTTCTTGACGAGGGTAGATTAACAGATTCTAATGGTAGGGTCGTAGACTTCACTAATACTATTATAGTAATGACATCTAATGTTGGTGCAAGAAAGCTTGCAGACTTCGGAACTGGTATTGGATTCTCTACCTCATCTTCAATGTTAGAAGAGCAGGCTAAGATGGATGGTATTATTAAGAAAGAACTTAAGAATAAATTTAGTCCAGAATTCTTAAACAGATTAGATGATATTGTTTTATTTGACCAATTAAAATCTGAAGATGTAATAAGAATTGTGGATATTGAACTTAATAAGTTTATTGCTAGAATGGGTAGACAAGATTATACATTTAAGTTTAATAAGAACGCTAAAGAGTTTCTAGCTAAAGAAGGTTACGATCAGGCCTATGGTGCAAGACCAATTAAAAGAGCAATTCAAAAATATGTTGAAGATGCTGTGGCAGATGCAATATTAGATGGCTTGCTAGAAGAAGGTAAAACATATACAGTTTCTAAAGACAAACAAGAAGACAAACTTATCATTAAGTAAAGTTCTTAATAAAAGCAAGATACATAATCTAATAATATAAAACAAATCATCACTATTAGATGGCAAAGTATTTTAGATGGAATCCAGATAGGGGAGCTGATACTACTTTTTCTGGTTCAGTTACAAAAAGATTCTTAAAATTAGATAGCAAACCAAACCGTGAAACGGCAACGTCAAAGTACTATAAAGTTGACGATCCAGCTTCTGGTAACTCTACATTAATTACTCAAGACAAATCTACTGGTAAACCACAAAAGTTAGGACCAATATCTGATAGCGACCTAGCTAGTAAAATCGCGCAGTTTACAAATAATTCTACTAAAAGAAATCATTGTTTATCTGAATGGTATTGTACGAGAAGTGGTTCTACAAGATTTACAATGCCATTAGGCGGCTATCTTTGGAAAGTAGCTTCTGGTACAACATCTCTATATAAGTCAAGTGCGGGAACTCCTTATGGTGCTAGCCACCAGGCCAATGCAGGTGAACTATTCTTTGCAACAGAAGGTAATACGTCAACATCCACAAGAACTCCATTACATGCACTAAGAGATGGAGATACTGGTAGTATGGTTCCTAAGTCTTTAGCAGGAACTCAGTTTGGCTTTTATACTTCTAGATACAGTGGATCTAATATAGTAATATATTCTCTTTATGATGATTGTAAAGTTACTTATGGTGAAACTGGTAGTAATTCAGGCGGCTATGAAAATATTTTTGCATATCCTGTAGAAGACCTGGACGCTGGAGACGTATTTACTAAATCACTACCAACTGAAATAACAAGAGTTATGATTCAATCAACGCATGATATTATTGTTTCAGTAGAGCAGTCTGGCGGTGGAGATAGAATGATGGTAGCTCCTGCAAGTCAATATATGTACACTAGAAGGAATGGTACTAAAGGTGAATTTACAACAGGTTCTAATGCAACACACTATAACGGTATGGTTGCATATAGTACAAATTCTGGCGAGAAAGTATGGGCTGTTGAAACAGGTGATGGTTCAGGTGGAGACGCTACATTGGGATTAGGTATTGAATACTTAGCAAATACATTTACTTATGGAGGTGTTTTATCTGACTATGCTATTATAGCACCATTTGGAGAAACTAATGTTAAAGTTAAATATCATGGTAAAACTAACGGAAACGCAGAAGCATGGTCAACACTTAAAACACACACTATAGGGACAGGTGATAATTACCCTAAAGTTCCTGCTGGAAGATTTGAAGACGGTAATGGTAACGGAGGAGATTCACATTCTGACTATAATGATAGTGGAGGTGGTAGTGTGGCTCATTTTGCAAACAATGCATCTATGTGGTGGTTTGAGTCTGATAAGCCGATTTATGTTTGTATTAACTCAGTAAGTGCACATGAAGAAAGTTTATTAGGTTGGATGCGTAGATCCTCAAGAAGCGACGTATGGCTTTCAGGTAGTGATAATATTAAAGATTATATCATAGACCCAGATGATGATTTATTTCTTATAGACTAGTAAACCTTTTTCCTTTTTCTCATATAACTTACATAAGTTACTAAAATTTGAATATATGAGTTTTTCAAACACATTTAAAAACATAATTAATCATATCGAAGGACAAAACCAATCTGCAGATCCAAGAGGTCTAAAGGTTAAGGAGTCTATTCTATCGAGTTTTATGATTAACCCTGCAACTCCAATCGCTAACTTTGAAAAAAGAAAGTTTAATTGGAAATACTTAGCAGGAGAATTAGCATGGTATTTAAAGAAGAATAGAGATGTAGACTTTATTAGCTCATTCTCTAATTTCTGGGGTACATTAACTAATCCAGATTCAAATGAAATTAATTCTAACTATGGTTCTTTAGTTTTTAATAAAGAACAATTTGGTTGGGTTGTTGATTCACTTGTTGCTGATAAAAACAGTAGACAAGCTATTATGTTCTTTAACCAACCTAAATTTCAATTTGAAGGCAATAAAGATTTTGTTTGTACAATGTACGCTAACTTCTTTATTAGAGATAACAAATTAAATATGAAAATTCAAATGAGATCTAACGATATATTCTATGGTCTTACATTTGATGCACCTTTCTTTGCATTCTTGCAACAATCGATTCATATTAAATTATTGGAAACATATCCAGACTTACAGTTAGGTACTTATTATCACTTCGCAGATAACTTACATTTCTATGAAAGACATTTTGACTTAGCTAAATCAATACAAGAAGAAGACATAAATATAAAACAAGATTCAAAAAATGTATTTGTTCTTAAAGAAAAGTTTATTGATTATGATGGCGAAAGAGTTTTCTTAACAGAAACAGCAGAGCAATTCTGTAGATCAGTTTATGAAACTATTAATGAAGATAGAACATTATCTTTAGATCGAGAAGGCTACAAAAAACTTCTTGGTGAATATTTTGTATTGTCAAATGAGTAAGGTTCCTAAAATACACATCGACCCTAACAAGGTTTTAAGGGAAGATATAGACAAAGTTTTAATGTCTAAATATGACATCTTTTATAGACGAATAGTAGAATTTGTATTAGAAAGAATTGAAGGTGCTGTAAACAAAGATGAAATATTAGCTATATTAGTTGATGACGATGGAGTTGAGTATCAGATGGACCTGCCAAAAGAGGGTTATATAAAGTGTCTAGGAAAAGCAATGGACTATTTTTTAAGAATAGAGGAA
>Ga0208793_1002248_pt1 | contig 10215 bp, 10 predicted proteins | sample 17_taG_FD_184092 | JGI IMG/M metagenome (GOLD analysis project Ga0208793, IMG submission 184092) | Marine viral communities from the Subarctic Pacific Ocean - 17_ETSP_OMZ_AT15314 metaG (SPAdes) (version 2) | ecosystem: Environmental > Aquatic > Marine > Oceanic | place: Pacific Ocean | collected...
ATCTACGTGTTGAAGAGGCTTCTGTTGGTGAGTACATTGGTACTTCAATCACAGCAGAGTTCTTAGATATTACTGGGTTCTCCACATTCAGAGACATTTCAGACTTTAGAAGTGATGTATTAATTGCTCGTAATGTAGATATTGTTGGTATTCTTACCGCATCTACTGTAGAAGCAACAGGAATCTTCACGGGTCCACAGGCACTCATTGATGATATTAGATCATCTACAATAAATGTAGCAGATTTAGCTTCTCTTCGCCAAATAACAGGAATAGCTACAGTAACTACATTCCTAGACTTACTAGGCAATTTCCAAGCAGTTGGAATTTCTACGATCAATATGATCGAGTCTATGCAGATAATGAACTCAGGTATAGTAAGTACTGGGTCACTATTCGTAGACACACTAGCGGAATTTGAAGATGTAATTATCAACGATAGTCTTACCATTGATGGTATTGTTTCTATTAGCACTGATGTCTTCATTACTAATGGTAATCTGATTATTACTAATGGTAATCTTGTCGCGGAAGATATCACCGCTACTAGAAACCTATTCGTAAGTGGGATTGGCACAATTGTTGCCATTGAATCCACTAACGTTGATGTTACTGGATTCTTAAATGTTAATGGTATTACCACTAGCACCCAGATATATTCCTCACTATTGTATGCCAATACTGGTATTGTAACAACACTTATTGGTGACACATTAACATATAATACTGGCATTATAACGTCACTAACTGTTCTGGATAGTGCCATTATATCCAACGATCTCCAAGTTATTGGTATAACTACAACTAACAATTTAAATGTTACCAACAACGCAGAGATAACAAACTTAGATGTGGTTGGCATTTCCACATTAGCTAGCGCAGACATCAGCCTAGCTAATATAACAAATCTAAATTATAATTCTGGATTTGGAACTAGCCTCACGCTTGAGTATGGAAATATCACCGAAACAAATATCGGTATTGCCACCATCAACTATGCTGATGTAACCAATTTAGAAGTTGGAATTCAAACAGTCACTGTTAATCTAGATATCAAAGATATAACTAGACATTCGGCATTTAGATTGAGTACAGCATCGCAGTTCCCAACTCCTATGGTCATAGCAGATGATCTTACATATGATACATATGATATTACGTTACAAGCAGTTGAAGCTGGTAATGTACACACAACTAAAATCTTGGCAATTCAAGATGGAACAAGTCCATTCTTCAATGAATACTCAACGGTATTTAATAATGTTGAAGTTGGTACGTATGAAGTTATCATCAACGCAGGAACTGTAGCAATTCAAATTACTCCAACATCCTCCAATCCATCTACGTTTACAGCAACAGTTGTCGCCACAAAGACATAATTCAAACCCACCTAAATACATTCATAACAATATAATTTTTAATTATAGGGGGAATGTGAACCCGTGGCGAATCAGAATTTTCGTGTCAAGAAAGGTTTAGAAGTCGGATTAGGTGGAACGTCTCTATTTGTAGACGACACTGGAGTTGGCATTAATAGTACTACGCCAAGAGGTGATCTTGACGTTAGGGGAGACGCTTATATAGAAGACCTACGTGTAGGTCCATCGACAGCTGGAATAGGATCCACCGCACTTTTTGTGGACGGCGGAACATACATTGATGGTGATGTATTAATTACTGGTGACATCATCTTTGATGATGCCATCCTAGATGACCTAGTCGTTACGGGAATCTCATCACTTAATGAGCTAACATTTAATGTTGGCATTGGATCTACTCTCACTCTGCAATACCTCAATGTTACAGAGAGCGCAAAAATTAATGGCGCAGGTATTGCTACTATAGGTGGCGATCCAATATTCGAGACTATTGAAGTAACTGACTACTCCATATTCGGTGGGCTGAATACAACTGGTTTCTCAACATTCTACCAGAACCTAGACATAAAAGAAGACCTATCAGTTGGTGGCAACATCGTACTGGAGGATCTAAATGCTGGTAATATTACTGTTGGTGGTACAGTATTCACTAATGGCTTAGATTTTAATGTAGGTATTGGAACCACACTCACTCTTCAGTTTCTTAAAGTTACAGACAGCGCGGAAATTAATGGCGCAGGTATTGCTACCATTGGTGGTGATCCAGTATTTAATTCACTATCAGTCACAGGATTCTCTACGTTCGGTGGTCTGAATACAACTGGATTCTCTACGTTCTATCAGAATTTAAGAGTAGATAAAGACTTACAAGTCGGTGGAGATATTTCACTTGACGATCTAACCTCAGGTAATATTAGCGTTGGTGGAACTGTAACTACCAATGGATTAATATTTAATGTTGGAATCGGCACCACAGCAATATTAGAAAACTTAATTGTAACTGGAATCTCCAGTCTTCAAACAATCACTGGCTTTGGTTCTGAACTACAGTACCTACCAGCTGGTTCTATCAGTACCTCTGTTGGTATTGGTTCAACCATTCCCCCCACTCTGCGACCGACAGGGGAACCAATCCAAGCTGGCGATCTATGGTTTGACGCCCAAGATCTAAGACAGTACACATACTATGTTGATCCTAATGGTGACGCACAGTGGGTAGATTCTAACCCACCCCCAACTCAACCAGCACTAAGATTTAGTGGTGATGATGGTCAAATTGGTGAAGTTGATCTTCAACTAGCAGTATTTGATATTGTAGGTAAGAAAAATCAAGTACTTACTGATGCTGTAGGAGCAGGAACATCTCTTATTGTTGGTCTATCCACGAATGTTTCCATTGATGGAAGCCTTTCTGTAGGAACAACTGCTAGTTTTGGTGGTTCTGTTTCTATTGGAGATACATTATTTGTTACGGATAATGTTGTTATTGGTGGTGGTATTACCTTCCAGGGTGATGTTACTATTGAGATTGATGTAGAAGTAGAAGGTAATATTAATCAGAGTCCATCTGGTATTGCAACCTTTGGTGAATTAAACTTCAATGTCGGCTTTGGAAACTCACTTACTGTAGATGATCTATTTGTAACTGGTACTATTGAAGCAGATGGTGCGGGTATCGCTACTATTGGTGGCTCACCTGTCTTTGAGAACCTAACTGTCACTGGGATTACTACACTAGGTTTTACTACAGTTCAAGGTAACTTGAATGTTACTGGTGACTTAATTGTCGGTGACGATATTGTATTTGATGAAGCCACTCTAAGGAATATTAATGTTTCTGGTTTAGCATCACTTAATCAACTAACTTACAATGTTGGTACAGCACAGACTCTAACTATACAGCAGAGACTATTTGTAGACAATGCTCCCACAGATCTAAATGGAGATTTGCGTGTTGGTGGAGCATCTACATTTATTGGTATCGCCACCTTTAATGATAGAGCATTTTTCGGCGGTACTGTTGACATAAACGGAGATCTTATAGCTGATGATGCTAGTTTTGTAGATCTAACAGTAAGTGAATCACTAATTTCTTCTGACATATTTACATATAATGTAGGAACTGGTAACACATTCACTGCCACTAGAGATCTTAAGGCTCCTGGAAACCTAACTGCCACCATAGCAGGCATAACAACTCTTGGTGTCAGTAGTACACTTGAAGTCTCTGGTGTTAGTTCCTTTATTGGTGACCTTAACTTTACTAACGCAACTGGATTTGATCTAACAGTACAGAATCTAACAGTACCCAATGGTGGTAGTGCTAATATTCCTGGCATCGCACTTACAACTAATGATGCTGTATTTCCCAACCTATTAGTAACTGGTTTCTCTACATTCCAAGGTGACGTAGAAGCAGATAGTAATGTATCCATCGCAGGTACAGTATTTGTAGGGGCAGATGGAAGTCCTGTTATTACTATAGATCCAAGCCAAAGGCTTGTTCAAGTAGGTGATTCTTTCATTCAAGGATCTAACTTCGCAACATTAACCCCCGCCAAAATTAAATCTGGTGAGGCAGAGTTTACTCAACTAAATGTAACAGGTTCTACAAATTCAGTATTTGCTGGTGACGTTGAAGTTCAAGGTGATCTCATCGTAAGTGGTGATATTGAATATGATGAAGTAACTGGTCGTAATCTTGAAATTACTGGCATCGGTACAATTAAAGATCTATTCAGTGAGAATCTTACTGTATCAGAACTTACCGAACTAAAGGATCTAAATGTTAGTGGTGTTGCTAATATTGATGGTGTTGGTATTGTCACCGAAGGTGGTGATGTAACATTCAATACAATACGAGTAACTGGTTTCTCTACTTTCGTTGGGGTAGGCACATTCCAAAATGACCTATTTGTTTCTGACGACCTATTTGTTTCTGGTCTAACATCAACTACAAACTTAATTGCTAGTGGAGTTTCTACATTAAATGTCCTTGGAGTAAGCTCTATTGGGTTTGGAACTGCTACTGGTGATGAAATAACGACAAACAGCCTTACTGTCCCACCTGGCGGCTTTGTAAGCCTTCCAGGTATTCCAGTCAGTGGAGGAAGTGCGACATTCTCTGAACTAGAAGTTACTGGTGTATCTACATTCGCTGGTATCGCAACATTCTCTGCTGATATCTATGTAAATGGTGACCTAGTTGTTGAAGGTAATCAAGTATTCTCTGGAATTAGTGGTGTAAACATTGATGTCACGGGAATCCTCACAACTAATCAGTTTAGAGCTACTGGACTATCAACATTCACTAGTGACCTCTTTGTAGAAGATGATCTATTTGTCAAGCGCAACCTCCTAGTTGGTGGTATAGCAACTGTAGGTACTCTAACCGCAACAGATGCTCGCTTCCAAAATGTAATTATTGATGGCAACCTTACAGGTGGTTCCGATGGACAAGCAATTATTATTGATGGTGACTCTATCATCAGTGGTATTGTAACTATTGGTCCAGCTTCAATTACATTGAACGGTCTTCCCGGTCAAGAGAAGATTGAAATTGGAACTGGTAGTGGAAATGTTATTGCTGGTCTAAATACATTTACAAATGAACCATCCCACGTCCAGGTTGATGAAGGAAGATTCAACACATTTATTAGCGTAGCTGGTGTGGGTTCAACCTCAACCTTCAGTAATGATTTGACTGTTGGTGGCAATCTTAAAGCAGATTCCGCAGATATAACTGGTACTATCAGCGCTGAAGACTTTAATTCACTATCTGATATTAGAGTTAAGGAGAATGTCAAGCCAATTGATGGGGCACTTGATAAGATTTGTAAACTAAATGGTATCACCTTTGACTTTATAAATAGTGGGAAACAATCCGCTGGTGTCATTGCTCAAGAAGTACAGAAAGTTTTCCCAACAATGGTTGTTGGTGATTTCCCCAAGTCTGTCAATTACAATGGATTGATTGGTGCCTTGATTGAATCTGTGAAGGAACTTAAAGAAGAAAATATTGAGTTGAGGACTAGAATAGAGAAGCTAGAAAGTTAAAGTCTACTAAATATAAGGAGGCATATTTAGCCTTTTTGTACGTACACAAAGACTTTAAGGAGAAAAATTTTAATGGCATACCAAATACAAGGTGATGTTATTATTAATAATACAAGAGATCTTATCGGGATTAATACCGCTGGTATTGATGCCGCTCTCTTTGTAGGTGAGCAGATCCAGCTAGATGCTGGTTCTGGTATTGTTACTGCGGTTGAGTACCGTGGTGATGGTTCAAAACTAACTGGTATCATCACTTCTGGTGGTGGTGGCGGAACAATCGTTGACTTAAATGTCACTGGTATCGCTACACTAGGTAACTTAATTGTTACTGGTGTTGCTACGTTTAACAACAACATTGATCTCAACAGCAATGATATTCTAAACGGCGGTGACGCAAGTTTTGAGTCATTGGATGTTGCTGGTCACATCGAAGGCGACACACTACAAATCAGTGGTCTATCCACATTTGCAGGTGCTGCTGAGTTCACTCAGATTAGTTTCACTGGCGGCGACGCTGATGAGAACCTAACTGGAATCACAACAGACCTAAATGAGTCTGCTGGCGCTACCGAAGCAGTTACTGCTGAAGGCGTTAAGGCATACGTTGATGGCTCTGTTGGTGCTGCCAACCAGCTAAACTTCGTCGGTGACGACGGCGTTAATGTTGGTGACATCGATCTAGCTAGTGAGAATCTTGATTTCCAAGGTACAGTCAATCAAATTGACACCGAAGTAACCGTTGGTGCTGGTAACACAGTACTATTCACTCTATCATCCACACTAGAGCTTCCTGGCTCTATGGCGTTTGCTGGTGGTGATGCTGACGAGAACTTCACTGGAATCACAACAGACCTAACTGAGTCTGCTGGCGCTACTGAAGCAGTTACTGCTGCAGGAGTTGTTGACTATGTTTCTGGTCAGGTTGGTGGAAACTCTAATCTAACTATTGTTGACGATGCTGCTGGCATTGGAACAATTGCTCTAGGTACAGAGAGTTTTGTAATCAATGGTACAGCAAACGAAGTCACAGCTGTTGTCTCTGGCGATCCTGGAGTTCTTACTCTTGGCTTGGCTGAAGATGTATTAATTGCTGGTGATCTAACCGTCACTAACGACTTCGGTTTTGATGGTGGACAAATCGTCAACGTTATTGGTATTGAGACCTCATTGGTCGATACTGTAAGTGGCGTTGCGACTAACACCAGCATTCCTACTCAACTAGCTGTTAAGACTTACGTCGATGCTGCTATTACTGAGACTGGTGGTGCTCTAAACTTTGAAGGTGGTACTGGATCTGGTTCTGTTGACCTAAGCAGCCAGACCTTCAGCATCGTAGGTACTAATCTAGAAGTAGAAACAGTTGGTGCTGGTCAATCTATCACGATTGGTCTACCTGACAATGTATCTATTACTAGCTTGCTAACTACAGGTGCTGGCGCTGTTATTACTGGTGTCTGTACCGCTACTGACTTCAACTCAACTTCTGATATCCGTAAAAAGGATAACATCGTTGAGATTGACGAAGCTGTAGCTAAAGTTCAAGCACTACGCGGTGTAACTTTCGATTGGAAAGATGGTTCAGGTTCTTCAGCTGGTGTTATCGCACAGGAAGTTGAAGCTGTTCTACCTACTCTAGTCAAGGAAGGTGCTGATCACAAGACTGTTGTTTATAACGGTCTAATTGGTCTACTCGTTCAGGCTGTTAAAGAACAGGCTGATCAAATTGCTGCTCTTCAAGAGAAGCTTGGTTGATCTATCTATTATAACATAGATATGGGGCTTGACAAAGCCCCTTAAATCAACTACAATCAGCCTTGTCAAGGTTGATAAGTCACTCTAAGTACTTAGAGATTCATAGAAGGACTTTAAAGTCCTTTTTTTTATGCCTATAAATAATTATAGTTATTAATATGTAAATGGGATTTTCTATTAAAGGAAAAGAGATTATTTCAAGTGGTGATGAAGAGCTAAAGACAAGTAGCGATGAAGAGTCTACTGAAGAAGTGGTAGTACCTATCCCCACCCCTACTGAGGAAGAAGCACAATAAGTAATTGTATGTTATAATAGTACCTTGGTCAGTCATATCAAATGTTAACAGTATATTCTAAAACTAAATGCCAATACTGTGAAGCAATAACTAAGCTTCTTAAGTTAAAAAATATTGAGTATAAAAAATTACTATTAGCTGTTGACTTTACTAGAGAAGAATTCATTGAGAAGTTTGGATCTAACACCACGTTTCCAAAAGTCGTAAAGGAAGATGGTACCGTCATCGGAGGTGCTACTGAAACTGTTAACTATCTGAAGGCTGAGGGACTGTTATAAATAACTAAAAGACCTTGGGGGAGAGCAAATGCTTACTCTATCGATTGTATTTGGCGTCATAATGCTCCAAATGTTTCTTCTGTTAGGGGGTGTCATAGGCTATCTAACTTATGGTTACATTTCAGCTCAAGCTTCAGCATTACCAAACCACCCAGAGTTTTACGATGAAGACGGTAACGTATTACCAGATGAGATTCTTGCTATTCGTTTTGAGAATAGCTACGATAACCTGGGTGACTGGGAAGAAGAAGACCTTTAAAACATTATTTTTTAATTATCATGGCAGAAGCGACAACCAAAACACCAACGAAAGCAAGGAAGTCTTCCACTTCCAAAGCAACTACTTCACCTAAAAAGAAGCCACTTTCGATGGACCTACCAAATAGTCCATTGATGTTTGAAATTTTAGATCTAGCCTCTCGTCAAAGAAGTAAAGCTAAAAAAGTTGAAGTTCTTAAGAAGTATGAATGTATGACTCTTAAGTCCCTATTCATTTGGAACTTTGATGAAACTGTAGTTAGTGAGCTACCTGAAGGTGATGTACCTTACGGTGATCCTGAAGATCAGCTAAAGTATAATGGTACATTGTCTGAAAATCTAGCAGATAAGTCTCGTAAAATGTATACTGACGGAAACTTTTCGTTAGGTAGTGCTGACACTAACGGTAGAACTACTCTTCGTTCCCAGACTCGTAATTTTTATCACTTTGTTAAGGGTGGTAATGATGAGCTATCTGGTATGCGTCGTGAGTCTATGTTTATCAACTTACTTCAGTCGGTTCACCCTCTTGAAGCAGAGATTATGGTCCTTGTGAAAGATGGTCTTCTAGAAAATACTTACAAAGTCTCTAGAGAAATAGTTGAGCAGGCTTATCCTGACATCAGTTGGGGTGGTAGAGGTTGAAGTTAGATCGAATCCATCTTGGGTTTGATTGGTGTAAAGATTACTCTTACGTAAAAGAGACCATAATCAGAGAGCACGAGAAATACAAGTATCCACCTAGTGAGCATAATTTTAGAATTAGGGATTGGGATTGTATAAAACTTCTCCTTCCTTTATATCATATTTTTTATGAGCAAATTATTGCTGATTTTACTTATCCAGATTATTCAGATAATACTGTTGCGAAATTTCATTTCTATGCGTATGTCATGAATAATAAAAGGTGGGAAGAAAAGTATATGCCTAAACTTTGGCATGACCATACAAAATCTTCTTGTGCGGCTAATGGTGTATTTTATTTTCATACACCGATCTGCCCTAAAAGTTGCCCAGATGATGGTGCCCTTTTAGTTAAGGAAAGTTGGGACCATCCAGAAGTAATGATTCACCCCGAAGCGGGTGAGCTCATTACAATGCCAGGTACCTATCCTCACTGCCCCATTGGTGTTGAGACTGACGAGTATCGTATAGCAATTAACATTGAAGCGGAGCGATATTGGCTCTAATTTCCCTCCACGAAAATCTCCCATAAACCTTAAGAAATTATAAAGCTCCCTAAATATGTGGAGAGTATGCTATACTCTTTATACGTTCATCACACAGAAGGCTGTGTGACGCAAGTAGGATGACGCGGAACGGATTACGTTCATCTTCTGCGAGAGTGGGAGACGCAAACGCCACCCGAAGGAACGGGGTTTTTATTAACCTTATTTCTTAGGAGCAAACAAATGCTAGCAGTATACCGTGGTGTCGCTTATGACACCGACCGTAACTTAACGAAAGAATCAGATTACAAAAAAGTAACTGAAACTTATCGTGGTATTGAGCACACCGAAACCGTTAAGGTAGAGGTAGCAAAATGAATACCCTAGACATCATCCGTCAAAAAGAGCTAAAAGCAAGAAAGCTTCACGAAGCTCGGTTGCTTATGGCAAGACTAAACAACAAAGCGAATATCGCTTGATTTTGGGAGCCGCAAGGCTCCTTTTTTTGTGCTATAATGGATCGGAATACATAATACTAATGGACAGAGACAAGGTAAAATTCTTAATTCAATCAATTGAAGTTCTTATTGAAGAACTAAAAGCAGAGGTTTACACCGACTCTGAGACCCATAAGGTTTCTGAGACTGCTTATAGCGACGAGGAGGAAGCAATTTCCACCGATGATCTAATCCAAACAATGTTCACCCAAGTGATTGACGATACACTATGAAACCAGTAAAAGCCGCAGACCTACTCCGCCTTGATCCATATCAGAAGGTAGAGATGATCAGGTGTACGCCTAATCCACAACAACTTGTGTATATGGGTGGTAAAAATGATTACAGTGAACTTCCCATTGAAGACACCAATATCCCTCATGAGAAGGATGCTGGTGAGTGGGTAATCAATCAGCTTTTAGCAAACGAACGCGGTCATTGGGGACCACTAGAGCACCCAGCGATCTCATTCAGTTGTTCTGGTTTCGTTCACAACGTAATCGTACAGGCACGTACTCACCGTGTAGGTA
>Ga0208793_1002259_pt1 | contig 10184 bp, 10 predicted proteins | sample 17_taG_FD_184092 | JGI IMG/M metagenome (GOLD analysis project Ga0208793, IMG submission 184092) | Marine viral communities from the Subarctic Pacific Ocean - 17_ETSP_OMZ_AT15314 metaG (SPAdes) (version 2) | ecosystem: Environmental > Aquatic > Marine > Oceanic | place: Pacific Ocean | collected...
ACTAGACTTTCTAACAGTACACAAATTATGGATAAAACTGTAGTTATTACTGGTACTCAAGAATCTGTAGACAAAGCAGGTAGAGCATCTGAATTAGCATACCAAATCGCTAAAAGAGCTAAAGAGCTTAAAAGAGATATGGAAGCTACTATTACAGGAAATATTGCAGAAGTAGGTGGAAACTCATCAACTGCAAGAAAAATGGGAACTCTTGGATCTTGGGTCACTACTAACGATGACCTAGCATCTGATGGTGCTTCTGGTGCAGGTGCAGGAAATGCAGCTCACACAGATGGTACTCAAAGAGCTTTCACAGAGTCTCAATTAAAATCAGTAATTAAATCAGTTTGGAATGCTGGTGGTGACCCTTCAATGGTTATGGTCGGCCCTTTCAACAAACAAAAATTATCAGGTTTTACTGGTAATTCTACTAGATTTGATGCTGGTGCAGACGCAACTTTATACACTTCAGTAGATGTGTACGCATCTGACTTCGGTCAATTGCAAGTAGTACCTAATAGATTCTCTAGAGATAGAGACGCTTATGTACTAGACATGGAATACTGGGGAATTGCGTTCTTAAGAGACTTCTCTATGCATGAACTTGCTAAGACTGGTGACTCAGAGAAAAGACAGCTTCTTGTTGAAGCAACTCTAGAATCTAGAAACGAAGCAGCTTCTGGTTTAGTAGCAGACTTAACTACATCATAATAATATAACTGTTTAGGGGAGTAACCTTATATCTGCTCCCCTAGCAGATTCTAAAAAATGAAGATCTGAGATAGGTTAGGATCGGAACATTAAAGGAACAAAATGAGAACACTTAACGACTATTTTTTAACATCAGCTATACCTGATGTATCAACAGCATCATCAACATTTGTAAATGTACCAGATGGTGGAAGAATTATTAAAATTTTTGCACACAACAAAGCAACTACTACAGGAACAGCAGCTATTACTTTTGAAATAGATGGTGTAGCTTGTGCTAGTGCAGCTATTAGTCATGCTGCATCAGGATCTGCAGGAAAAAAACATTCAGTAGAACCTACTGCAACTAATGATGTCCTTGAAGGATCTGTAATTGAAGCAATCACTAATGGTGGTTCTACAAATGCATCTAAAATGGAAATCACTTACGTTATAAGAAGATAATTAATTATGGGGGTGGCAACATCCCCAAACAAATAAGGAACAAAACTATGTATGGGAGCAACTACGCAATGAGACCTCTAACTACACAAAAGGTTACATCTTCTGGTTCGTCTGCACTTTCATCTGCTTTTAGTGCTAATATCGAATATATTAGAGTAATACCAGATGCTGATTGTCATATTGAATTTGGAACAGCACCAACAGCAACTAACACTAAAATATTTTTAGAAGCTAAATCTTCTGAATGTTTTAAAGTTTCGCCTGGCGAAAAAGTAGCTGTAATTGGATCAGTAAATTTATACGTTACAGAATTATCTGAATAATTTATGGGTAAAATAAGATCAGTTGAATATGATGCTGGAATAAAGACTAAATACATCAAAGAGTCTGATGGTAAATTAACTATTAATAACTCTCAAGATGTAAACCCTTTATTAAAAAGAAACAAAGCATTATATAATCACGATAGTGGTTATGTTTCTGCTGCTAAAGAAATGAAAAGAGTGGCAAGTATACCACCTTTAATACTTTCTATATGGGCTAAAGAATACAATGGAACTAACAACTGGTTTCAATTACCTAAAGATATACAAAGAAAAATTATGAAAACTAAACTTAATAGTAATGAGTTTAGATATTTTAGAACAGCTGAAGGAAATTTATAATGGCATTAACAACATATTCAGGATTAAAATCATCTATAGCAGATTGGTTAAATAGATCTGATTTGACAACTCAAATTGCAGATTTTATTGCACTAACTGAAGCTGACTTTAATGCTAAACTAAGAATACGACAGATGGAACAAATAGATGCTATTACAATAGACTCTGAAACAGAAACTGTTCCAACTGGTTTTATTGCAGTAAGATCTTTATACATATTATCAGCTAGTACTAAATACGTTTTAGAATACATAACTCCACATAATATGTTTGAAATTAAAGCTGGTTCAACAACTGCTAGACCTAGAGTCTATACAATTGAAAGTGATAATGAAACAGAAGCTTTACGTTTTGGCCCTGCCCCTGATTCTTCTTATACTGGGTACTTATCATATTATAAAAGTTTTGGAGCTCTTAGCGATTCTAATACATCAAATTACATTTTAGCAAATCATCCAGCAATATATTTATATGGTTCATTATACCATGCAGCAAATTTTTTAGGTGGAATAGATCCTAACCAAGTACAACAATGGTTACAAATGTATATATCTGCTATGGAAAGATGTGAAAATAATGACAAACAAGATTCATATGGTGGAGCACCTGTATCACAAAGAACAGATGTGCAAACCGACTTATCATTTTATAGGGCTAGATAATGCAATTACCTTTTGGAGAATGGCTACCTGATCAACCAGAACATGGAATGAAAGGTGCTAACGTAGCAACTAATGTTTATCATGCTTTGGGATCTTATAAAAGATTCCCATCATTAGTATCATATTCTACTAACAACATTGGAAAAAATGCTAAAGGTGCAGGATCATTTAGAGATAATGCTAACAATATTTATAATTTTGTAGCAACTAAAACAGATATATATCAATTAGCATCTGGAACATTTACATCTCGTAAATCAGGATTAACTGGTGATGAAGATGACTTTATTACATTTACACAATTTGGTAACTATGTAATTGCAAGTAATGGAGTAGATCAACCTCAATATTATTTAATGGGAACATCTACTAACTTTGCAAATCTTAATGCAATTCAAACAGCAGGTACTACACCTTTATTTAGAACTACAGGAGTTGTTCGAGATTTTTTAGTAAGTGGAAACATTAGTACAGCTACTAACAGAATACATTGGTCTGGTATTAATGATATTAGTGCATGGTCAGGTAAACAATCTGACTTCCAAGACTTACCTGGATCAGGTGGTAAAATAGTTCATGTAACCTCTGGAGAGGTAGGATATGTATTTAGACAAAATCAAATAATTCGTATGGATTATGTTGGTGGAGCAGTAGTATTTAGGCTATCAGTAATATCACCAAACAGAGGAGCTGTATATGGACAGACAGTATGTCAAGATAACAGAGATGTATTTTTCTATTCAGATGATGGCTTCTATCAAATTAATGGTGATAGCGTAGCACCTATTGGTGTAGAAAAAGTAAATAGATTTTTTGATTTAGATTTAAACAAAGCATATACAGATAGAATTAAAGCAGCTACTGATCCATTTAATCAGTTAGCTATGTGGGCATATCCAAGTAAAGATGCAGTAGCATCTGGTGGAATATGTGATAAGATTATAATCTACAATTATGCTACTAAAAAATGGTCTTTGGCAAAAGCACAAACAAGTGTAATATTCCCACAATTTGTAGGAGCATTTACTGTAGAACTAATGGATATTATTTCTCAAAATCTTGAAGATATTAATGCTGCATTAGATACAGATTATTGGTCAGGTGGACAAATGTTTTTAGGTGGAATAAATGAAGATTTTAAAGCTGCAATCTTTTCAGGAAACTCTAATGAATGTGAAATAGAAACAGCAGAAATTGAAGGATTTAAAGGTGCTAGAACTAATCTCACAGGAGTTAGACCAATAGTAGATGCAGTATCAACTGTTACAGTTAAAACTAGAGAAAGATTAGCAGACACAGAAACTCAATCTAGTTCATCTTCTATGGTAGATAGTGGTATTAATCCTGTTAGACAATCAGGAAGATATATAAGAGCAAATGTTAAAATAGCTTCAGGTACTAATTTTAATCATGCACAAGGTATAGATCTTGTTGCATCTAAAGCAGGATATAGATAATGGCAGATACAATAGATATAGATAATGTAAGGTATTCTTTTGAAGCACAAGAGTATTTTCAAAGACAATTAGAACAAAGTGTGAACGAATTAATTAACAAAAATAATACTGAAAGCGATAAAGCATTCAGCTGGTTTATGAATTAGGAGTAATAAATGGCAGGAATAAAAGATTATAGTAGTACAGCAGGTAATAATACATCAGTAGGAGGTGTATCTATTGCTGAAGGAATGTTGCCTTCAAACATCAACAATGCTTTTCGTGCTGTTGCTGCTGATATAAGAGAATGGTACAATGACTCGCAATGGGTTATTTATGGAGATGGAGATGGAGCTCATACATTTGCATATGCAAGTGGAACATCTTTTACAGTTAATGGAGCAAACGTAACTTCTATTTATGAAGCTGGAAGAAGAATTAAAGTAGTAGCATCAACGCCTGGTACAATATATGGAACAATAGCTAGTTCATCTTTTTCATCAAATACTACAGTTAATGTAACTTGGGATTCAGGAAGTTTAAGCAGTGAATCTTTAGTTGTATACATAGCAGCTCTTTCAAAAAGTAATTCATCTATACCTGGTGGTTCAATAGGAACTACTCAAATAGCTGATGATTCAGTATCTACTGCAAAAATACAAGCAGATTCAATTAATGGATCTAAAATAGCAAATGATAGTATAGACAGCGAACATTATGTTGATGGTTCAATAGACACAGCTCATCTTTCTGCTGATGCAGTTAATGGCACTAAACTAGCTGACAATTCAATTAATTCAGAACATTATGTAGATGCTAGTATTGATACTGCACACATTGCAGACTCACAAGTTACTACAGCAAAAATTGCTGATGACGCTGTAACTGCTGCTAAAATAGCAGATGCAGTTTTAGTAACAGCTTCTGAACACGCATCTCATACACCAGACGAAGTTACTGTATTAACTACAGCTGGTTCTGATGCTAGATATTTTAGACAAGATTCAAACGAAACAATTACTTCAGGTGTAACTTGGTCATCTGGAGATACTCATGTTGCTACTACACAAGCAATTGATAATAGAATTATAGATTTAGTAGATGATGTTGGAGGCTTTGTTCCAATAGCAAATGAAACAAGTTTTCCTAATGCTAACCCAGATGTAAATAATGCTGCAGGAACTATTGTTAGTGTTACTACATTAGGATCATCACATACAGCTAATGGTTCAGGAGTAGTATCTATATCTAATGGTACTGTTGGAAACTCAACAGTTACATTAAATGGATGTGGAGCTAGTGCTTCTTTACCAGCAGGTTTTGGAATTTTAGTAGAAACAACTTCTACATTAAACACTTACACTTTTGTTAGACTTATTCCTAAAGCAACAGAAGTAACAACTGTAGCTGCAAAAGCTACTCAAATAGGATTACTTGGAACAAGTGATGCTGTAGCAGATATGAATACTTTGGGTACTTCTCAAACTGTATCTGATATGAATACACTTGCAGCAATAAGTGGATTAAATACATTAGCATCAAACTCAGCAAATGTAACAACTGCTGTAAATAACTTAAATTCTATTAACAACTTTGCAGAAGTATATAGAATAGCATCATCGGCTCCCACAAGTTCATTAAATTCTGGAGACCTATATTTTGACACAAGTTCAGATACTTTAAAAGTATATGGAGGTTCTGGATGGCAAAATGCTGGATCTTCAGTAAATGGAACATCTGCTAGGTTTAAATACGTAGCAACTTCTAACCAAACTTCTTTTTCTGGTAGTGATGCAGATGGAAATACTCTTGCTTATGATTCAGGATATATAGATGTTTATCTTAATGGTGTACATTTAGATCCTACAGATTATACAGCATCAAGTGGAACTTCAGTTGTATTAGCATCAGGTGCTGCAACTGGAGATATATTATATATCGTTGGTTTTGGTACATTTGATGTAGCTGCTATTAACGCTGCTAACATTTCATCAGGAACTTTAAATGATGCAAGATTACCTACAACAATGGCAGGTAAAACACTTACTACTGCTACAGTAGAAGCTAATAGTTTAACTGCAAGAGGAGATAATTCTTCAGCAGATGGTAAGATTACTTTAAATTGTTCACAAAATTCACATGGAGTTAAAATCCAAAGTCCTGCACATTCAGCAGGTCAATCATACACTTTGATATTACCTACGTCAGTTGGTACTGCAAATCAGGTACTAGCTACCAATGGTAATTCAACAAACCAATTATCTTGGATTGATGCAACAGAAACAAAACCAACAGTAGCAGATGTATCTCAAACAATTGCACCTGCAACAGCTACAACGATTAGTATTACAGGTACTAACTTTGTATCTATACCACAAGTAGAATTTATTAAGACAGATGGTTCAGTAACAGTTGCTAATACTATTGCATTTACAAATGCTACAACACTTTCAGTTAATGTAACTTTAGCTTCTGGTAACTATTATGTCAGAGTAGAAAATCCTGATGGTAACGCAGGTAGAAGTACAAACAATATTTTAACAGCTTCTACAGCACCAACATTTTCTACAAATGCAGGTTCGCTTGGGACAGTTGCAGGTAACTTTTCAGGAAATATTGCGACAGTCGCAGGTTCATCAGATAGTGCAGTAACTTTTTCAGAAGTAGGAAGTAATTTAACAACAGCTAATGTTACTCTTTCATCAGCAGGAGTTTTAGCAACAACAGATTTTGGTGGTAGTTCAACTACTGCCCAACTTTACAATTTTACAATTAGAATAACAGATGCCGAAGGTCAAACAGCAGATAGAGCATTTAGCTTACAATCTAGCTTCGGTGCAACAGGTGGGGGACAATTTAACTAATGGCTAGTACATATTTAATAAGAAGCACACCATCAGAAACATTTAGTAAATTAACAGTATCTTGTTGGTTTAAAGGAATGGCAGATGGTACTCAAAGAAATTTTTGGGGTTTATATGATAATTCAGACAATACAAGATTTTTTGGATTATATTATTCATCTAATAAAAGTTTATATGCTTACTGGAAACAAGGTGGTGAGGGAGTACAATTTACATTAGGAACAGCACAAAAATTTTTAGACCCATCAGCTTGGTATCATTTCGTTATGACTATGGACACAACTTTAGCTACTGCCTCTGATAGAGTTAAATTTTATGTTAATGGAGAAAGGGTTACATCTTTTGAAGATAGTTTAGATACAATAACACAAAGTAAAACTTGTAATATGATGAATGGAACTACAGATGGTCGTATGCAATGGGGTGGGGGAAAAATAAGTGGAACACAATATTATTGGAATGGTTTAATGTCACATTGTCATATGTGTGTTGGTTATGCTTATGATGCTTCAGCATTTGGTTCTGTGGATTCTGATACTGGCGAATGGTCTATAAATACTTCTCCAAGTGTATCTTATGGAACTAATGGTGGATTTTGGTTAAAAGATGGAAGTCAATTAACAGATAGTTCTTCTAATTCAAATACTTTAACAGTTGGTGGTGGTACACTTACAAAAACAGAAGATTGTCCAAGCAATGTTTTTGCTACATTGAATCCTTTAAATATTCCAACAAGTAATACACCAACATTTTCAAATGGAAATAATACTTCTATAACTTCCACAAGTGGTTCTGGTAAATGGGGTGGCTCAACTACTTTAGGTATGACATCTGGTAAATTTTATTGTGAAGCAAAAGCAACAATTGATGCTAGTTATTCAAGAAGTGTTATTGGTATAACTGGAAATTCTGCAAATCTAGCTAGAACAAATGAAAGTATTTTTAATGCTACTGATAGTTGGGGTTATTATTCATCAGATGGTTCAGTACAAGGTAATGGAAGTGGCAATATATCTGGATTTACTACATCATACACAACAGGTGATGTTATAATGATAGCATTAGATTTAGATAATAATAAATTATATTTTGGAAAAAATGGAACATGGATAAACAGTGGTGTGCCTACTTCTGGTAATACTGGAACAGGAGCAATTTCAATTGTTGATGTTAATACTACTAATGATGGTGCGTACTTTTTTGCACAAACAGATGATACAGGAACATCAGCAGTATCAAAATTTGATTTTAACTTCGGCAATGGCTACTTCGGTTCTACTCAGATTAGTAGTGCAGGAACTAACGCAAGTGGAATAGGAATATTTGAGCATGATTGTCCAAATGGCTACACAGCTCTTTCAACAAAAGGATTAAACTTATAATGTCATACACAACTATAAATAAGAGCAGTTTACACATGAACACCAAGCTCTACACAGGTAATGGTACAGCAGGTCATGCAATTACAGGTGTTGGATTTGAGCCATCACTTACATGGATTAAAAAAAGAAGTGGTTCATCTGACCAAATTTTAACTGATGCTGTTAGGGGTGCAGGTTATCATATAAAAAGTAATGATACAGCTGCTCAAGGAAATGACACAAATGATATAAGTTCTTTTAACTCAGATGGATTTACACTTGGAGTTAATTCTAGAACTAATGGTAGTGGTGCAACTTTAACATCGTGGAACTGGAAGGCAGGAACAACATCTGGAATTTCAGCAGGTAGTCAAACTATTACACCAACTGCATACAGTATTAATGTTGATGCAGGTTTTGGAATATATAAATACACCGGTAATGGTACAGCAGGTGCAACTATTTCTCATGGTTTAGGTGTTAAACCAGACCAAGTGTGGGTGAAAAAATTAAGTCAAGCAGATGGTTGGAGATGTTATAATGTTGGTTATAATAGTGGTCATCAATACTTTGAATTAAACTCAACTGCTTCTTATTCAGAAAGTGTTGCAGTATTTAATGGAACAATACCTACATCTACAACAGTAACATTAGGTTATCAAGGTCATGTCAATGCAAGTGGAGAACAACATATTATGTTTGTGTTTGCTCCTAAAGTTGGGTTTTCTAAGATGGGTAGATATATTGGAAATGGTTCAAGCTCAGCACCATCATTTATCTATACTGGCTTCAAGCCAAAATTCGTTATGGTAAAAAATGGTTCACAAGCTGATTCATGGTTTATGCATGATGATAAAAGAGATGGCTATAATGATGATAATGAATATTTAAGAGCAGAAACAAGTTCAGCAGAAGGTAGTGGTATTAATAGAATAAGACTATTATCAAATGGTTTTCAAGTACCTACAACAGATAAAAGTCACAATGTTTCTGGTAATACTTATGTGTATTACGCAGTAGGTCAAACCCTTGTAGGCTCAAACAACGTACCATGTACAGCAAGATAGGAGAATAAATGACAAGAGCAAGAGATTTAGCAAATTTAATATCTAGTGGTAAAATTGAACTTGAAGAAATTGCAACAGATACGCAATCTTCTTTAGGTAATACAGATTACTATGGATTTAAAAAAACCAATGGTACAGGTACACAACTAGAAGATTTAGTAATGACTTATACTAATGGTGCTGATAATATATCAGCAGCAACAAACGATGGTTCTCAAACAGATTTATATGATGAGAGCTTTTTTAGTAAAAAAGGACTTAGCTTTACAGTAAACTCTGATGGAGAGCTGTTAGTTACAGTTTAAATCAACAACAAATAGGAGAAAATAATAATGGCAACAGTAAACTTAGGTCGTATAAAACCTGTGTTTCGTGGGGCATATTCTGGCTCAACAGCTTATGTTGTTGATGACATTGTAACTCATGGAAACGAATCTTTTATATGTATTCAAGCTCATGGAGCAGGTACACAAGCAACATCTCAAACAGCTTATTGGACAAAATTAGCAGCTAAAGGTACAGATGGTACAGATGTTGGTACTACAATCACAACACAGGGCGATATTCTTTACAGAGATGGAAGTGGATTACAAAGACTTCCAAAAGGAACTGCAGCACAACAACTTGCTATGAACGCAGGTGCTACTGCTCCTGAATGGGTAAATGCTAGTTCTGACTATGTAAAAATTGCTAATGGTAGTGTAGCTGGTAATGCAAGTTCACTTTCAATAGATGGATATTATTCTAGCACATACAAAAATTATAGAATGTATTTTCAAAATATTGAAAATGGTGATGCTGCTACAAAATTAAGATTTAATTTTGGTGGTTCAGCAAATAGTAGTAGTGCTTATAGAGGTGTTTTAGATGGTTTGCAAAATAATCAAGGTAATGTTTCTGGTGCAGAAGTTAATGCTGGTTGGAACTCTGGAGATTTAAATATAACAAACTGGGGTGCTACTAATGGCTTTGGA
>Ga0208793_1002264_pt1 | contig 10161 bp, 15 predicted proteins | sample 17_taG_FD_184092 | JGI IMG/M metagenome (GOLD analysis project Ga0208793, IMG submission 184092) | Marine viral communities from the Subarctic Pacific Ocean - 17_ETSP_OMZ_AT15314 metaG (SPAdes) (version 2) | ecosystem: Environmental > Aquatic > Marine > Oceanic | place: Pacific Ocean | collected...
ATGTCGCCAACTTTAAAAGATTCATACTCTACTCCTGGTATATTCTCATATTTTGGATCCATCACCAATGACGAATAACATAGGTTATGAGCCATCATAATACTAGGGTATAGACCTTCAAAGTCTAGGGCAGTGATAGGACGATAATAAGCTCCTTTATGGGCTTCCAAAACTGTTGCACCCACATATGACGCTTCTGGTTCTTGTCCGTGTCTTATAACTGGAATAATAAAACCTAGTTCCTTGGCTTTTTTAGCAAGCTGTGAAAATACTTTGATTTGCTGACCTCTTTCTGATAGGTAATCAATAGGAACCCAAGTTGCCTTAGCCATCTCTAACAAGTTTGTGAGAATACAAAGTTTTTTGTCAAGTTTGATTGGTAAAAGGGTATCTTGAATACAGTATTCAGCAACTTCTCGTAACTTAACTGGGTCTTCCTCAACAAAACGAGCAAACATTTCTTTTGCTGGCATATCAATCTTTTCCTCACCATTAAGGTAAAGCTTGGATACAGAGTTAAGTTTATAAGAATCAAGTTTGTATCCCTTTTTGACCTCAAAAAACATATCAAAAATAAATCTACCTGGCATTTTGAGGAGTTTTAATTCGTTGTGACCCAGTGCACTTGATGATAGATTTTTTTCTACAATCTTACTGTGATGATCTTTCAGTTTACCTAAATTGAAGAAACTACGGGGGCACCCACATACAACACCCCTAGTATAAATGTAGTTCATATCAAAACCAAATAAGTTCCACCCCGTTATTGTATCCACATCATGGCGAAATAAAAACTCTCTAAAACCAATTAACAATTCCTTTTCAGTATTGTAATTGATAATATGAGAACCTTCTAAGTCTGTATCAGTGTTCTTGTAACATAAACAAGTCTTGTTGTATGGCTCGGTTTCCCCATACTTAATGAGCGAAATGGCTATTTGGAATACACTATCTCCCTCAATATCTGGATCGGGGAATTTACCAGTAGAGCTATTACATTCAATATCCAGGGAAGCGTATATGAAAGGTGCTACATCGTCTTTGTCCACACCCTTGAGTTTCTTCCAATCGGTACAAAATAAATCAATATCTGTGTGTGCGTATCCACCTTGAATACACGATTGAGAAGCATCAATCCAACCAGTTGATTTTATACCAGTTAAGTGCATAAATCGAAGCATTGGCTCTAGATTTGATTCATACACTTTTCTTGGTCTGAATTCATCAGGAAGAGCTCTTCTTAAAATACTATTGACATATTTACAAGATTTGAGAGATTTGAAAAAGAGTTTAATGAAAGTGGATTTTTTGCCGTTTTGGAAACCCCAAACATCTGTAGCTTGGGACATAGCAAATCTTTCCGGACACCCAGGACATATCTTTTTCAATTTATTAAACAAAACTTGAGCTCCATTTCTCCCCTCGTTTTCTTTGAGTTTGACATAGAAAAATGGTTCAAATTTTGTGGATACACATACAGACGCTCCATCTTCTGTTCTACCAAAGATGCTTATAATATGAACATCATCCTCATCCCTAGCTTCCCAGGTAAGCGCCTGAAATGTCACCATGCTTACTATAAGATGGATTGAAATTTTTAAGCGAAAATAAAATGTAAAGAATTAATAAATGTCAGCTTTAATAAGCCTCGTTTCCAAGGGAATCCAGGATGCGTATATAACAGGGGACCCCCAAGTGTCATTTTTTAGACAAAACTATAAACGCCATACAAATTTTTCCCTTAAGCCAGAGCGTATTGATTACATCGGTTCTTTCACAGGAAATTCAGAAGTTACAATTCCAATCAAGTCCAAGGGTGATTTGTTGACTTACATTTGGATTGAAGCCGATTCCATTGCTTCAGCTGAAGAAAACAGCAATGGTTTCTTTAGTTCTAACACAACACCAAGTGAATTTACTTTGATGATCGGAGGTCAACCAGTTGTTACCATGGATTCCTTGTATATTCAAGGTGTTCACAATATTTTGTACAATGAAACCCAGGCTCAATCTTCCATGTCTGTGACATCCAACAAGGTTTCAGAAAACGCAAAAAGTAGCAGTGGTAATGGAGACAGCTATGTGATTCCATTCTTTTTCTCACAAGATTGGACTAAGGCTCTCCCACTAGCTGCTTTGCAATTCCACGAAGTTGAAGTCCGAGTTAAGTGTCGCCCAGGCTTGCTCACTGGATCCACACCAAAAGTATACGCTATGTATGCCTATTTGGACACAGATGAACGAAAGTTCCTCACAGAACAACCACATGAAATCCTTATTACACAAGTTCAACACCAACCAGCGAGTTCAAACCTAGACACAGAATTTGACTTGACTTACTTCAATCACCCAGTGAAGGCTGTCCACTATGTGTCTGGTAAACAAGATGATTACTCCGCATCTTGGGACACTTCTTTCACCTTCAATGATTCTTCTCTCTACATCAACGGTACAGCTCTATTTGAAGGAACCACACCAGAATACCACCACACAGTTGTTCCAAAGATGCACTGCCAATCTCTTCCAGCGGACTGCCTACATTCCGCACCAGTTTTCACATGGCCTTTCTGCCTCAACCTCTCCAAATCCCAACCAACAGGTTCAATTAACTTCTCTCGTCTCGATACAGCCAAATTGACATTCTCAAACCCACTATATGGTTCCCCAAATAACAATCGAGTTTATGCTGTGAACTACAATATTTTACGCATTAAAAACGGTATGGCTGGCGTTGCCTTCTCAAATTAATCGATAAATTAGGGTTTATAATTAACAACACTTTTTAATGAAAATCATCATTCTCATTAAAAAATGTATGTATCAATAAATGGTACTTCGGTGCTGCGCTAAAGATATTGTTCGTGATGCAGACAAGAAATATGCTACCCAACCTGGGATAATTAAACAGAAATGGATTCCTTCTAAAACAATTAGAATATATAACAAAAGCAAATATTTTGTCGAATTAGATATTAAGGATAGAAAAGGGACTTTCCTTCGTAGTATGAACTTTGGCGCAATGAATGCAAATGCTGGGTTAGAATTTGAAAATGGAGATCATGACGATATTCAAACTGTTAAAGTATTACCTGGTATGGTGAAAAAAATTAGAGTTGGAACCTGGTCTTATATGATTACAGCTTATATGAATGGTAAATTATTGTTTAAAAATCGTGTATATAAAACACGACATTATCCTTGTTTTTTTGATAGACACTACGGGGAAGCAGATAATAAAAGTGTTAGAGAAGTTCCACAAGAACACCTTATTGAACCACCAGAAACTAAAACAGAAACAGAAACCAGAAAAAGAAAGTGGTTCTTTTTATTCTTATTATAGAGAACTTAAAAATGAAAAACAATTAATATGTAATGAATATAGTTTGTAAAACTTCAACAACTTATAGTTCTCTAAAAAAAAGAATTAAAAAAAGTACTATTCAATATGGGTGTGCACTCACCTCGGGATACTTTGTGTGTAAAGGAGCAGAAGAAGGTGTTTCGGCCATGCTCGGAACCATTTCATCCGTGGTTTATTTAAGTTCATTAACAAAAAGAGTAGATAATATTGAAAATGCTTCACCATTTCCAAATGAATTACTTGTTCCAGTGGGAACTTTTATGTTTGAAGCCATATGGAATCAGGCACCATTTGCATTTGACTTTGATTACACCGCAACACTCCTTGGGTTTCTAGTCTATAAGGGTGCTTTACTCAACTTACTCTATGATATTGTCGTAGAAATGCTGCAGCCAGAAGATGAAATTAAAAATAACAGAATAGAATTAGAGAGGGAAAATGAGTCTTGATATAATAATGGGTAATATGTTTTCGGGTAAAACATCCGAACTCATAAGACAACTAAAAAGATATAAAATAATTGGTTCTAAAATATTAGTCATTAATTCTTCACAAGATACAAGGTCAAATGAAGAAGTTTTAAAAACACATGATAATGTCACATTTAAATGCTTGAAAACAAATTCATTATTATCAATCCTCAACGAACCCCTCTTTCATGAAGCAGAGGTTATTGCAATTGATGAAGCACAATTTTTTGTCAATCTCAAAGCATTTACAGAAGAATGTCTTCTCCAAAACAAAAATGTTTTAATGGCTGGTCTAGATGGTGATTACAAACAAAGAAAATTTGGAGAAATGCTTGATTGCATACCTATGGCAGACACTGTGAAAAAACTCAAAGCACTTTGCACCAAGTGCAACAATGGAACCCTAGGTCCATTTACAGTGAGGACAGTTTCAAACCAAGACCTCATACTTGTGGGTGATACAGACATGTACACTGCCAGATGTAGAAAACATTTGGAGGCTTAAAGGTTTAAGAAAATTAATGTATGAGAGTGACTCACTAAGCACACTGGTGGTCAATGACCTCGCGGGTTCGAATCCCGTCTCTGACAAACCTTATATAATGTCAGGGTGACCGAGTTTGGTCTAAGGTGCCAGTTTTAAGCGTAACTCTACTTAAGTTTTAAATAATTATCCTTTATTTAAAAATTAAGAATGTTTGTAAACAAATGTTGAACTGGTTATTAGATTTATTTGGAATTCCAACTTGGGATGAACTCATTGAAAGTTAAAAGCAAGATAATAATATAACTTATGGATATATGGAGATATGTTAGACATCCTGATAACAGTTTGGCATTGGCACACATTTATGATGAAAATTTTGAAATAGCCGTTGAACTTATCCCTAGACCTGACCCCACAAGAGGTTTATTTTTAAAACCAGAAGCTTGGAATTGGAATGTTAGATTGACACTTTTACACTTTTTTGCACTCTTGGGGTGCGCTCATTTTGTTATTTTTCCATACCTCTCATTTTTTCACTTGGCACTATCCCTAGGAGTTGGATCGTCAATGAACGGAGAATATGCACCCATTGCATTTTTCATGAATTACATGTTTTCTTTGAGTATATTAAGTTTTGCACTTATGTTCAAAGAGTTGTATTCACTCATTGTTTCATTAACATATATAATTGTATATTCAATAGATGTTTTGTTTTTCAGGATTTAATGTTGTAATATTATATGAGTAATAGAAAATCATTGTTCAAAAAAGCTATGTTGAATTTTGAAAATGTCGAAAAAAAAATTAAACAGTATATCAAATTATATGCTAAAAAAGAAGGTGTCACATTATCAAAAAATAATTTTAATAATATTTTAATGTCAACAAATAAATTTCCAAATTTAACAGAAAAAAAGAGACATGTTGTGAAAATGTTTTTTAATAAAAAAAGAACACATACATCTGAAAGTATAAAAAGAAGAACAGGCACACCAATGAAAAGAAAAAGAACATCTTTTACATCAGAAAAAAGTTGGATTGCTAGATCACTTCAAAATTAATTGTTGTAATAAAATAGGTATGAGAGTTAAACTCATAAAAAGTCCTAATTCTAAAAAGAAATATCGTGTGATTTTTGAAGATGGAGATACAGTTGATTTTGGTGGTAAGGGATACAGTGATTTCACACTCCATAAGAACCCCCTCAGAATGCGTTCATATCTCATAAGACATGGAGCATCGCCATACATCTCAGCGTCCCTCAAAAAAGAAAAGAACCCAAAACGCGTTTTCAATGGTTTGTTGAATGTTTCCAATTCACACCTTGAAAATTGGAAGCCTTCAGGAATAAAAACCGCAGGTTTTTGGTCTCGTTGGCTCATTTGGAGTGTTCCATCTATGAATGGTGCCAAAAAGTTAATGACCAAAAAGTTTAATATCACTTTTTATTAAAAATATTTTCTAACCAACTTGGTATTTCATTGGTCTTAGTTCCACTTCTAACACGAATGTATTTATGCACAAATGGTTTTTTTACATTTTTTGATTCTTTAGCTGGGGTTTTATTTATACGTGGAGGAACAGGTGATTTTACTTTTTTAGAACTTGCTGTACTTCTAGTAGGAGAAAACTCTGAAAATTTAGGTATTTTTGATCTATGACCCGATGATGAACTAGTAGATGGTTGTGATATTTTAGTAAAATTAATCTCTTTTAGTAATTTCTTAATTTCGCTGTCTGTACTTATAGTCTTTTTTGATGAAGACATCTACTATTTATTTATATAATTTTTTTAGCTCTCTGAAACCCCCAATAAATTTATAATTCTTGAAAATAATTGGAACTGTATTATGTTTTGATTTTTCTGGAAGAAGATTTAATTTTTTTAAACTTTTTATAACTCTGTCTTTTCCACCAATTTTTTCAATATCAATCTTCTTTACCTTTTGGTTCTTAGTTTTCAATATTTTTAACGTGGCTTTACAAAATGGACACCAGGTGTAATGATACACTAACCAAGTCATTTATATAATTACTTAATAAAAGTTTTCAGTGCGATAAATTTTAGTCTCATACTGATTATCTTTACCAAACACTGAAACCAATTCGCCACCATAAAGTTCATTACATCCAACGTGTTGATCGTCACAATCGCGACCATTAATCACAAGTGGTAAAGACATCATCGCATTTGAACCGAGGGAACCATTGTCTGTAGCATAATACATGTAACTGTCTCTACGATAAGGTGTTTCTTTTCCAAACAATGGAAGACTGTCCTTTGTTACTGGGTCGTGGAGAATACCAACTTGTTGAACCTGACCTGGTTTATAATGTTTCAATGGTGGTCCACGAAATTCTGGTGTATTCCTAGTGTCTGGTCTATCTTTTGTAAAACCTGGTTCAAATCTTGGTCTTGGTTCCTGGGTTTGAATTGGCATTGGAATAATTTTTACAGTTTCTCTTGTAAAGTTCCTAGTCATATATATGATCATTGACAATGCAATAATCAAAATGAAAATAAGTACAATTATGGCAAGTTGTTGTTTATCACTTTTGTTCATTTATATATATAAAGAAAATAATGTTTCTTTAAATAAGGTATGAAGATATTAGGCATAGATATAGGATATCATAACTTAGCTTTAGTTTTAGCTGAATGTAGTAAAACTGACATTGATATAATTTATGCTAAAAAAGTTTCATTAGAATATTATAAATATATTAAATCTAATGACATAGTTGATTTAGTTCCATTAATGTTGGAACAACATAAATATTTATTTGACCAAGCAGATCAAATTGCTATAGAAAGACAACCACCTGGTGGATTTACAAATATTGAATGTCTCATTAATTATATATATAGAAACAAATCAATTTTAGTTTCACCAAATGCAATGCATTCATTTTTTGGTTTTAGAAATTTGGACTATGAAAATAGGAAAGAATACACGGAGAAGATTGCATATCCATATATGAAACATGATGAATATTATATGAAATTAGACAGAAAGCATGATATAGCAGATGCAATTTGTCTGATTATATTTCAAAATCATAAGAATACACAATTATTTAAAAGAAATGATTTAATTGAAAGATCAGTTTTCAGCGAATTCCTTTATACGAAGCCTACCAAGCCTCCATTGGGTGAACATCCAAAGGAGGAAAAAAGTAACCTTGATTAAATCTTTTGCTTGATTATCATTAATCTTATAGATTGGGCTGACAACTTGGGAAATAAAAGTTTTTGAAGGATCTTTACCAGTTATTTTAGCTTCCAATTGCGTTAAAGCACAAGTATCATCATTCATCATCCAATGAAAAAATATAATAACCATAATGATTGAAAAAGCCCTTAACTGTCTTGGTTGTCCGACAAAGGGTATAAGTATTCCAACTAGAAGAATAATTAAATGAACGAAGAAAATAATGTTCATTTAATATAACTCAGAAAAGAATGGAGCAAGAAAAAAAAGTTGCTGCCCGAACAAAGGAGTGGTACAAGGCACAAGAAAATATATTGCGTGTTTGGGGTGAAGCTGCTGCGTGTTATAGGTTCATGAACTACCGGGCTTTCCTCATGTATAAAAAATCATCAATGCGTTTTACATTGCCCGTTATTATTCTATCAACAATTACAGGGACAGCGAATTTCGCACAAGAACAATTTCCTGAAAGTATTAGACCTATGGTGCCTTCTATTATAGGTGGTATGAACCTTATTGCAGGTCTCATTGCCACTATCATGCAGTTTTTGAAGATTAACGAATTGATGGAAAGCCACCGTGTTGCTTCCCAATCTTATGGTAAATTGTCAAGAACTATTCGTTTGGAATTAGCTCTCCCCTTGAGTGAGCGTTCCATGGATGGTCGTGATATGGTAGATTTGATGCGCGCGGAATATGACCGTTTGATAGAACAATCACCACCAATACCAACACCCATCTTAGATGAATTCGAGAAGGAATTCAGAAATTCCAAGATTTTCAAACCAGAGATTATGCATATCCAACCAATTGAACCATACAAAGCTATTTTGGAAACTTCCATGAAAGCTAAGGAAATATTTAGTGAAAGCAAAATGAAAGATGATATCACCCGTTCAATTGGGGGTGAGTTGAGAAAGCGGACAGGATTTAATATGCCCCAATCGGCACCAGCTTCTAATCAGGGGGGTTTGGGCAAATCGGTCAAAGAAGAATTAGAAGATTTGAAGAAAACAGGGGTTGTTTCTCTTCAAAGCAAAGTGATGCAGGACTTTAAAGCAAAGACACAGAGAATGTCTGGGGTAGAACTTTCTGAGATAGTGACTGAAGAACCACAAGTCCCAGTTGAAGAGACGCCAGTTCCCCTTGAGGATGCACCATCTGAACCAGTTACTGAAGAATCCCCCAAAGAAGATTAAGAATATAGATAAGCAATATCATTAATATAATATTGAATGCGACAAAACACGCGAGGTATGGCATTAATTTCTTTCTTAAAGGTTTAAGAACTTTATCATTTAAAGACTCGCTCTTTAACGCCATATCTATTGCCTGATTTGTAATTTCATCCATGGATCGGTTCATTAATTTAAAGTGTGATAAAAAAATGCCACAAAATACTCTGCATTCAAAGGCAAGAGAAAAGTTAGAACAAATCGTTAAGGAAAACAAAAATGTGTTTGTAAGTGGAGCACCTGGTGTAGGTAAAACACATTTAATTAGAAGTGTTCTAGAGGGAACAAAATTTTTTGATTTGGATTCACATACCACTAGATTTTATTATTTATGTGGAAATGGAGTTTCACATATATTTATAGATAGTTATGAAGATGATTTAGTTTTTAAAAAAATAGTTGATGAAGTAAGTGATGGTATTAAGAAAACAAATGGTGCATTTATCGTGGAATCTCAAAAATTTCATCTAATTCCAGGATTTGAAAATATTATATTAGATAAACCAACTATAGAAGAACTATTATCTCTCACTGATAATACAAAAGATTATACATCTGTTGCAGAAAAGTGTGATGGTAATATCAGAGATTTTCTCACTTACAAAGATTTTTTAAAATATGAAAAAGATAAATTCTTTACAACAAAAGAATATATAGCAGATGTTTTATGTCAAAATGGTGACATAAAAGTTAGAGAAAGTTTACAAGAACATGGTAATTTCTGGTCTACGGTTCATGAAAATTATTTGGACTCGGAGGGTTGTGATATAAATAAGATAATGAATTCCCTATCTTTTGCAAATTTTTATGATTCTTCCATATACGAGGGTAACTGGGATTCAATGAAATTTTTTGTTAACGAAGTTGTTTCAATTCCTAAATTTTATTTTGGAAAACCCCTCGAAAAAGATAAAATAAGACCCGGTAGTTCCTGGTCAAAAGAAGGAAATCAAAAAATGCGAAGAAGAAAAATATCAGAAATTATACAAAAGGGTCCAACTCGTATGCATAAAGATCATTTACATTTATTAAAAATTTATGCTAAAGAGGGTAATATTGATTTATTAAAAAGTTATAATATTACACCTCAAGACTTTGACATTATAAACCATATATGCATTCAAAATAAATTAAAGCAAAGGGACGTGAATAACATTAAGAAATGTCTGAAGAATTAGAAGAAACAAATGTTCTACAACCAAAAGTTATTGGAAATGAAATATTGTTTTTTAGTGACATCACCGAAGAATCTATCTTAGATTTCTTGGAAGCATTCAAAAAACTTGAAAATGAAACATTGAAAAAGTATGTAGATAATCCGGGTTCCAAACCATGTATTAAAATTACCATTAACAGTGGCGGTGGTGATTTATTTTCTGGAATCGCTGCTATGAAC
>Ga0208793_1002266_pt1 | contig 10149 bp, 12 predicted proteins | sample 17_taG_FD_184092 | JGI IMG/M metagenome (GOLD analysis project Ga0208793, IMG submission 184092) | Marine viral communities from the Subarctic Pacific Ocean - 17_ETSP_OMZ_AT15314 metaG (SPAdes) (version 2) | ecosystem: Environmental > Aquatic > Marine > Oceanic | place: Pacific Ocean | collected...
CTGCAATCCTGCAATAAGTCCTACACCCTGATTGATTGATATGTCATGTTCTATCAATCTCTTATGTTCGTTGTCCGCTGCTTGCGTCTCGAACATTTTCATTTCATGATCAAAACCAGCGGCACGTAGTTCCGCCATCTTTTCCATTTTCTTTAATTCAAACTTGTTGTTTGCTTTAGTCTTGAAGTGGTCTGTTATTGCAGGAACAATAGAACCTCCAAAACCTAACGCACTTCCTAAAATACCGCTTAGCATTATTTACTCCATTTTTGTTTACTATCTTCTTCTTTTTTTCTCTTTATCTAATAAAGCAGCAATTTTCATAAGCGTTTCTTTATCTTTGTCAGAGATATTATCTAGTTGTTTCTGTTTGTTAATTTTTTCAAGAGACTTTGCCCAATTAGCATCAGATTCCTCAATAGCACTTTCGTACTTCTTTAAGACTTTTTTCTTTTTCTTTTTCTTCATATGTACAGGTACAGTTTCGGAGTCATCTCCTGCTCCGGCTACCGCACTCGTTCCTGTCGTTTCATCTACTTTTGACTCTAAGAATTGTTTAAATTTTTTCATTTTCTTTTCCCTATTAACCACCACTTCTTACTAATATCCTCAAAGAAGTATTTTGTGTCGTAATTATTTAATCTCTTTATTAATTGTTCACACCACTCTATATTATTTATACCATCAAATTCTTTATTATGTATTATAAAAATATAATCGTGTTTCTGTATATCTTTTTCAACCTTATCTCTTATTTCCATTGAACACTCAGAAATACTAAATGTAGCAACAAACAAAGATTTGCTTGGTGGAGTTAAATTGTCTTTCCAATTTTTATACTCTATATCAAAATCTAAAAAAAGTTTTTGTATTTTATGCATTGTAGGTAGGTCAACCGAAGTATAAGTGCCTTTATAATCTAAGACCTCATGCCATATACGACAAAAGTTTCCATATCCTGCACCAAAGTCAGTAACGTGATTTACTTCTTTTAAATCAATGTGTTTCTCAAGTTCTTTTATATAACTGAACTGCTGAAGAGAGTTCATAGAATATTTTTGACCTTCAGGTATTGAGTTTATAATAACTTCAGGTTCTGAAAGTTTATCTAAATGTGGGTCATCTTTAAATTTGTTCATTGCCTTTTCAACGTAAGATAAATTATTTGGAGAAAGCGCTCTCTGTATATATTTTCCTTTTAAAAAATTTAAACCAAGAGATTTAAACTCTTTTGTTATATTACCTTCGTATTCATCCCAAAAACTTATCACTTCTCTATTTCTCCTGTTGAAAAGTATATCTTATGACCTGAATTCAGGTGTATACCTTCATATATGTCTATACCTAATACGCTATCAATAGGTAATGCACATCCTTCAACTACACGTATCTTATCGCCTCTAAATACAACCTCTTCTCCTGTAGTGATTACATTATCAAATCTAGAACGATATAACCCCTGAGATAACTCTTTACCTTCTAGCATATACCATTGAGTTGTTTCTACAAGACAATCTAGAATATCGATACCTGTTTCTTCGTGTATCATATTGATTTGTTTGTCAGAAAGATTACCGTGTTCTTTGATAAGAAGTAGTGCCGCACCATAACGCGCAACAATAGATTGTCCTCCTGGAATTTTTGCCATAAGTTTTTTAAGATTGATAACTAATCTAATGAATGAAGTGTAGTGTTTAGAATATGCTTCACGATTGGCAACAGTATTAAACCAAGAAGAACCTTTATTAACAAGTTTGTTTCCGTTTTTGTCAATAATACCTGCTTCAAATGCACCCATCTTTTCGAAAGGTGTAACGAGCATTTTTAGAAAGCGGATTGTATATACGAGGTCTGCCGCACTCTTTAATATTCCCATTTAAATCTCTCTTAGTTTCATAACAACATTCTTATCCATATGAATGTTAGTGTATGCATCGTTCCTTATTGCCTTCAGAAAGATTAGAAATGGTTTTAGTACAGTCCAATGTTCCTTTTCTATTCTTAGTTCTAACATATTCAAACCAGCCTTATACCCAAACACATTAAATATAACAATAAGATGATTTAATATCAATCTCTCAGATATCTCACCTGTATTCCTATATCGGATAAGAAGTCTTTTGATATACTTAAATCTTTTTAAGTCTGAAAAGAAATCTTCACTGTCTATACACTTAGGATTATGATAATTCTTCGCAGCATAGAGTATAATATTGTCTTTAGTCAGTTGCATTATATATCCAAGTAAAAGTTATACCTTTACTTATTCGTTTAATAACCCCTTCATTGTTGCTATCAAACTTTTCTTATTCTTTCTTCTGTCAAGTTCAACACCATGTTGTCTACCTAATGATTCTAACTGAACTTTTGTCATCTTTTCTAATGAAACATTATTAGCAGGAGCTTCGGTTAACATTTCTGGAAGACCTGCGGCAGAACGTCTTTCTTCTAGTGAAGGTGGAGGTGAAGTGGGTTCAGGTAGGTGACCATGCCATTCTGCTATTTGTTCTGGTGTAAAACCGCTAGATACAAATAGTTCTCCTGTTTGTGGGTCTTCCCATCCTCTGTACGTTGGTATTGCATGTTCACACCATGCAGGTGTTTGTATTTTACTCATAATTTTTCTTTCTTTGTTTAATAATGAAACGCTACTGCCGCACCTAGTACTGCGACATTCGCAGCAAAGATTTTATCAGTAGATGATTTACGTAAGACAACAGATGCCTTTGCGTTAAGTGAGATTGTACCTATATCAGTACCATCTGCTTTTTCAAGAGTAACTAAATGAACTGCGGTTCCACTGTTAAATAGTCTAACCGCTTTAGTTTTATTGAAATTAGATGCTGCACCAGATGTAGTTCCGCATGCAGTTTCTGTACCTATAATTCTAATCACGTTTTACTCCTCTTCTTTTATCCATACGTTGCATGAATTTTTTCGCTTCTTTTGTTCTAGCGTCATAAGGATTAGTCACCTTTTTCGGTGCCGGAGGTTTTCCAAATAGTTCTGGGTTTTTTTCTCCAGCGAGATGAGCACGCGCTTGGTCTACAAGAGATACGCTTTCGTTTTCTACTTGTTGTCTTATGATAACAGGTCTTTGACCAACAGCAGCTGCTTTTTTCTTCAAAGCTTTTTGAGCAGCACTACCAACCACTGCACCAGCCAAACCAGAAGCCATTTTACTTACACCATATTTTTTGCCAATAGCAGCACCAATACCATAACCAGCTAATCCTCCTAACAAACCCTCTTCTATATTATCAGCATCTTCTTTTATAGGCGCTTCAGTTGATTTAACGATATTTTTATCTCCTACAGGACTATCTATAGAACGTTTACCAGATTTCTCTTTGGTAACTTTTCCTGCCTTAGGAGTTTGCTCTTCTGCTTCTTCTTCTTTATCCTCAAGGTCTTTATCAGACTTCTTATGTTTCGCGATAAACTCTTTACCTTTTGGAGACTCTTTTGAATCCATAGGTTCATGAGTAAGTGCTGATTCTAAGAAATTAACGAACTCTTCACCTATCTTAGATATTTCTGGAGTATCTTTCTTTTCTTTTTTCTTAGAATCGATTGCGTCATCAACCTTGGCACGACGATTGTGTAAGTACTCGTCAGAACTATCAACATCACCATCGTTGTCGATGTCTTTGTCCTTACGGTCTTTGAACTTCTTATCGACTTCTTTATCGTCAACAGGGTCAAGTGCCTCATTCTGTTTCTTTTCGAGCAGACCAATTATTTTAGCTCCAGATATAGAACTTGGTAGTGCTTTCTCAAGAGACTTTTCTATGTCCATTGTATCCATTGCCATTGAAGCGAACTTCTTAGCGAATGGTTTGAGTTTACTATCCTTGTTCATTTTAGCAACAATCTTATCGATTTTCATTGCAAGGTCTTTTACATCACCTTCAGTCATTTCAGTACTTTCTTTCTTTGTTAGGGTTCTTAATTCAGCAGCTTTCTTTGCCACTTTTCTTTTTCTAAGTTCGTCTTGTGTCATACTACCAGCAATAGCACCTAAAGCTGCTCCACCCGCAATTCTAGATACACCACCTCCAAGTTTTTGACCTGCAAGACCTCCAGCAAGACCTCCAGCTACTGCTCCGCGTCTTCCTTCAGAAACTGATTCTTTTTTAGTAGAAGGTTTCATAGTATCCATTCTTGCCTTTACACCCTTAGTTATATCGTCACCAAAATCTGTAACTTTATCTGATACTTTATTTGCAGTGTCTTGTGCTACTTTCTTCGCTTTTTTCTCAGCTTTATTTTTGTTATGTTTAGCATACTGATAAATTGCAGTACCTGCTACCGCATTTTTTGCAACGTCAGCAACTGCTGCTCCTGGAGAAATATGTTGCTTAAAGTCTTTGTAGTCACCCACCCTATTATACTTTTTTGCAAGAGCCATAGCTTTCTCATCACCTTTTTTAACAAGGTTTGTCACAGGTTTAATTACTTTACCAACTCTTTTTTTGAGTTCGTTTAGTTCTTGTGTTGGAGACATTACAGGAGATACTTCTTCATAAACATCATCCATTTTATCGTCGTGAGATAATTGGTCTAAAGACTTTTTCATCACTTTACCACTTTTCTTTAGTTTTACTTCGAAATTACCAGAGTCCCTATCATGTTTTCCTATTATCTTTGTTATTGTACCTTCTTCGCCATTACTTATACAATAAACTGTATCTCCGACTTTAAGTCTTTTACCAAATTTTAGTCTTAACATTGCTTCATCTATCTGTTCTGCAAGACCCCAACCTTTTTTGAGATACTCTGCTTCTTTGGACTTGTCAATCACAATCACTTTATTATTCTTGACGACCATAACATCTTTCTTTGGGTCAATCATTTGACGTGGTGACTTAGTTTCCTTTACCGCATTATAACCTGTAACAGCAGCTGCTCCTTGAACACCAACTTTAGCAGCTTTCTTACCAGCTTTCTTACTGAGTTTTGCGCCTTTCTTTACGGCATCTATACCTTTATCTGTTACAATTCCTGAAGGGTCAACATAACGTGTCGCACCTTTAACTAGGTTACGCACTCTTCCAATATTCTCTTCAACTTCTTTATCTTCTCCATAATGTAAATCGTTATAAGCTCTTGCTTTTTTAATCAGATTTTTTTCTTTACGTTTAGCGTTAACGTTCTTTGCTACTCCTACAGCCGCTCCAACTGCAGCAGCTGGTGCTCCAATTACACCAACTTTTTTTAATAGGCTCTCATTAACTTCTGCTTCTTCTTTTTTAACCTTACTCTTATGGATTACAGTAACCTTTCTATTATTAGATTTCTTACCAGCAGCATAACCTGCAGCTCCAGCACCAGCTGCTGCAGTCGCAAATTTTATCCCCTTACCAAGAACCTTACCAGTCAAAATACCCTGCCCAACAGTTTCAGTTGTTGCTTCAGGTTCTGCAGCAGGTTTTGGTGTACTACTGACACTAGGTTTCTTAGCTGCTTTTCTACTTGCAATACCAGCTTTATGTTTCGCCTTTGCGCCTCTAATTCTATCTTTTGCGACTCTAATTCTTTCTTTATCGCCAAACTTCTTTTCTATTTTATCAGCTTTTTTCTCTAGTGAATCAGCTCTTCCTGCAGTAGAAAATCTACCTGCTTCATCTAACTCTTCAGGTTTCTCGTGAGTATAACCCATTTTCTTCATACGCTCATGGTCTTCAGGTTTCTCTGCCTTATGAGCTTCCCCTGTCTCAGGGTCATACATCATATGAGGTTTGAATTCTTTATCATCTTTCGCTTCGTATATAGAACGATACGCATTACCAAGATTTTTTATGTCAGATGTTTTCATTAGTATCTCCCTATTACATCCAAATTACATTGACAGTTCCTGCAATTATTGTCGCACTTATCAACCATACTACTTTATTTATAACCTTTATTGTTCCGTGATTACTATCACAGACCTTCTCTATTTCGTCGAGTTTCACAGAGAACTTATTCATTCTCTCTACGGCATTTGAGCGAACTTCTTCACTTGCCTGCAACTTCTCTTCTACCCGCGCGAGACTGACCATGACTTCCGCCATCTGGTCAAGTTTAAACTCTATACGGTCTAATCTTTCTTTTTGTGTGTCTGCCATTTTATCAGTTTCCCATATGGTGTAGAAATATATCTACTTCTATTTATACTTATTCTACTCTTTAAAAATGCGAATAATTAAATCATCGCACCCTTTTATTATACGATGATACTCCATCGCCTTTATATTGTATTCTTTATTCTGTTCCATAACGATAGGAAGTTGATTGTCCTTTTGTAGTTTCCATCCGTTACCAGACTCAACCACAATCCTTCTATCCTCTCTATCACGATGCCATATTAAATCAAGTTCGTCAACTTCCTTAGAGAAAGTTCTTACATTATTATTATCAAAATAAGGATTTACCAAAAGAAGTTTCCGCCCCCAGATAATCCTAGTTGTTTTGCATAACGAGGTAGTCTACATGCCCAGTACCCTGCGGTCATCTTATCGTTCTTTTGATCACACTTATGTCGTGCAACAAAGGACTTACGTGCGGCAGGGTCATTCAGTTTTACCTTTAATCCTGTAGTGTCTCCCCACGAAATCTTTTTAATATTACCTGTCGTAGGGTCTTTGACATATACATAGTACTTCTTTGTTCCACCGCGTTTCGGTTTATTGAGTTCAGGTTGTTCCTCCTCAAAGATACAATCTAACGCGACATTATCTCCATTGAACTTAGCAAACTCACCAAGGTTACTCTCGATTATCTCAAGGTCATTACCTTCTATTTGAAGTTCACCTTTATAATACTTGTCTCGTGCTTCACGGAAATACTCATAGTACTTCTCGGAACCTACACGATACCAGTTATCCTCAATCAAAGAAGAACATTGATTACAACAATCAGATGTACCGCAGTTCGTATGTTCCGTAAACTTCAACAACTATCTACCTAATATCTTCTTTACATCAGCAAGAGACTTGATAGATTTCTGAAACTTATCTTTTTCAAAAGACTTCTTCAAAGAATTAAACTTTACTAACATTTGTTGAGCAGTTCTTCGGTCAACTTTTTTCGTACCAGATGGGAATATTACTTCTGCTCCATTAGGTAAGTCTGCTGCTTTCCTAAGTTGCATTATAATATTTTTATTCGCTGCTTTTTTATCTGAGTCGCTTGCGCTATTATCAGTATCTCTCTTAAGAGGAGCGAGACCTCTTTTATCGTCTTTCTTAAATGCGCGTCTTGCGTCAGCATAGGCAGATGCCTCATCAACATCTGCGCTTTCTGCTCGTATACCATTTTTAGCGGCCAATTGTGATTTCAATTTATCATTTTTTCCATATACTCTCACGTGGTCTACATTACCAGCTACACCCACGGCACCCCCTGCTAGAGCTCCCCTAGTAAATTTCTTTCTGGTACCATCCTTATTTTTTGCTAAGGGTCTTGAAATATTAGTGCTTTTATTAGCAAAATTAGTTGCTCCGCTTTTCACTTTAGTTGCTCCGCTTTTCACTTTATTACCATATTTCAAAGCTGCAGCGCCACCCCTAGTTGCCGCTAATTGAGCACCCTTTGTAGCTGCGTAACGGCCAACCATACCTAAACCCACTGGAATAAAAGCCAATTCTTCAATAGAGTTTTTTCTTTTTATTTCGTTCTTTTTGTTTTTGTGTTTCCTACTTTTGACCGTTGCTTGTTTTGCTGCCATTTTAACTACAGAAGCGGATTCATTTGCGCTAACAATATTTTGTGCTGTAGTTCCAGCACCAAGAGAAATAAGAGCAGTCCCTAAACCTGCCTTTTGTAAAGGAGTAAACTCATGTTTCGTTACTTTATCAAGTCTGTCCTTTAATTTAACTTTATCTTTCTTCTTATCGTCTTTTTTCTTATCATCTTCCATTACAACTGAGAAGATTTCGTCGTGGTCTTTTTTCTTTGACAAGTCTTTCCATCTAGAAGGTAACTCAACACTTGTAGGTGTTTGATTTATAATTTCCTTTGAAGCAACTGCTTGTTTCTTCATCCACTTAGTTTTCGCACCCTTACTATGGAAAGATATCTTGACGTTTTCTTTTATTGTTTTCTTTGCAAGGTCTTTGACATATCCGTGGAACATGTCGTCACCCTGAACAGGGTTCTTTGCCATGCGTTTGAACTTCATGTGCTCTTTACCGCCATCTAACTTCTTCATTAAAACGTCAAATGTCAACTTTTGCTTAGGTGTCAGTTCATCTTTATTTTTTCCAAGAAGTAGTTTCTTTTTCTTATCTGCATCTTTATCTGCTGCAAGTGATGAAATAGGTTTCGTTATTGCTGAAGCAGCACCTGCTGCTTTTTTTGCTGCCATAGCACCTATACCTTTGTTAATTGCAGCACCACCAGCAGCTCCAAGTCCTGCTCCGGCAAGTCCTCCTACAACTCTTTGTCCAAGAGTTTTATTTTTTCCAGAAGCTCCAGCTAGTGCTCCAATAGCACCCCCAATCGCTGCAGCCTTTCCGAGACTTTCGTTTACATCTTCTTTTATTTTTCTTATTTCTTTGAACTTTTTCATTACGCTAAATCCTTATCGTGGTTCAGACCACCCTTTTTCTTTTTGACTATGAATGCATTTACTCTTGCGTATCCCCATTGTTGAGGGTTGGTTCCTGGACGATGTCCTGTCCTCCACGCGGCAACTCCTCTATCATAAACCTTCTTCAAAACGCCATAAGATATTCCAGACTTTTCACTTTTTTTCTTGAGTGCTTCGTCTGCTTCGGTAATAAATTCTTTGAAACTAGATGTCATTTCTTCAACCTTCTACTTCTTGCTTCTGTTATTCTCTTTGCTAGGTCTTTTTTATTGACTGTTACATCTGACTTCATAAATGTTTTTGTTTTACGATAGTCAAGACGCGCAGGCAATCCTTTCCTATCAAAGATTTTAAATAGTGTTTTTTGAACGCTACTCATATCACCACCTATGAGTCTAACGAGGTCGGTTAAATGTTTTTGTGCTTGAGTAACATCAAACTTCTTTCTCGCAACATCTTTTACCCACCTACGAATAATCTTTCTGTGAATATCTCCGTTGACAACACCATCAAAGTTTGATAGGAAAGGACGACCCGATAGGTCTATATGCCTTCCAAAAAGTTCTTCTAGTGGTGTTTCGTCTGTGTATTTCTTTTTTAGTTTGTCTGTGCCTATTTCCCCTGCGTTCTCTCCGAACATCTTTTCATATTCTTTGGTATACTTACTTGGTTTCGTCTTCGCTGATTTGTCACCCGGAGCAGGTTTGTAGGCATTTGGATTATCGTCATCCATTGCCTGTCCTTTCTTAAAGTGGGCGTCGCGTTTCGATTTGGTAGACTTTGCCATATCCTTACCTGTCGCGTCCTTCGCATAATATGCCGCAGGTTGGGTTCCCTTCTTATCCTTTATATCAGGGTCTTGTCGTTCAACTAACTGAACTGCGTCTAACCATTTTCGTAACTTCTTCTCGCCACATTCAACGATAACATAGTTCGCACCTAATACGGTTACGACTCCTATCTCATCGCTCTCTTTTATTACTACTGTATCGCCTAGTTCAAATAGAGTACCGTTGACATATGCCTCACGAGTATCGTCTTTCTTACCAAGGTCGATGTGATTTTTAAATGTTGTTTGTTCTTTAAGACCTAATCCTTTCCTTACGTCATTGAACAATTTACGTGTATCTTTATCATTCATATTCTTTGGAACACCCAAAGTGAATGCTTGATAGTTATTATCTTTTGCGTTGGCACGTTGTTTAGATGCAGACATTCCTTCTACGCCCTCGGAATCAGGGTCTCTACGACCTGCAGATACTACTTTGATTGACTCGAAATTATAGAATCCATGACGTGCCTTCGTACCGTTATATTTTTTAAGTAGTACATCAAACTCTCGTAGTCGGTCTTCACCAACTACCATATTGATGCGTTTGTATCCTGCGTCGTATAGTGCTACTGCTATACCAAAAACATTTTTCACGTTCTTATCTACTATAATATTACGACCATACTTTGGAAACATTTTCCGTAGGTGTTTAATTTTGTCTGAATATGATAATGGGTCTTTGGGTCCCGTTGTTTGAGAAACATAAACTTTCCAGTCTGAACCAGATGCTTTACCCGCAATC
>Ga0208793_1002267_pt1 | contig 10140 bp, 12 predicted proteins | sample 17_taG_FD_184092 | JGI IMG/M metagenome (GOLD analysis project Ga0208793, IMG submission 184092) | Marine viral communities from the Subarctic Pacific Ocean - 17_ETSP_OMZ_AT15314 metaG (SPAdes) (version 2) | ecosystem: Environmental > Aquatic > Marine > Oceanic | place: Pacific Ocean | collected...
GGTTGGGGGTTTCGTTGTATTTGTTTTGGGGGTTGTTTGTGGGTGTGACCAATTAGTCGTGTTTCGGAGTTGCATCGTGAATCTCAGTGGCGGCGTTGTGTGGCTGATGAGCAATATTTTTTGGAGCATTTTTGGCATATTGCGCATCCTGCGCATGGGCGGGTGTTGTTTGTTCTTAGGGATGCTCAGTCGCAGGCGTTGAGTCAGTGGGCGGGTGAGCGGTACAGTTTGACGTTGAAGGCTCGTCAGATTGGTTGGACGACGTTGGTGGCTGCGCACCAGTTTTGGTTGGCGTTTTTTCATGCGGATCAGAACATTATTGATTTGTCTCGTACTGAGCGTGAGGCTGTGTTGTTGTTGAAGAAAACGAAGTACGGGTTTTCTCATTTGCCGAAGTGGATGATTGCGCGGGGGCCTGATTCGTTGGTGGATCATCAGCAGCGGATGGCGTTTGCTAATGGTTCTCAGATTACGTCGATGCCGTCTGCGTCTGATCCTGCGCGTGGTGAGTCTGCGACGTTGATTGTTGTGGATGAGTGGGCGTTTTTGCCGAATCCTGAGGAGGCGTGGGCTTCTATTGAGCCTGTGGCTGATGTGGGTGGCCGCATTATTGGTCTTAGTACGGCGAATGGGTCGGGAAACTTTTTTCATCATTTGTGGACGGGGGCATCGGCGGGGAACAATCCGTTTGCGACAATGTTTTTTCCGTGGTCTGCCACGGAGGATCGTGATGAGTCGTGGTATGAGGCGAAGAAGCAGGCGATGCTTAGTTGGCAGTTGCATCAGGAGTATCCGTCTACGCCTGAGGAGGCGTTTATCAAGTCGGGTAACCCTGTGTTTGATTTGGATCAGTTGGAGGTCATGGCGCAGCGTTGTACCGCTCCTCGTCAGGGTTGGTTGCATAATACGTCGGGTCGCAGCGTGGAGTTTCGGGTCGCATGAGTTTGTCTGTGTGGGAGGATCCCACGCCGATGTCGGCGTATGTCATTGGTGTCGATACGGCTGAGGGGTTGGGGCATGGCGATTATTCGTGTGCTCAGGTGGTGGACGTTGCAACTGGACATCAGGTGGCGGTATGGCATGGGCATATCGCTCCTGATGAGTTTGCTTCTGAGATTTTCAATATGGCGTTGTGGTATCGGGATGCGTTGACTTGTGTCGAGTCGAATAATCATGGTTTGACGACTATTACGGAGTTGCGGCATTTGGGGCATCCGAATTTGTTTCGGAAGCGTGCGTTGAATTCGGTGTCGTCTAAGGTGTCGATGGAGTTTGGTTGGAAAACGACTCGCACATCGAAGCCTTTGATGATTGATGAGTTGGGTTCGGCTTTGCGGAACAATGAGTTGGTGTTGTTTGACGATTCGACGTTTGCGGAGTTGCGGACGTTTGTTCGTAATGAGCGGGGCAGCATGTCTGGGTCGCCGCATGATGATCGTGTGATTGCGTTGGCTTTGGCTAATCAGATGCGTAAGTACGCGTTTGCTCCTGAGTTTGCGCCTGCGGTGGATGATTATTGGACGATTGATTGGTTCAATCGTCAGGGTTCTGGTGCGGTTGTTGCGCCGTTGCAGATTGGGGCGAACACGGTTCGTGGCCCGAGGCGGTTTTGATGGTGGGACACGGTTTCTTCCCTAATAGGGATCCCATTACCTAGATACGGAGTTATCTCATGGCAAGAAAGTTTGTGTCGCACACCAGTGCTTCTCAGACGGTTGATGGACCGAAGGGTCGCAACAACCGTTTGGATCGTGGCGGTTCGGTGGCGTTCAATCGTGTTACTGAAACTGGTTCGCAGAAGGGCACGGTTCGCACTAGCGATCCGAAGTCGGCTTCTCAGACTGGTGATCGCGGGCAGATTTCTGTTCGTGTGACTCCTGAGAATCAGCATGGCACGACTGGCACTGTTCAGCCCGCTTCTAAGCAGCCTCGGTAGTCGTGGCGGTTTTGCCGCCTGATGCGTCGTTCAACGAGTTCGCCCGTTACGTGGAGGCCCATAAGGGGCCTAAGACGCGGTTGGAACTCAATGAGTTGTGGGCGTGGCGGCAGAAGTTGGCTGGAGTCAAGTTTGATGTGGGCCGTGGGTATCGCGGAACTTTGCCGCCCGACGAGCAGGATCTCACGATGAATGAACGCGAATCTAAGGTGATTTCTGAGGCTCAGGCTCAGGGTCGTAACATTGAACCTGTTGGGAAGCGGTGGGTTTGATGGCTCGTAAGACCAGAAGCGAAACTTTCGATTCGTATAAGCGCCGTTTGGAGTTGGCTCGCAGGTGGCGGGAGCATGAGGGGTACGACGAGACTTGGCGGCGTTTGGCTGACTTGTACCGTGGTAAGCATTGGCCGTCCTCGACGGCTACTCAGTCTGATTTGATCACGGTCAATTTGGCTTTCAGCACGATCAATGTGATTGCGCCGTCTGTTTCGGTGAATCATCCGAAGATTGTGGTTCAGGCGAATCAGCCTGATGATCAGGATCGCGCTGTGTTTGTTGAGTCGGTCGTGAATCATTTGTGGCGGCATCACGATTTCAGGTCGCCTTTTAGGCGCGCTGTGAAAGATTTTCTTGTTTTCGGCCACGGCTGGTTGAAGGTGGGGTGGCGGTTCACTGAGCAGGATCGTGCCATTGGTGATGCTGAACGTGACGAGTTGTATAGTCAGCAGGTCGCTGAGGCTGATCAGGCTGCGATGGATATGCCTGATTTGGCGGGTGATTTGCCTACTGATGATGACATTGCTGCGAATCTGCCGTCAACGATGTTGACGGTGGTTGAGGATCAGCCGTTTGTTGAGCGGGTTTCCCCGTTTGATGTGTTTGTTGATCCTGAGGCTACGTGCATGGATGATGTTACGTGGATTGCGCAGCGCATTGTGCGGCCGTTGGAGGAGGTGCAGGCCGATAAGCGGTACAAGCCGTCGGTGCGGAAGCGTCTAAGTGCGGATGCTGGGTTGGATTCGTCTTATCAGGATCCGTTGGATCAGTCGCAGTTCGCTGATGAGGCTGATCGGGTCACGTTGTACGAGTTTTACGATGTTGCTTCTAACACGATGTCGGTGTGTGCTGAGCATGGCGACGAGTTTTTGTTGGATCCGACTCCGATGCCGTATGCGTTTGGTCAGCCGTTTGTGATGCTCAGGAATTACGATATTCCTGACAGGTTTTACCCGTTGGGTGACCTTGAGTCCATTGAGTCGCTGCAACTGGAACTAGATAAGACACGTTCGCAGTTGATGAATGACCGTAAACGGTATGCCCGCAAGTATTTGTACCATGAGCGGTCGTTTGGCCCTGAGGGTCGTGAGGCTCTTGAGTCTGATCAGGATGGCAGGTTTGTTCCTGTTGTCGATGAGAATAAGCCGTTGTCTGATGTTGTGATGCCGTTGCCTCAGGTGCCTGTTAGCCCTGAGATTTACAATTACAGCCAGATCATCACTGAGGACATCAATGTGGTGTCTGGGGTGAATGAGTATTCGCGTGGTCAGATGCCTGAGATTCGGCGTACTGCTACGGAGGCGAGCATTATTGCTGATGCTTCTAATGCCCGCGCTGCTGACAAGTTGGCGATTGTTGAGATCGCTATTGGGCAGATCGCTAGGCGTGTGCTTCAGTTGATGCAGCAGTACATGACGGGTGAGGCGATGGCTCGGGTTGCTTCTCGGGATGGCACCGATTTGTTTGTGGAGTATTCGCGGCCTGACATTGTGGGCGAGTACGACTTCTCTGTTGAGGGTGGTTCCACGCAGCCGATCAATGACACGATTCGTAAGCAGCAGGCTGTCAGTTTGTTGAATGCGATTGGTCCGATGATTGGCACGGTGATTGATCCCGCCCAGTTGGCTGTGCATGTGTTGCGTGAGGGGTTCAACATCAAGAATCCTGAAAAGTTTTTGATGCAGCAGCAGCCGCCTGCTGGCCCTGAGGGGGGTGCGCCGCCACCTGAGGGGGGTGCACCTTTGCCTGATCAGGGTGCGATGCCGCCGCCACCGATGGGGCCGATGTCTGCACCTGAGTTGGGGGCGTTCGCTCCGACTGGTGGTGTACCGCCTGAGTTGTTGGCGCAACTTCAGGGCCAAATGGGCTTGGAGTTGCCTGCGCTGTAAAGCCTTGTGGGACACGGTTGTTTCCCTTATAGGAGCAACCGTTCCATTTGGACTCCCTAGGAGGCTTTGTGCCTGACGAATTCACAGAACCTGATGAACCCGCCGCTGAGGTGGATATTTCAGACGGGGCTGACATAGAAGTACCAACGGAAACCGATGATTCGGAGACATACACCATCAAGGTGGATGGCGAGGATCAGGCGGTCACTTTGGAGGAACTTCAGGCAGGTTACTCGCGGCAAGCGGATTACACCCGCAAAACCCAAGAGTTGGCTGCCGAACGGCAACGGTTACAGCAAGCCGAAACTATCGCTAACGCGTTGGAATCGGACCCAGAGGGCACTCTAAAGGCGCTTTCGTCTGCGTTTGGAATTGCATCGGACAACCCGCAGGTTGACAGCGAATCATTTGATGATTCGTGGGATACCGAGGATCCGACGGCGCAACGGATAGCGAAGATTGAAGCCCAACTGGAAACGCAGGCTGCTGCCGCAAGACAACAGGCTTTGGACAAAGAGGTATCGGCCCTGAAGGGTCGGTATGGCGAGTTTGATGAGCAGGCGTTGTTTGCGCATGCACTTCAGAATCGCATTCCGAATCTGGATGCCGCTTACGCTCACATGAAGTTTGGCGAGGTTTCTGCTGTCGCAGAGAAACTGCAAGCCGATAAGGATGTGACTGAGGCTAAACGTGAAGCAGCGGTGGTCGCTGGTGGCAAGTCCACTCAGTCGGGTGCTGTTTCTTCCAAGTCCTCGGGTAAAGCGCCGTCAACGATTCGGGAAGCGTTCTCTTTGGCTAAGGCCACACACGGCAACTAACCCCTAGTACGAAGAGAGACATCAAATGGCTGGTAACAGCAACTTTGACGAGATTCTCTCCACCACGCTGAACAACTATGTCCCCAAGTTGGTGGACAACATTTTCAGTGCACGACCGCTGTTCTACGCCCTGACAAACGGGCAAACGATTCGGCGTATCTCTGGTGGAGCAAAAATCGTCGTTCCAATCATCTATGGTACGAACAGCACTGCTGGTTCATACGCGACCACGGATACTATTTCCACGACGGCTCAAACAGGCATTACAGCCGCTGAGTACGACTGGAAACAGTACGCCGCGACGGTGACCATCAATGGTCTTGAGGAAGCCAAGAACAACGGCGAAGCCCAGATCATTGACCTGCTGGAAGGCAAAATCTTTCAGGCGCAGGAAACAATCATTGAGAACATGAACACCATGTTCTGGGGTGATGGCACTGGTAACAGCAACAAGGACTGGATTGGTCTGGACCTGATTGTTACAAAGCCCAACACTTCCCTTGGTGGGATTGACCCGACTGGTACGGGCAACTCCTTCTGGGCATCTACTGAGACAAACCAAGGTGGCGCTCTTACCACCGCTGGCATGGCGACCCTGTACAACGACGTTTCGGTCGGCAATGACCAGCCAACAATCGTCATCACTACACAGGCTTTGTACGAGGCTTATGAGAATCTGCTAACTGACCAGATTCGGTATACCGATACCGATGTGGCCGATGCTGGTTTCCAGAACCTCTTGTTCAAGGGCGCTCCCGTCACATTTGACGGGGGTTGCACCAGTGGCGAGATGATGTTCCTGAACACCAAGTACCTGCAACTAGTTGGTCACAGCGATGTCTGGTTCAAGCCGACACCGTTCGTGCGTCCAACCAATCAGGACGCGGTTTACTCTCAGATCCTGTCATACGGCAACTTGACCTGCTCCAACAGGGCGCGTCAGGGATACCTATACGGGGCCACCTGATCCCACTACTAGGCGGGGGGCGGTAATCATCCCCTCCCCATCGGCTATTGCCGCTTCCCGCCCCTATGTTCACACGGAGGCCGCATGGCACGCGATTTCGCTATTAGTTACGGATCCAAGATTCGTCCAGCGGCACAGCCTGCCAGCGGCTTCCGTGAAACACGGCCTGAGAAGCACGCAGTTTCGCGGGACCGCAACATTGAGCGGGTCAACCCGACCCCGACTCATGCACCCAAGCCTGACGTAACGGTTTGTACCGTCACGACGAAGGCTGGAACTACTTGCAAGGCCCGCCCTGTCGAGGGAACGGGTGCCTGCATTTTCCACACTGAACGGCCCACCTAGTGCAGATTTCTGAGATGCGCACTTATGTGCGCTCCGTTGTTGACATTGATTCGTCTGACATTGCCGACGACACGTTGAACAGGTTTCTTGGTGAGGGCTACGACGTAATCGTTTATTCGGAGAAGCGTTGGCCGTTCTACGAGGCCGAAACATCGTTTTCTACGGTTGCTGACACGAAGGATTACACGCTGGCAACAGTGGGCGCATCGGTTACGACTGGTTTGCGGGAAATAGCGGCGCTGCGAACCAACGACCACGTTGTTGACTTTGTGGGCCGCGACGCTGGCGATGTCGCATACCCGTTGGATGTGACATCGACTGGGGAACCATCCCATTGGTCTTTTTGGGCCGACACGGTACGCATGTACCCGACCCCTGATGCCGTGTACACAGTGAATGTACGCGGTTACAAGAATCCGACTGCTTTCGGTGCGGGTTCATCTGATGCAACTGAACCTTCCGATCTTCCTGAACCGTTCCACATCGTGATCGCAACCTACGGGGTTGCTCGGGCCTATGAACAGCAAGAAGATCCCGACATGGCGGTCCAATACTTGAGCCTGTTCAACCAAGAGTTAGACAACCTCAAGGGCCGTTACGACGACATGCCTGCACCTCAGCCTGTGTTGTTGAACAGCCGCCACTCTGGTCGGTGGCGGTCTGGGGCAGCGATGCCGTCTCGGCTCGCTTATTCGTGGGAGTAGGACATGGCTAAACGCCAGTTCTACATGGAGTCGCTGGAATCATTCAGCGGTGGCCTAAACCTGAGGTCCGATCAGTTCAACCTGAAGAAAAATGAATCACCTGATTTGTTGAACGTGGTTGTGGACCCCCGTGGCGGTGTACGAATGCGCGACGGTGTTGACCGTCGCAACACGACAGCGTTGTCGGCTGATGTTGAAGGCATGTGGGGGTTGCACACTGATTCGGGCACCAACCATGTCATGGTCAACTACGGCACCAAGGTCGCATATTCAACTACCGCAAACTTCACAGACCTGACGGGGATAACAGCACGCACCGATGGCACCCGCGTATACGGCATGACAATGAACAACGTCGCCTACGGGGTGTCTTACGATCAGGTGTCATTCAAATGGGATGGCGCAACAGCCTCCGATTTGGGTACGACACTGGATGGCACGGCGGGCAACATGCCGCAAGCCCAATACGTGACCTTTTGGAACAACTTTGCGTGGACGGCAAACACCTACGAGGGATCCACGGCGCATAAGACACGGGTCCGCTGGTCGAACGCTAATGACCCTGAGAAGTGGGCTGCCGACGACTACGTAGACATCGACAAGGGCGAACACGGCGATTACATCACTGCGATTGTTCCGATGGGTGATCGCCTGCTGGTATTCAAAACGAACAGTGTCCACGCCATATTCGGCTGGGACTCTGATTCATTTCAGGTTGTGGCACTAACCAACGATGTTGGTTCTGTACCGCTATCTAGCCCTGTGTCTACCCCTTATGGGGTGTTCTTCTGGTATGGGCAGGCAGGCGTGTACGTGTTCAACGGTGAACAATTCGTGTGGTTGTTCAACAACTTGCAACCAGCGATTGATGACCGACGAATCACATTCGCTCAGAATCCGCAGTTGGCTTGGGGCAACAACAAACTGTATGTGTCGATTGATTGGACTGAGGATGGGTCTACGGCTCGCCGCACTTTGATGTATGACCCGACACTCAGCGAGTTGGGTGCATGGGTTCTAAGCGACATTGATGCTGGCCCCATGTTTGCCTACCGCCCACCTAATGGGGCGGGCACGGTGTATGCAGGTTGTGTCGCTAACACGGGCATCGTGGTCGATGTCGAGGATGACCAGAATCGCACCAGCGACCGTTACGTGGGATCCACTGAGGCCCATATTGCTTCCTATTTTGTGACTAGGTGGGTCACTGGGAAGAATCCTGTGGTGAAGAAACGGTGGGGTAAGCCTCGGATGATCACATTGGCTGAGTCGTCAATCACTTTGCCGATAACAACGTATAAAGATTACGACAAGGCTGAGCAGGCTTCATCGTTTGATGTGAACATTGTTGGCCGTACATCTACGTCGCTGTGGGATACCGCCAAGTGGGATGAATCGGATCCTGCTTCAGCGTATGTCGCTGTATGGGATGCGATTGCCAAGGATTTGGTCACGGATGTAAAGGCTTTGCCGACTCTTGGGACAGCAAAAGCAATAAGTATGAAGGTGAACGGGCCGACGGGCACGAATAACACATGGGAGGTGAACGCATTGGCGTTCACATATGTCCCTAGGAGGCTCCGCTAGATGGGTACTTTGGCGGTTACTAACGATTTTTCGGCTGGGACAAGCATTGTCGCGGCCGACATGAACCAGAACTTCACTGATGTTGAGACGTTTGTGAACTCATCGCCGGGCGTGGTTCAAAACGATTTGGTTGATGCTCAGGGCGATTTGTTTGCTGCTACTGCGGCTGACACGGTGACGCGTTTGGCTGTTGGCTCAGATGGTCAGGTGTTGACTGCCGATTCGACTGCTACGACTGGTGTTGCTTGGGCAGCGGGCGGGGTGCCGTCCACGGGCGGCACGTTCACTGGTGCTTTGACTGGCACCGATGCAACATTTACGGGGACAACGACAACATATTTGGCGTTCAACAACCAGACAACAACGGCTTACACACTGGTACTAGCGGATGCTGGGAAGGCCGTGGAGGCCGATAATGCGTCTGCGAACACGTTGACGGTTCCACCAAACTCCAGTGTGGCGTTTCCTACAGGCACACAAATCATTGTCATCCAGCAGGGTGCTGGTGCGACAACGATCACGGCGGGTGCAGGAGTGACTTTGCGTTCTAAAGATGATGCTTTGGATATTGGTGGTCAGTACGCATCGGTGGCGCTCATCAAGAGGGGCACGGATGAGTGGTATGTGACGGGGGCGCTGGCCTGATGGGTATTTCTCCTGCCCTGTTAGGGGCTGTTTCCAGTAGCGGCGGCGGCGGTAGCATGACGGCGTTCGGCGGGATCATCACGCAGTACACGGATTCTGGTACGACATACAGGGTTCATACGTTCCGTGGTTCAGGCAAGTTTCTGGTGTCTGACGGTGAGGCTGATTGCGATGTTCTGGTCGTCGGTGGCGGCGGCGGTGGCGATTCCTCGGAGACTTCTGGCGGCGGTGGTGGCGGTGGTGTTGTCCAGTACGCATCCCAAAGCGTGTCGGCTGGCACATACACGGTTGTAGTCGGTACGGGCGGTGACAAAGCGGTAGGCGTTACTTCTACTGTGTCGGGCCTTTCTCTCAGCGTTGCCGGCGGCGGCTTGGGGTCGGACGGCGCTGCTGTCGATGACGACGGTGCCTGTGGTGGTGGCGGTGGTAGCGCTGGTGCTATGACGGGTGGTACGGGAACGCTGGGTTACGACGGCGGCGATAGTGGCTTCGGGGTCGAAGGTAGGCACAGTTCTGGAGGCGGTGGCGGTATGGGGTCAGTGGGCAGCGACGGGGACGGAGCGGGAGTTGGTGGCGATGGCGGTAACGGACTAGCAAAGATCGGCATAACAGCATCGACCGCCCTCTACGGGGGAGGCGGCGGCGGTGGAGGCGGTTACAGCGGTGGTGGTTCTGGTGCTGGGTCAGGTGCGGGTGGCACAGGTGGCGGTGGTACTGGGCAAAGCCTCACTGGTACTACTTGGTCTGGCGGCTTTGGCGGGACGCCGAACACTGGCGGTGGCGGCACGGGCGGCGCTTCTGGTCGTGCGGGCGGTGCGGGCATTGTCATCATCCGATACGCGGTGGCTGCATAATGGCTGATCCCGCATACATCGTTGACGGTGTTCTCACTGACGGTGAGGCATGGGTTCCTATTGCTACGATTGACGTAACTGGCACATCGACTACGACGATCACGTTCACATCAACCGATG
>Ga0208793_1002270_pt1 | contig 10135 bp, 4 predicted proteins | sample 17_taG_FD_184092 | JGI IMG/M metagenome (GOLD analysis project Ga0208793, IMG submission 184092) | Marine viral communities from the Subarctic Pacific Ocean - 17_ETSP_OMZ_AT15314 metaG (SPAdes) (version 2) | ecosystem: Environmental > Aquatic > Marine > Oceanic | place: Pacific Ocean | collected...
CCACCTGTTTCTATATGTATATTTCCTAGTATTCCAGCTCTTGTTTCTTTTCTGTATCCTTTACCTTTTAAATAATCATTTACAGCTATCATTCTATTAAATTCTTTTTGAGTAAGTTTTCTTGAGTTATTATCAGCAAAAATTAAAGTAGGTAAAATTTTACCACCTTCAGCTAATCCTAACCTAGCCATCTGGTCAGAGTAAGGTTTACCTGTACGAGGGTCTTTTCTATCAGCAGGGTTCTCTTTAGTGTAAGGTACATCATCTTTACCTTTTACTATTCCACCTGTTGCATAGTTTTGCTTATAAGACCTTTCATATGTTCTAGTGTACTTTCTATCTTTTGGTCTGTCTTTAATACCTAAAAGATAATTACCTTCTTTATCTATTTCTTTAGCTTTTTTTACAAGTGCATTATAATCATATTCTTCAAAAGTATCACCAAAATAAGTGTCTATCATTCCGGCTGTACCTATTAGCGGAGCTTTCCTAGCTAATGTTTCAGTTACTCCTCTTCTTCCTAGAAGCAATCCTAAAGTATCTGTCATAACTGGACCACCTAGACTAATACTAGAAACTGCAGGATTTTTAGTGTATTCTAAAGATTCTGAAAAACGATAACCATAATCAAGAGGACCTAACAAACCTACACGTTGAAAAGCTTTTCTTATATCTTTTCCTTCTAGACCTTCTTCAACTATTCTATCTTTATTTTCTTTATTAGACCTCCAGTAGTTTGTAGCTAAAGCCATGTTTACAGTCATTAAAGCAAATGCTCCCATCTTAGCACCGTTTACTTTAGGGTTTACAATTGCAGACCTTACATAATTTTTTAATACTGTATTACTGAAAACAGCAGGGTATCTTAAAAACTGTGTAAGTATATCTACTTTAGGATTAGTCATAAATACTGGTATCCTAGCTCTATCTCTTCCTACAGGCATGATTACTTCATTTACAAACCTACCTGCTCCTTGAACCACAGACTTATAAAAATCATCAGCATACTTTATTTCTCCAGTAAGTACACCATCTTTTCTTTCAGCACCAAAAGTTGTCTTTGCTCCATCATTTAACCATCTAATACCATCTTCTACATCAATACCTAAATCGTATAGTTCACTTTTTAATAGTTGAACATCTTTTATTTTACTAGTTGATTTTACTTTTGCACGTTTATCAGATATAACTTGAGACATTAGTTTAGACTCATCAAATATATCTACCCCTTCTTTAGCAAGTTTATCAAGAGCTTCTAAGTTTTCTCTTATTAATCCTTTACCTATATTAAAGGAAGCAAGTTGAACACTTTTTGTCCAAGGTGTTAGCATGTTAAGTCTAAAAAATCCTCTACCTATTTTTTTAAGTGCTTCGTTTTGTAACCCTTCTCCAGTTAATCTGTTTGTAGATTCTGCAAACGCTTCATCCATTCCCATGAATACCTGTTGCATTTCTTTTTGTATGTCAGAATCTTTCATCTTGTACTTTGTCTTAAGAAGTCCGGGTATATCTTGAACAAATATTTTATGTCCTTCTGCTACTCCTTTAAGTGCATCTTTAGCAGGACCAGTCACTGAACCACCTGTTTTTGTAAGAGGTATCAGTGCTTCTGTCAATGATGAAACTGTTGCAAGTGGTAGATAAGCTACAGAGTTTGCAAGTTTTGTAGCATCATAAACACCTTGCATTAAACCACTATCAAAATAATCAACTTGTCCAGTTACAGATTTATACAATTTTATTATGCTTTTTCTATCTGATGAAGTAAGTCCTCTACCTTGCCCTCTAGCTTCTCTTAGTTCTTTATCCATAGGGTCTATAAATCTTTCTCTAAACTGTGCTTCGTTTGATTTACGAGTAAATTTTGGAAGTAAGAAACTTTTTTTATGTTGAATAGTATTAGCTGCGTTCATATAATAATTAATAGCAGTATTGAAATCAGTGGTTAAAAATGCTTCAAACGCATTATCGTCTAAGTCTTTAAAAGCTCTAGCTTGTGTTAGTAAAACAGAATGAGAAGAAAACAATTCGTTTCTTTTATTTAACATACCGTCAATTAAGTTTGATGCTTCTGCTTCATCCTTTACAATTTTTTCATCTATTAACTTTTGTTGAAACACTGTTCTGTTATCTTCAATAGCTTTTCTATTCCAACTTCTAGGAAAGTAATTAGCTAGTTTTCTTTCTTTTTGTATAAGACCTGCGTCAACAGCATCATCAAATATTTTATTAAAGAAAGCTTCTAAATCTTTAGCAACCTGTTGTACTTCAGCTCCATACTTCTCAGGCTTATCACCTCTCATAATTCTTATTACAGCTAACTCATCACTTTCTTTAAAAGCTCCTGTCTTTCTTAAAGGAGCAGTAGCTTCGTCAAACAATCTATGATAGTCTCCTCTAAGAGTATCTAAATTTTCACCGTGACTAAGACCTGCTTTTTTTGTAGTTACTGAAGTAAAAGACCTTTCAAAGTCATCTCTAATTGTATTACCTAGTAATCTAGTAGTTGGAGAAAACTTTGCTTTAGTATCTAATAAAGATGTTGCCGAGCCTATAGGAATAACACTACCTTTAGCTTTGTCTAAAATTTCTAAAGTTTTGTAAATTTTATCACTTAAGCTTCCTTCTGTGGTTTTTAAATACTCATCATCAGAATAAAGCCTACTCATTTTACTATAATATAAATTAGCTTTTTGTATTCCACCACCTACAAGACCACCTGTTAATACTCCTAAAGTAGTAGAACCAGCTAGTTCTGGAAGTGAATATAATTTTCTTATATCTGTATTTAATTCTGTAGTTTGTCTAAAATGATTATCAAGACCTAACCAAGCTCCAGCTTCTAATGCTCCGACCGTTGCAGCTTTTGTTACAGCTTTTCCTGAGAACAATTTAGCTTCTTCTTTTAAACTTCCTACTGCTGCTCGTGCAGGTCCTACAAAAGCAGGTGTAGGTCCTACAAAATTCTTAGCTACTTTTAAACCTTGAGTTCCTATAGCTGTTCTACTTGCTAAAGAAGTTCCTCCTGTAAAAGGAGCAGCCATTGCAGCTACAATAAAAGTAGGGTCAGTTGCTATATCAATACTTGCATCTTTTACTAACCCTGCAAATTGTTTAAGACTTCCTAAGTCAGCATTATCAAACTCACGTCTTAAATAAGCATAGTCTTGTTTTTCTTGCTCGTTAAAGTTTCCGCTTTCTATAGCTCTACTCATTCCAGATACTAGATTAAAATCTGAATCTCTTAAGTATTCAAACACATCATCAGACTCTCTGCCTATAGAACTTAAAAATCTTTCAGAGACTTCTAAAAAGTTTTCATCTTTTTCTAAATCGTCTAAAGTTTTTTTAGGTTTTAAACTTGCAGAACCGAAAACAGATTGCTGTTGAAAAATATCGTAACTCATTTAAGATAGTATATTATTTTTTAAAGTTTCAAAAAATGTATTTATAGTTTCATCGTCTTTTAAAGTATTCCAATCATTATCTTTATTCATAAACATTCCAGATACTATACCGTCAGCTTTAAATTCACCTATTCCTCTTTCATCCATTAGTTTTTGTTCCATAGCCTCTCTAGCATTTGCACGTAAAGTTTTTATACCGCCTTTATATCCTAATCCTTTAACTCTAAAAGTAGTCAAGCTTACATCTTTATCTAAACCTAAATAGTTGTAAAGGTCATCTCCTTGTATAGTAGCTAGGTATCCTAAGTCATCTATAGATAAAGTTGATAAATCTAATTTATCCATATTTTCTTCCCAATTAGTAAGGTAAGTTAATTTCCTACCTTCTTGTCTTTTTATAACACCTCTTTCCTTATAGACATCTGTAATGTTAGGTTGTTCAATACCTGTTGTATCTGACATAATGTTTTCAGAACTATCTTCTTCTAAGTCTATATCTTTAAAAGCATTATTAATTATTGCAGTTTGTTCAATAATTTCATCTGGACTTAGTTCAAATCTTGGATTGTTTATATTTTTAATATAAGAATCTTTAACTATTTTATATTTTGATATAGGTTGATTAGCTTTATTTAAACTTTCTATTATTTCAGGTAAATCATTTATTGAAGATAAGCTAAAACCTTTAGCAGATTGAACATCTGCTTTTGTCATTCTAATTTCATTAGGATTATTCTGCATGTTTCGTAAAACAAAACGAACTGCAGAATCTTCAAGCTCTGCTGGTGTAAGAGTTTCGTTCCAATCTTTATTATTCTTTTTATAATAATTTATAGCATATCCTGTATTTTTACCTAGTAATCCTAAAGCATCTGAAGAACCTAATATTTGTTTATTTTGTTCTTTATCCTTACCAAGCTCTAGTCTAATCCTTTCTATATATGAAAGTTTATCAGAATCATTAACTGAAAAATCTTTATTAGTTTCTAATATTTCTTTATATGTAACAGCTAAGCCTCGGCTTTGGCTATCTTCTCCTATATCATTATAAGCATCCATAAGTTGGAATAACTTTTCAGGATTACCGCCAATAAAAGCATCTTTATCTTCAGAGTCTTTATAAGCTGTCAATAAAGATTCTCTATTAGCTAATCTAATTCCTTGTTCTGTGCGGTATCCTGCAGGGTCTATTTTATTAGTAATAAGTTTTAAATAAGCTTCTTCTTTAATTTGATTAATGCTTAGATTAGGACTTTCTTTTAAAATATCATCAACAACACCAGAATAAAAAGTAGTTTCAAGATTTTTATATCTTTCATTAGATGCAAAAGTTTGCATTAATGTTGGTATTACTTTAGCATAAGTTTCTGATATATTCTTTGGTTTAGCTTTAAAAATTAAAGGTTCGTATAATTTTTCTTCTGCAACTTGATTAATAATAGAATCTCTAAAAGTTGTTCTATTTTCTTTAGCCTTTTTTAAAGCAGCTTGTAAGTCTAATAACTCTACATTTTTGGTGACTAGCTCTCCTTCTTCATTTCTTTTAGTTTTAAATATTCTATTCCATGCAGCTTTTATTAAACCTTTTTTAGTAGGGTCATCTTCTACTAGAGCTAATGCAGCTTTAAATTCATCTGTAGCTTTCTGATTAAACTCTTCAAAAGTTTTAGTAGTTACACGCTTATCAGCTTTTAAAGCTAACATTCTTTTTTCTAATTCTTCTCTTTCTTCATTATAAGAAGCTTCTAATAATTTTCTTAATCCTTCAGGTTCATTATCTTTATTTGCAAATGTCACACCTGCTGCTACTGCTTCGTCTGTCTTGTCTATAATTTTAATCACTTCGTCATTTAAAAATGTTTCTGGATTAGCGTTATATCTTTTTAATAAAGCACGGTCATCTTCATAAGCTTCAAACTCTGATTTATTTTGACTAAAAATATCACTATATTTTTCTCTAACATCGTTAGCACCATCAATAATGGTTTGCTTCTGTTGATTTTGTAAAGCTCCAAAAGATGCCATAATTGTAGAAGCTATTAAAGCTCTCTTAGCTTCTTTCTTATCTTCTTTTCTTCTACCTGCTAACAACGAACCAGCTATCTTTCCATAAGCTTGACTGCTTCCTTCAAAATAATCTTCTATAGCCATTACTCTTCTCCTTTACTTAATAAACTTTTTATCTCTGGGCTTTTTTCTTTTACCTGTGCTAATATGCTTTCAGGAACTACATTACTATCAATCTTAGAAGGCTCTATATTTTTAGTAGCTCCCTTTTTAATATCAGTTAGTACGTTTCTAAATTCATTTACTTTACTATCAAACTCTTCTTTGTTATCTTCTTCATCAAACTCATCTAAGTCGTTACCTTCTATGTTATATTTAATGTTAGCTTCTTCACCAATAGCCATAATAGTATACATGACTGGTTCAGCTAACATCATCATTACATCTGGTGTTATCTTACCTTCGTTAAACTTTGCATATAAAATAGCAGTACCTATATCAGCAACTGCTCCACCTTTAGCTAAAGCATCTACAATATTTTTCATAGCTTCAGGTTGCATTATAGAACCTACAATGTCATCTAACGCTTCTCTAGGGTTTGAAAATTCTGGTGGAGTTTCCCAAGGATAAGGGTCTTCTGAATCTCTTGTCAAGCTTTGTCCCGGTATAGGTCCACCTTTATTTGACAAGTTGACAAGCTCGTCTAATCCTTCTTGACTAAACTTAGCTTCCCCTCTTATTTTAGGACCAGTATCCGGTGCAATTTCATCTATAGTAAAACCTGCGTCTAATCCATCTAGTACAGAAGAAGCAGCAGCTTCGCTTAAACTAGGAGATATAACAGGATTAGGTTGTCTTTTAGGTGTACTCATTATTATACTCCAAATGTTTGTTGTTTAAATAACTCAGCACTATATTGCGTACTAGCATCTACATTACCATACGCTATATTCTTATAAATATCATCTGTGTTGATTCCTTGTTGAGCTGCATAAACTTTTAAAGGGTCTAAATATTCTCCACCCTCAACAGCAGCACCAGCCATAGAACCTTGTTGTTCAGGGTCTCCAGCTATGTATTGTTGTGTCATTCCAGTTAAAGCAGCAGTTCCTACAGTTGTTCCTACGTAACCAGCAGCAGCAGTAAGTTTAGGATGTCTAGCAAACCAACTTGCTTGAGCAGGTGCAGCTATTTGAGATGTTGTAATAGCTCCACTTTGTAAACCGGCAACAGTCGATGCTTGTGCAGCACTCATACCTGCAGTTACATTTGAAGCTAGTGTACCAGAACCTGCAGCTCCTATAGCAGGTATACCAGTTGATGAAACAGAAGCAGCTCCGGGAAGACCACTTGCTGTTACATTTAAAGCTCCTCTTGATGCTGCAGTACTAGCTTGAGCAGCAGCAGCAGGGTTTGTAGTTATTGCAGCAGGTGCAGTAAGTGTAGAAGCACTTGTAGTAGCAGTACCTGTAGCAGCAGTACCTGTAGCACTAGGAATTGTTCCCGGTATAGAAGCTGCGGGAGTCGCTAAATTAATTCCTGTAACTGCTGAAACGCCTGTACCAATTGCACTACCTACAGCAGCAAAAGGTTTCATAACAGCTCCTACATTTAGACCAGCTACTGTAGCTCCAGTAACTGCATTACTTGCTCCAACCATCCAGCCTGTAAAACCACCTGCACTAGCAGTAGCTCCCATAGCACCAAGAGCAGCCCCGCCCGTGACTACGACTGCAGCAGCAATTGCTAAAGCTTTAAGAATTTTACTACTTCCTATTTTTTTACCTACTTTTTTTACAGCTTTTACAGTTTTCTTAACTACTTTTTTTACAAAGCCTGTAACTTTTTTAAATGCTTTTTTTAATTTTTTAAATAATCCCATGGTAATTCCTAATTAAGTTATGTCTCCTATTATTGCACCTATTAAAGATTCTATACTTGAAACACTTGAACCATATTTAGTTGGGTCTGAAGCTAGTGCAGTATTTACAAGTTGTGCAATTCTATTTTTATCGTTTTCACTGTTTCTAAAATCATAATCAGCTTGGTCTCTTAACTCTTGCCATAAGAATGATTGAGCAGTTTGAGACATTGCAAAAGAGTTCTGAGCATTCTGTGCATTGATTTGATTTTGCATTGCAGTGTTTGCAGTATTAACATTCCTTCTCCATTGAGTATTAGACTGTTCTACTACTGCTTTGTTCTGTGCGTTCCATTGATTCCTTGCAAAGTCTTGGTTAGCGTTAAACTGGTCTACTTGAGTTGCAAGTTGAGTGTTAAACTTTTCAACGTCAGCAGCTCTACCAGCATCTCTAGCTGCAGCAGCATTAGTTTGTGAATCATTAAACTGTGCCATTGCATTAGTTTGAGCTACGTTAGACTGGTCAATCTGTGCAGCCATACTAGCCATAAACTGATTAGTTTGATTTTCACTAGTAGCATTAAACTGTTTAGAAGCATTAGTAGCTGCTTGGTCAGATAACAATCTTTGTTGTTCTTGTTGACTTCTCATCATATTAGCTTGTTGCTCATTGTTCATGTTAGCCATGTCCATAGCTAAGAAGTTTTGTGCATTCTGTACAGCTAGTCTTTCTCTTGTAGATAAGTTTGCTAAGTCCATTGAAGCCATAGCTGTAGCATTTTGCATAATAGCTTGTTGCTCTGCATTCATATCTGTAAGAGCTACAGTTTGCATAAACTTACTATTAGCTAATTCTGTTTGTTGAGCAGCATTAAACTTTGTCAAGTCCATGTTAGCTTTAGTAGTAGCATTCTGTATAGCTGATTGCTGGTCTACGTTAAGCTGTGCTAATCCCATTTGACTAGCTATCTGTGCTTGTAGCTGATTAGTTTGCATAGTCTTATTAAGATTTGCAAGTTCTATCTTTTCAGCATTACTCATTTTTTCACTTTCTGCTAAGTTACGAGAAGATAAATTAGCTAACCTCATCTGTTGGTCATTAGAAAGATTTGCAAGTTCCATTTGTTGTTTGAATCCAGCATTCTTAGATAAGAAATCTGCAGCAACTTGCATTTCTGCTATCTTTTCTTGATTCTCTGCAGATTGATTAGCTCCTTCAACATTAGCTTCTATTTGAAGCTCTGCCATATTTAACTGTTGTTTATTACCAAGATTCTGCATAGCCATTTGTTGTTCATTCTGTGAACGAATAACAGCAGCTTGTTGTTGGTTTTGTAAGTTTTGTGTTCTTGTTTGTTGTTGCATTTGTGCAGAAGTCATTACAGCATCTTGTGTAAATTGACTTTGCATAGTTTTCATCTGCTGTGCCATTTGTGCAGTTTGGCTTTCTGCACCTTGACGATTAGCTAGATTAGTCATCCTTAATTGTTGTTCTTGATTAGCTTGTTGTAAGTTTGCTTGTTGCTCGTTGCTTAAATTTTGAGCTGCTCTAGTTTGTAAAGCTTGTGCATTACTTTGAGCCATTGGCATAGCTGATTGTATAATAGCATTGAATAAACTATCTCTACCAACAGTAGAAACACTTAAACCTCTTTGAGCCATGTTAGCATTGATAGCATCTACAGCAGGTTTAGCCCATGCAGGTACTGTACCATCTTCCATACCACCTAACAATGATTCCATTTGTGAAGATACTAAAGCTTCTGTAGGTAGTGCAGCAATAGCAGCATTAACTTCTACAGGGTTTTCATCTACTTGAGCAATCATAACTGCTGGGTCTTCTACAATAGAAGCAGCAATATCAGGAGGTAAATTACCTACCTGTGCAATCATATTAGCAGCAGCACCTTGAGCAGACTTGCCTTTAACAACTCTTTGTTTAGCAGCATCGTAACCAACTGTCCCTATAATTTTTGCAGCTTGACCATCTGTTGCAGGAGTTCCTGTTAATGTTTCACGTTCTGCTCTTTCAGCATCTGGAGTAGCAGTAACAGTTACATCTTCACCTTCTACTTCATCAACTAAATAAGTTCCTGTTAAAACATCTTCAATTCTATCAGCTTGTGCAGCTTCTGCTTTTACTGTATCAACAGTAGCAAATCTTTCACCTGCTGTAATTGTTCCGGGAGCTACATCTTCTATTTCTCTAGCTTGTCTTTCTTTTGCAGCTTTAACTTCTACATCTTTATCAGCTACAGTAGCTACATCTGTTATTTTACCAGCCTTTATATCTTGACCTATTGTTTCATCAGCTTGTGCAGCTTGTGAAGTTGCTACAGCTTCTGGAGCTTGGTCTTTAGCTTTTATATCAGTCCTAGCTTTAGTAACTGCATCCATTGTTGTAACTGCTTGGTCTTTGCCTTCTTCAATTTCAATAGCATCAGGTATTTTTGCAGACTCTGGAACTTCGCCTTTTGCAGCAGCTTCTGCAGATTGTCTAGCAGTTTGTTGTCTTGCAGTTTTTGCAGCTTCTTCAGCAGCTTTTTTTTCTGCTGCAATTCTTTCTTCTTCAGCTTTTTTTGCAGCAGCTTCTGCAGCTTTTTTTGCAGCATCTTCTCTAGCTTTTCTTTGTGCTTCGCTTTCACCTGCTCCCGGTCCTCCTTGACCTCCACCTATGCCACCATAAGAAAAACCATCGTTTATGTCAAAGTCTTGTTCTCTTTGAAAACCACCTACAGCAGCTTTTACTCTACCACCTTTAGAATAGTCTACTCTACCACCGGTAGTATACTTTTGTTTATACTTTTTTAATTTATTATTATTTTCTTTATCCATTTATAAATACCTTTATGTATATTTT
>Ga0208793_1002279_pt1 | contig 10112 bp, 12 predicted proteins | sample 17_taG_FD_184092 | JGI IMG/M metagenome (GOLD analysis project Ga0208793, IMG submission 184092) | Marine viral communities from the Subarctic Pacific Ocean - 17_ETSP_OMZ_AT15314 metaG (SPAdes) (version 2) | ecosystem: Environmental > Aquatic > Marine > Oceanic | place: Pacific Ocean | collected...
TGACAAGGTGGGCTTGCCCAAATAATGTCCGGCTTATAACCATCTAAAACCGATACATCAAAGTTCATTATGTCCATAGTAATATCTGCCCTAAAGTGAAGTTGGTTATCTATAGTCTTAGTTTCAAAACCCCAATTATTTGCAACCTTACTAAAACTTTTTGTTCCACAAAATAGTTCTAAAGTTTTCATTAATCTTCTACAACATCTCCTTTTTCATAATATAAAGTGAAACATCTACAATTAATAACATTACTAGCACCCCCGTTAGCATCACCACAATATTCCATTGACCTTTCAGAAATGCCACCGCCTGATACAGGCGTAAATACTTTGAAACTTTGATTAAGTCTTATACGAGTACCCGCCATATCTCTATGCCATTGCCTTGTTCTAGTATCTAAAGCACTTCCCCATTCTTTGACAGGCTCGGTAAGTAGTAAATTGTTAGCTACTTTATAACTAGCAAAGTTCATAGCTTGATGTGTTTCTGTACGGGCAATTAATTTAGATCGCGAATCCGAAAATCCTGTAGAGTTTTGTATTGCATAAGATATATCTCTTGGGCTAATACCGGCTGCAATACCAGATGCTACAGCTGTTTCAATATAACGCCTTGTACTCTCGGTTATATTAGCAACATTTTGAGCCGTTTGTTCTGTTACATATTCTGATATATAAGGGATGATTTCATTATCTGCTTTTATTTCCCTAGTTCTTTTGAATCTAGTATTTACAGATTCAAATACATTCTCGATATTATTTTTGAACATGAAATATAAATCTTGGAAATAATCATCATAATATTCCGGGAGTATTTTTTGGTTAGTATTATATTGTTCTGATGCTAACTTACCATACCTTTTATTAAAAGCTCGTAAACGTGAATATAGGGGCTTAGTTAAGGTGATATACAACCTTAATTGCTCTCTATAATCCTTTGCTCTGCTAAGTTTTACTTTTGCCATAAATTCTTTCCATAACTTCTTCTAACAATTCATCTTGCGTACCAAACATTTCTGTAAAATCTTTAGGATTTAAGTGGTAGGATTCTTGACTAGTTCTATGGTGATGAGGGCAAAGAGGTATAACTTTTAAATTATCTCTTTTATTTCCAAATCTTTTCACATGATGTATTTCTGCCGGTGTATCTTCAAAACCTAATTTAATGCAAGCGATACAGCCTAACTCTGCTACCTTGCTCATGTGTATTCTTTCAGTTTTCTTCATCTTCTACATCTATTAACCAAAGCTCCTCAACACAGGATTTTAGTATAACAGATATGCCACCAATACCGGAATCTTCTGTCATGGCATTAGCTATCTTATAAGATTTTTTATCCTCTTTTACTAACCAACCAATAGTTCTACACATCTCAGGTTTGCATGTATCAATATTCTCAACCCACCTTGCATCTGCTGTATGGTCTAACCAATCTACCATAACTAATGGGTAATCTTTCATACTGTATATTTTTTACCTCTAAAGAAAGCTGAACGATTGAGGTTACTTACTTGTACTAATTCAGGGTGTATGCTTTTCTCTTGGGGATCCACAGTAATTACAGCAAATCCATTATTCCAATCATTTGCAACATTATCCTCTAAGTAAGGATGATATTGTTCTGATAGATGACCGGTTTGAACAGCCATAGCTGTAGTTGAATAAGTATTGAATGTTCTTGTATTAAGTTGATGAGTATGACCTGTAATAATATTGATACCGGCTCTCATAGAGTTTTGGTATGCGGTATGAACACCACCTCTCATTCTATGCTTAATAATAACTGTATCATCTACTAAATGAGACATTGCCCAATCCCAATCAGGAAATAAAGTTTGTATTTTAAATGCCTCTAAATCTTCAAAGGCTCTGCCCCAAGACATAGCTACTTTTGACAACCTTGTTTCATGATTACCAAAGGTTGCTATTTGTTTGATAGGATATTTAGCCCTATCAATTATTTTTTGTAATCTATTTATTTGAGCTTGGGAATCATAAATCTCTTTTTGTACTGTTCTTTCTCTTGGTCTTATCTCTGTATGAAACTTTGCAAAAGAAGATAAAACAGATAAATCCATAATATCACCATTAGCTACTACACACTTTAGTTGTCTAGTCTTTACCAAATCTTTTAATACTTCACACATGATTTTGAAAGATACAGTCTCATGACCTTCAAAATGTGCATCACTAAATACAAGCATTGAATAGGCATGGTCTGTTATTTCTACTTTATTAGTTAGAGGCGGTAAGTTTGCTCTTTCAGTTCTTATAACTAGATTACGATTATTATTATGTGGCATTAATTTAATACCGGTAATTTCTTCTGCCTGTTGTCTGTAAAAAGACATAGTTCCAGAATCAGTTGATAAACCTAAATATTCAAAAACATCTTTTTGTTTTTTCATATTAGGCAAGTTCCATGCTCTTACAATGTCATGAGCTGTTGCTGTTGATATACCAGACTTATCTGTACTCGGCATAATTTTACCTCTCTATTTTTTAGAAGATAAAGGGTGCGCAGATGGTAGTAAATCTAAATCAAATTTTCCACCTCTAAACTTACCTGTTCTAACAGCTACTAAGAAAGCATTTACACGAGCATATGCCCATCTATCCTCACCACCGCTTGCTCTGACACTTGGTCTAACAGATTGTGGGTTAGTACGATAAGCACCAATACCTCTACGGAACACTGCTGACAACATTCCTAATGTAACTTTCTTACCCGCCTTATCTCCATATTTCTCATTATGTTTATCTACTTTGCCTTGTAAACCTTTTTTAACTGCTGATGACATAGCTTTAATTTCTATATCTTTAGATTCTAAACAAGCCTCTGGAATGTACTCGATCATGTCATCGGACTTTTCACGTTCTTTCATAATTTGATTACGTTTAGTCTTAGCCCAAGAAAACCCAGAATCACCACCCCACAACGCCCAAGCAATTCTGCCTGCAGATGGATAACCTTTAGAGCCTCTATTAAATCCTTGTCCTTGTTTATCTACTTCATGCCTTGAAAAAAATGAGTACATTCTTAATACAGTATTAGGAGATAATCTAGTTTTATTAATTATATCTCTTGCTCTTGCAACACCTACTGCTGTACCGCCACGATTAAATTCTTTTCTCCATTCCAACCCACGTTTAGCCTCACTAACCATTGAATCTGATGGTATTAAATTCAAATCATCTAATGCCTTATTATCTTGCAATGCTTGTTCATAGTCTGCGTGATTACGGCATGGCATATAAACTGTCTTACCATCTTTGTCATGTGTATGTGTTCCTACACAACCTATTTCTTCCGCTCTATCGATTGCCTCTTCTTCTGTAGTAAAAGTATCTACATCAACACTTTCTTTTGTACCATAAGCCATATCATAAAGTTTCTCATTACCCTCGGCATCTACAGGCTTATCATTATCTTCATCACTTAATTGTTCGCTTGCCTCACCAATAGGAAATAAATTAGATGGGATAAATAATTCATCTGCCCCTGTAATTGGATCGAGACCTAATTTTTCTCTTGCCTCGTTTCTTGTTAAGATACCCGCATTGACACCACCAACAACATTCTCGTATGTTTGTTTAGTTTTTTCTGCCATAGCCGGTATAGAATTGATATCATATTTAATATGAATATTTCCTTGATATAGCGGTGATAAATACTCGTTTAAATCTGATTCTACTCTTTTTAGTAATGGTATTATTGTTTCTTCGTATAATCCAAGCTTTGCAGTTTCCATATTAGAATATGTGTTTGCCTCTGGTATACCGATTAATTGAGCCGGTACTCCAAAACATAAAGCTATTTCTCTTGCCGATAAATTAAGTAGTTCTAAGAAATCCATATCTTTAGGATTAAGTCCTAGTTGTTGATATTGGAAATTACCCTCTAACAACATAGGGCGACCACTATTGTGAGTACCTTGAAATCTAAACTCTAAATCTTCTAACAACCTTGCTCTTTGCTCATCAGTAAGTTGTGTGGACATTCCTGATTCATCACTTGGCTCAAACTTTAACATACCGCTAGGCGTACAACCATTCTTTAAAAGAGCCACATTATGTAATCCCGCTAAGTTATGTTGGTCTATGTTATAAGCACTAGCCATTATTGGAGAAAGCCCCTCAAAGTCATTTAAGGGCGACCATAATTTAATTTGTTTTATTTGAGATAAGGCATTTGTTTGGTCTACAGGATACCTAGATTCTACTTGTCCATTGAGCCAATACTCATATGCTTCAGGGATCGAGGTTAATCCAGCAATCACTTTCATTCTATCAGGGCGTAATAAATATAATTCTTTTGCCGGTCTTAAAGCATCTGAATCTCTAACAATGTAAGAATTACCAGATATCATTAGATATGAATATAGAGATGCAAAAAATTCTACACCACTTTGTAATGGGTTTGGTCTTTTAAGTAATGATATTAGTTCGTGATTTTCTAAAAGGTTTTCTCCATCATAGACATCTATTTTTACAGCAGATGCACTATTAGAAATAAGCTGTATACATCTATGCACAATAGCATTTTCTTCGTAACCCTCTTTGGCATAGTCTTTATATTTTCTGTTTTGATTGTATGTAGCGTTTACTTTATTGATAACAACCTTTGGTGCCTCTTTTCTTTTTAAGCTTGGTTGTTCTTGTTTAAAAAATTTATCAAATATACCCATATTAACTTATCCTAAATACTGCTTTGCCTGTGTTCTGCAAGCTTGTTATCCCAAAGACCAGAGCATCTAATCTATCAGGTGATTGTACACTACTTCCTGTGTATTGACACATTTGTTCTTCTAATTCTTTCCAATATCCCACATGTGAGACCTTGTCCTGTTCGTAGAGACTTGATACCGGCTCTGCTCTTAGCATCTTACCTTTGCTACTTCTAATGGCTCTGTAAGGTACATTTTCATCTGAAACCCTAAGTAATCTCTCAATTAAATCTCCACCATTATTAACTTCTGCAACAATATAATTTGCTTCATATTCATAATATAAACTAATTGCTTTCTTAATCCAATTGTCAGGTGTATATATTCCTGACCTATCATCAAGTATATAGAATCTATCATCTACACCACGACCTACTACAACGATACCTGTCTCATCACTATTTTTGTGGCTTGTAACTGCGGGATCCACAGCAATAACGACCCTAGCCATATCAGGAGCTAGTTTGACACGATTCATATCAATGTTATCTCGTTTAAATAAACTACCCTCTACATCCTCAAGAATCTCAGCATATAATTCTTGCTGACCTAATCTTGTACCCTCATATCTTTCTCGCAACATTGCTATTGTAGACTTAGCTAAGTTATTTTCGTTCTCAAATGTAGAGCCGGATATTTTCTTTACATCACCACGCTTAACTAATTCTTTAATCAAGGGTAATGGTCTAGGTGTTGTTGTAATAATACACTTAGGGTTTTGACCTAAACGTAAAGCCATAAGTATGTTGTCAAAAGTTTCTCTATAACGCCATGATGCTAACTCATCACACCATACTCTATGAAACTGTACACCCCTTAATCTATCAGGCTCAATAGCGGGAAAGCCGATAATCTTAGAGCCATTATAAAACTTTATTTCAGCAGATGATTTATTATAACCTTTATGTGCTAGTACATCTCTGTCTACTATATTGATAATTCCGGATTCACCACCAAAACAAACCTTAGATAAATCTGCATAGGTTGGTGCTACAACGCCACATATAACATTAGGATTTAATAAACAGTATTGTACTATATCGTAAGCACCGGTTAATGTCTTTCCCCATCCTCTACCGGCAAGAAATAAATATATATTATAATCATCTTCATCTTTGATGATTTGTTTGGATCGAGCTTTGTCATACCACTTAGTGAGTAGTATCGTCGCTTTCTTCTCTATTGAGTTTAGTGTCTCGAATGTTTTCGATAAGTCGATTGAATTGTTTTTCATCTGTGTCTGCATTAATTACCTCTAGTACATTTGTGTCTTTCCAACCCGCCTGACATTTAAGCCAAAAGATTGCAGCCGTTACACTACCATTTGTTGAGCTAGTAGCTATTTTAAACAAATTCTCAGCTACTTTTGAGTTAGCTTGTGCTTTACCCATTTGCAATTCTTCATAGTAATACTTGGTTAAAGTATTTCTTGATATACTGAGCATTGATGCTATTTGTTCTTGCGTTAGACCATAGCCTGACAATACCCTAACCATGTTGCTCTTTTCTTCTGACTTCTCTACTACTTTAGGCATAATTGATTGTATCTCTTTTTTTATAATGTTCAAATAAATGTTTTGCTTTGTCTTTTTTTGGAACGCCTACTATCTATAACCGATACAACCTCTCTATGTTGTACTAAGCTAGGTACGGATATAAGGTACTTTAACTTATGGTCTGTTAAGAAATCTGCCATAAGATAATCATCTGCTGTTGGGTGTTCTGCTTTTCTTTTCCATGTTTTCCCATATTCATGAATAGCTTTACCATAACCCTCTGGTAAGTAATAGCATTGATTCATACAGTAAGTTCTCCCATCCATTAATCTCGATCCTGACTTATCATCATCTTTCTTTAGAGAAAAGAATGTAATAACCTTGTCTGAGTGTTGATTGATTACTTTAATTGCTTTATCCATAAAGTTTTCTGTAAGAAGAATATCATCTTGAAATATAATACGGCTTTCTTCACCAAAACTTGTCCATGCCCTGTTAAATGTTTCCATACAGTCGTTGTATTTATCCCATATAATTTCTAGTTGTGGTATCTGTTTTGACATCTCATCAACATATTCTTTTCTTGATTTAATTGCTGTTACTAATATCTTCATAATAACTTTCCAAAATATCTGTTTCTTGTAAATACTTCATCATTCTAGGTACTATTGAAGTATCTAAAATATCATCAGAATCTAAAGAACAGGCTACATTCCATGATGTTCTATCTGTTGAAACTTCTTTGTTTTGAAATATTTGGTGCGGGCTATGTGTATCTAAAATATAAAATGTTCCTCTATTAAGTTTCATAGCAACCTTATCAATACCTCTTGCATATATTTCACTATCTACTCTTATTTTAAGATGATGAGAATATCTAGGATATCGAGGGTCAACATGTAATGGAGTGTTTTTTGAGCAAGCAATAAAGTGAGGGTCATTTCTTACTACTGTTTTACCATCCTTTTTTGACCTTCCCCAAGTCTTGAGGGTTTCTCCTTTTTTGAATATTTCATTAAGTACAGCATCAGACGGCTCTATTATTGTATGTGGTAATATATAATCTTGTGAATATACAACAGGATTACTTCTTTGATAATCTTTTAATGTAGCATCCCATTTAATGTCCATTTTTATATTCTCTTTCTAATTGGATTTGTCTTTTTGTCTTCCATGCTTTCTGATATTCAATATCTTTGAATAGTTTACTAAAGCCCGTAACATGTTTTAATCTGAGAAGTTCTTCAGCCTCCATACCTAAATTATTACAAATTGCCTCATCAGCCCAACCATTATCAAGCATACTAAATACCATATTAGCCATACCATCAACAGAATGTTTACCTCTTGCCCTGTTATGTCTTACTGTACTTGCCATTCGATCATTAATATCTTTCTCAATTACTACAATAGGAAGTTTATTCTTAGTTATATCTCTAATATCTTTGTTCTGTAAACATACTGAATATCTATGAAAACCATCTACGATTACATACTTCTTAATTCTTTCATCATAAATAGTAACAATTGGTTGTGTATAACCATCATGACTTATTGATTTATATAATAATTGCATTTCTTTATTAGCTACTGAATTAGGGTTGTAATCATTAGCTTGTACTAAATCTATATCTACCCATTGTACGTTATCTATAGGGCTTGAATTATGTGGACTTAGCTCATGTAGTTGTTTCTGTAGATCGCCAAGATATTTCATCTTTTCTTCTTCTGTTAAGTTTTTTATTTCTTTTTTAATTTCTATCATCAAATCCATTTGCTTTCCTCACTCTATTATATTTAAAGATTCCGGGTGTTTTCTGAAAGTTATCTAGCGTTGTTAGGCAATAATCATTACGCAATAAAGCAATAACACATTTACGCATAGCCTTATCATAAACAGGCGTTTGATAAAATGCTCTATCAAAATAATCAAACTTCTTTGCAAATATAGGTTTAACTTCATCAATAACTAAATGCTCTAATAAATAATCTCTATATTCTGTCCATGTATCAAACATATAAGGTAGTTCTTTAGGAACAAACTTAAACATTTGTTTAACTGTGTTTGCCCCATCAATTTTTTCAGTTATTTTATTCCATGTATCTTTCTCTATTTCTTGCATAAACAACATATCTTCTATTGCTGTCTCATGATGAACATTTGATACTCTCATTTGATATAAACCTCTCCCGTTCTGATAAAGATAATCGTACAAGCGGTTATATTTCCATTCATTGCTACCAATAGCTTTCCATACATCATGTACTGACCAATCATAAATTGGATAAAACGTATAATGGTCTTTCTTTTTGTCTGTTGCCTTGCCCCAAGTAACATATTTATAAGTAATAGCTGCGGTCATAGCCATTTGACGAGATGGGCTTTCTTCCCCTCTTACTCCGCCAATATATGCACTTTTGGTATCGGGATATTCTGTAGCAAATATTTTAGTAAACAAATCATAAAATCTATCTGTACCATATTTATTCTCTTTGATTGATATATCTTCTTTTTCTCTCAACCATCTTTCAGGCTCATCATCTTTCCAGCAGTGATGCCATAACTCAGTATGGGAACAATTGTTACTTATCTTCATAGGCATTTGAAACCACATAGGCTCTACTTCTGGGCGATTCATAACTTCTCTCATATAATTAACTGTACACTGCCATTCAGCCTCTTGATCTATAAATGCGACTTTTAAAGGTAATCTAGCTTTTTCTTTAGCTACAATTAGAGATAGTTCTAAACATACCGTAGAATCCTTGCCTCCGGAAAAACACACTACTACATTTGGAAATTCATCAAACACATATCTAATCCTATCTAACGCCTCTTCATAAACTGTTTTATTGAGAAATATTTTTTGAGAATTATCAGTCTTTATTCTTATGTCTTTCATCTAATAACGCTCTATTGATTAATATAGTTTTTTCTAGCGGGGAGCCCATAGTCCAATATTGATAATCTCCTACGTTATAATATATGTAGGTTTTATTGAAAAATTTTTGCTCATACCCATATTTTCTAATTAATTCTACACAAGTAAAAAAATCTTGTTGATTTGACCATGTAGTTCTAAGAGTGTAGGCATGAGGTATATTAGCCATTGATTTAGCAAATTTATATGTAGCTTTGGGTAGTTTATTAGTTAAAAACTGTATTTCACTTATCTTGTTCAATTTCAAACTCATGAAAACAGCTTGGGCATATGACCTGTTTCTTAGGTCGATCCAAACCAAATCTGTTATCTTCTTTATTTTGGGCTTTTATAATATCATCATTAGTCAACATGCTTTTAGCGTAGTTAGGGTCTAACTCAGGCTTATATTCAATCGCTGAGTCTAAACCCAAGTCTCTCAAAGAGAAACCTACATCTTTTAATTCATCTATATCAAATCTATTTGCTAATACTTCAATGTTAAAGTCACCGGCTGTATTTTTGTTAAGCCTAATATTTAGCTCATCAAATTCTTTTGTATCTAAGGATCGCGAGGGAATATAACAATCTACCTCATTTATTTTTAATCTTTCTAATATCTTTTTCCTACCATGACCACCACATATTGTATAGTCACTATTTAAAACAAGAGGTTCAGCCACACCAAACTTAGTTATACTTTCTTCTAGGTTATTTAATTTTTTTTCAGATAGGGTGCGGGGGTTATGCTCATATTCTTTGAGTTTAGAAAGTTTAACCTTTTGTATTGCCCATGTTATTTCTGACATGAGCTTACAATAACTTATCAATTTATATCTGTCAAATCATAAGTAGTCATCATAGCATTTTGTGTCGTTATTCCATTTTATGATGCACTCTCCAATATTACCTTGAACATCAACCTCTCTAACTTTGGCTACACGAACTTTAGTAACTTCTCTCTC
>Ga0208793_1002283_pt1 | contig 10101 bp, 3 predicted proteins | sample 17_taG_FD_184092 | JGI IMG/M metagenome (GOLD analysis project Ga0208793, IMG submission 184092) | Marine viral communities from the Subarctic Pacific Ocean - 17_ETSP_OMZ_AT15314 metaG (SPAdes) (version 2) | ecosystem: Environmental > Aquatic > Marine > Oceanic | place: Pacific Ocean | collected...
CTTGTTCGTAACCTGCGTACCCTGCACGTTTCTTCTGAGAATGACGAGCGTTGCTTTCATCTAAAGAGTCAAAGTACATCTCAGTAACCATGTCCTCAATGGCTTTATACTCAGCTGACCCTTTAGCTATATCTGTAGCACCTAGGTTGACTAAAACTTTTTGCAATACTTTATACTCAGGAGAACGCGTTTCAACAATGTTTTTACTTTTCGCTGCTGCCCTAGAGTAAGCATACTTATGACTTTTTTCGTCTTTAATTCTTTTGGCTTCTCCCATAGTCCCATGGAAACTAATGCTGTAATTTATTTCTCTAGATTTTAAATCATTTACTTTCTTTAAATTTCTAGGGCTGTCAACGGCTTCAAAAGCGGCTTCTGCATCTAGTAGGGCTTGAGACTTAAACTCAACTACGTAGTTACCAAAACGTCTAAGTGGAGCATACGGGCCAGTTATACCTTTTGCATTGAAGAATGTAGTATCTACACCAAGGACTTTAGCGATAGCTTTTTTGCGTTCAAGCATTAAAATACCGTGGTTAAACACACCTTTAATGACTTTCTGCTGTTCTTTACTTAGGTTGTTAAAATCTTTTTTCATTGCTGCATCAACAGTTACTTTAGCATGCCGTGGGTCAGAGGCTTTATAAGGGTTGTAAGCCCATTTCTCTTCTATTGTAGACTTTGCGATGAACTGATTAACTTTTTCCAGTTGTGCTTTTGGTAGCTCACGAGCAGCAATAACTATGTCTTCCACAGCCATCTTAATTTTTTGTCTTGTTTTTTCTGATAACAGCACGGCATCGTACCAAGCTTTAGCAGCAGGCATTGATTTACCTACATCATTTATTATCTGGTGAACAAACTTTGTTGAACCAGACCCAAGGCTAACTAAGTGAGCGAGGTTGTCAAATATCTGTACTACTGTTGGGTTGAATGTTTTAGCTACCCACTTTCTAATTCCTTCAACTTCGTTCTTACTTTCTTTTTTCTCCGCAGTGTTCAGCGATGGTTTGTTCACCGCCATATCACTATCCGTTACCATAGAGTCAGAATCATTCATTATGTCTGCTTGTTTTTGTGCTTCCCTTTGGCGTTGCTCCACGATACTCTTTAACCCAGCACGCATTGCTTTTTCTCTTCTGCCCTGCTCCCTTTGGAACTCACTCCACTGCTTTACCTCTAGGAACTCACCGTTTGGAACAATATATTTTCTTTTATCGTTCTTAGGAAGTTTCTTAGCGACGTAGCCATCTATCTTTTTCTGCCAGTATGGAGTTACTGATTCATCAGCGAAAGAACTTGCGACTTCTTCGGTCTCTCCTGACCCAGATTGTTCTCTCATTGAATCTCTTAAGCGCTTAACCCCAAAGTTATTGTTAGCTAGCCTAAAACTAGTTACGTCTTGAGCAGTAACTGTGTCTCTAATTTGATCCATAAAAGCTACGGTGCTACGATACTGCCCCCATATTGTATATCGACTGCTACGCACAGGGGAGTACCCTCCGTAGTCTAACTCAATTCTAGCAGCACCCATCGCCATATCTATAATATGTTGTCCAGTTAAGTTATCGCTTTCTCCTTTTTGGTATCCGATAAGTTCTCTAAAAGCTTGCCTGAATTTGTTTAGAATTTTTCCTACGACTGACGCCTGATTGCCTTTACGTGACGGCACTACAGTAGGTGATGTGCCAAATTCACCGCCAGTATCCGCGTAAATTTGAATTGCCTCAGTAATAAAGTAAGCGATTGTTTCCTTAGTTTCTTTATTAGACTCCCTAGTAACAATTTGAGAATCAAGGTTTACTGGGTAAGGAGTGTTCAGGTCTCCTCCAGCTCGGAGCGCCTCTATTGTCTCCATTGTTCTGCCGGCAGCAACTTCATCGCTAGTTAGAACCCCTTGCTCTAGTGCCATGGTCTCCGCCTGGGCTATGTCTATCCGAAGTGGATTACTGTTACTTATATGGTTATCATACGCTTTAGCCCATCCTTTAATTTTTGCTACTAAAGCTGCTTGCTCACTTGGGGATAGTATATTGTCCAACCCAATATGACTTCCTATTTCATGGAAGAAAGTAGAAAGCTCATGGCCTGCCTCAATTTGACTAGGGAAAAATACCATTTGGTCTGCTTTGTTATCCTTACCTCTTTCTCTAAAGCCGCTTAACCCATCAGGACTTGTAGGGTCGAGTTGTCCTCCTGAGTCCCACCGCTTCATTATCATGGCAGCTGTTTTTTTGTAGTTACCGCCCCAAAGTTTAGTAGCTTCTTCTGGGGTAAGAAAATGTATTCTGTGCTTTAGTCTGTTAAACGTTCTTTCTCCAAGCAAATTCCTGAACATGTTATTAATCATTTTTTCGTTTGACGGATTAGTAACAATAGGCCCAGAGGACTTATCTGCTTCGTCTACAACTTTAGCCGCTTGCTTTTCTATGAAACGCATTGCTTTAGCTTTATCACCATTCTTCAGATGCGTTACCAATATAGAATGGTTTTTTCTCCAAGAGCGACCAAGGACTTTGCTTGCGTAGCCTTCAATAGATTTTTTAGTTATTTTTTCGATTGATTCAGTAGTTTCTGCTCCGCTGACGTCAGTGGTAGTCCCTGTTTCTGTTTGCTTTGTACTAGTGGTACTTGATCCTTCAGCCACTTTTTTAGCTTTAGCCTCTGCCCTACTTTTAATTTTTTCATTTATGCTCCTTTCTGTTTCCTTTTGTATACGGTCTAAATTTGCCATGTCATTTGACTCAAGAACGTCCAGTAAAGCAACAGTCCATGAGTGTTTGTCTTCTGCTACTAATTTTTCAAACGATGGAGTACCTTTAGATTTTCTAGTGTTCCACGCTTGAGCAATGTCCGCCTTAACTTTTGCGTTGGTAAGAACCTTTTGAGCTGCTCCTACTTGCCTTTGATATTTTTCTTCCCGACGTTTTTCCGATTCTGGAGTAGGTTGACCTTCTGGAAGCAGCCCTTCTTTTTTATCCGCTAGATTTTTCTTGCGCTGAAGTTTAAGTTGTTCTTTAGCTTCAGGGGTCTTAAGTTCATCTTTGTTTTTTATTGCGATATCAAGAGCCTTCTGCCTATTATCTACTGCGTCTTCTAGTTTTTTAATTTTAGATTTACCAACTTTGCCTTGTCTAGCTTTACTAAGATTTGCTTTAGCCGTCTTAAGTAAATTTCTTGCTTTGTTTTGTTTTTTTACAAGGTCTTCTCTTTGCTTCTCGAACTTCTTTCTATTTTGGTACCTAATTAACCCTTGTAATTGTTCTTCTGCTTTATTAGCGGCTTCTCTTTTTCTTTTTGCATCATCTGACCTAGGGTTCTTTTTTTCTGCTAAAGTTGCTTTTCTTTTCAAAATTGGGACTCTAACTTTTAGAGACTTAACCTGATTGTTAATTTGTTTTTGAGGGCCGATAATAGGCTCTTTCTTTCCAGCTCTTATTTCTGCGTCACTTGGTGGGGTAAATGCAGCTTTGTTACTAACTTTAGTATCACTTGCTCGGTCTATAATATTTATACCCGAGGTAGCGGGGTCTTGCTTAAGCTCTTCCAAAGCTTGTTGAGTAGCATCTATAGATTCTTCTTGAGGTGTTTGCATTATTGCTTTCCTCATTTTCCTTAGCGTTCTGTCTAAAAACTCTCCAACTGTTTCTCTAGTTTCAGACATTTCACCGAACTTAGTCTGCTTACGTCTGTAGGCGTTTAAGGCTTTTTCTACAGCTTTACGGTCGTTTTCACTAAAGTCTTTCTTTTTCCCAGTTATAGCTTTAGCTATATCCTGCATAGCAAATTTCCATTTACCGCCTTCGTAGTACAAGTATTCTTCTAAGGAACCCCTATTTGCAGCATCAAGTAATAGTTCAATTGTTTTAGATTGCCAATCACCTTCAAGCCCAACCTGACCCATCACTCTCATTTCTTTACCAAAGATACCTCCGACAGTTTCTCTATCTTCTTGTAGCTGACGTGCTTCTGCTAGTTTGTTTTTGTATGCGTTGTCTGAAGCACCTTTAAATATTGCTGTTCTTAACGCTTCGTATTGTGTTTCAAAGTCTTGACCAAATTCTTCCGCGGCGTTTTCAAATCGTTGCCAACTTTTAGTTACCGTGTCTTTACCTTTTATTTTTCTAGTTTTTCTGAATGGATTCACAGAAAACAACTCTCCTTGATTTTCATTAGGTTCAACTGGAGTTTCCTGTCCTGCTTCTTCTTCTTCTGCTTCTGCTTTCTTTGCAGCGTCAAACTCTTTTTGTGTCGGAACTTCTGGAGGTGTTAACTCGAAAGGCGTTTCTTCTTCTACAACTTCTTCTGTAGTTGTATCTTCTGCAATATCATCCTCTACAGTTGCGGCTTCTGTAGTAGTTTCTTCCGTTGTACCTGCAGCTTGTTCGCCTAATGCTTCATCAAAAGATTCCTCATCGTCTATCATGCGTTTGTTTTCTTGCCACTCTGCCAAAACCAATGGAATTTCACCATCTAATTCGACAACTTCCTCCTCTATAGCTAACAACTCTTGTGCATTATTTTCTATAAGAGCTTTCCTACGTCTTTCTAGCCATACAGCAATACTAGCATCAATCTTGCCTTGAGTTGCTTCGTCTCTATTTCCTTTTTCTTCCTGCAGCGCAGCATGGTCGTCTAAGGCCGCTATGTGTGCATCTCTTATGTCTTGTGCGCTTTGGGTACCTGAAGTTTCTTTATCGTACCATTTAAGAAACTTGTCAACAATTTTTTTATTCTCAGCGTCGTCATTACTTAGAAAAATTTGATTTGCTTTACGCCATGCTTTAAATTCAATTGATAATTCAGAATTAGGATTTTGGAGTTGAGCCTTTTGAGCTATATCTTTTTCTAATTTTTGTTCTGCACTCCAAGCAGTAAGACTCGGAAAAGTTTGCGAGTGTACGTCTCGTAGCTCTTCTACCCTATCGGCTTCTTCCTCTTCTGCAGCTACTTGCTCTGCTTCTGCTTGTTGTGCTGCTGCTTCTTCTGCTTCCGCTGTTTCTGCTTCTTCTTGTCTTGCTGTCGCTTCAGCTGCTTCGTCTAAAATGTCCTGGGGGGTTCTCTTTTTAACAGTAGCTCCACCAGCACCGCCCATCATGCCACCACCAACAAAACCAGCAAAGAAAGATGTAGGGTCTCTAAAGTCGGCCTCTTCGAATGTTTTACCTGCACCCATTTCTTCGAGCCCGGTTTGGAGTATCTCAGTAGTTCCTTCAGCAGTACCGCCTACAAGACCCCGTGAAGTTGCGTTTAGAGTTCTACTTTTACTTGTCAGTGCTCCATCTTTGCCTAACAGGTTCTGCATCTTAGAACCAGCAGGGCCGAGTCTAGCAAGACCTAATGTAAGAGTCTGAGTTAAACCTTCAGCAGCACCCGCAGCAAGACCGTACTTAGTAGCACGCCCATAATCAACGTCTTCTATAGTTTTGCCGTGTTCAATTGCCTCATCTACAGCTCCACCATATGTATGACCTAATTCAGTTCCAACAGCTTGGCCGTATATACCTGCGTATTCGCCTTTTCTAACAGCGGCAGGTATTTTATCAAGTTGGGCTTGAACTCTTTTAGAGTTCATAATTGCAGCTCTAGTGCCTGGGTTTAAATCTTTGCCGTACCTTTTAGCTATTTGTTTTTCAACGCCTCTCTCTAAAGTTTTCCTTGTTAGGAAACCAGCACCTTTACTACCAATTATTGCTTCAGCAATTTGTGGAATGGCATAACCTGCCCAGTATTGAGTGGCGTCAACGTAGTCGCCAAAGGTCTCAGCGTTTTCAATATTATCAGTGGCTTTACTGCGAAGTTGTACTTCGCCCATATTACGTTTGTAGCCTTCGTAACCCCAGTCACGTACGCTATCTAGGCCAAGACCTTCTCCTGCCCAAGCAGTAAGACCGTAAAGACCCGCCTGCGTAGAATCTACTGAACTAGATATACCACGAGAGAAATCGCCTTGATTAGCTGCTATAACACCATAGTCTTCTGCAAGAGTACGAGGATCTTTTCCAGTGAGCTCTGCAATCTTATAAATCGCATCTGCATCATTCAATCCAGCCAAAGAGTTAGGGTATTTACTCCTTAGTTCTTGCAGCGTATACGCCATGACTTACCCTCCTAGGCCTTTACTCATACTTTCTAAACTAGCTTTCATATCTGCTAATAGTTTTACTTTATCATCTATCGCTTTTTTCTTAGCCCCAGCCCCTCCAACGCCTAACTTACCAAGCTCAAAATCACCATTAGCTTTTCGTGGTAAAGCGTCAATTTCTTTTTGTAGTGCAGCAATAGATTCTGTTAAACCTTCTACAGTGGTTAGCTTAGCAAGTTCAGCTTGAGCAGCTTTCGAGTCGTCACTGCCAGCAGCAAAAGCACTTATTCTACTATTTAGTGTAGCTATTTGGTCTTGTAAACTACCTGGTACAGCGTTATCTTTTGTTTTCGTTTCTTTATTTTCGTTATTTTTAGTTGTGGTAAGACCATCTCTATTGTAGTTAGCCTCTCCGCTAGCGTTACTCGTTTTATTTTCGTTTTGTCTAAGAGTTTCGTTCAGAACCATATCGTCAATTTCTTCTCTAGTCAAATCCAATCCTAGTAGCCCATGTAGCGCTACTGTGTCATTTGGGTCAGTTATCAAGCGTTGCACAAAATATTCGTCTTTACCTAAAGGTTTTGAGCTACTTAAAATTTCAGTTTCTTTTAACGATTTATCTTTATCTGCTTCGGCTTTTTCGGCCATCGCCTCAGTGTACGCAATGTCAGCTTGGATTTTTAAATTATCGTAGTATTCTTTAGATATCGCCATAGAACGAGCTGGGTCTAGCTCCTGCTGTAGGTTCATCAAAAAGCTTCCATCTTTTAAGTTGCCAGTGGCAATTGGTCTTAACCTAGTGCCTTTTTCATCGACTTCGTATAATGTTGCTATGTTTTTATTTTTGTCGTTGTACTCTATTTCAGTTTTATTAACACCATTAAGATCATCTACCGTTTTAGCCAATCCAACAATACCGCCTGTTTTCCAAGCAGACATTGCTTTTTCTGTGAATAGCGTGCTCTCTTGAGTTATGTTAGCGAGCTCATTTGCTCCATAGCTACTTTTCATGTCGTCAGCTAACATAGGGTTAATCTTGTACATTTCGTTAACCATCCATTCTTTAGCCTGTTCATTACTTTCAAAACCTCCTAAGTGAGGAGCTTTACCTGCTCTGTTCCTAAAGGTTGCCATCATATCGTTCACTGCTATTTTCTCATCAGCTTCGGACAGTTTAATTTCGTTTTCTTTTATGGTAACGCTACTATCACTTACAGTTGCTTCGTTTTGTGCAATGCCAGCATTTATGTCGGACGGCTTAAGAGCAACTGAAATATCACGCGCAACCTCATCTTCTTCAGTTTTTATATCTGCTTGTAGGCTTTCTTGTTTCTTTATGTTGACTCTATCGTCAAATGATTTTTTAAGATACTTATTATCCCAGTTTAGCCCTACAAGCTGCGCTGCTGCATAACGTTCATCATGAGGTAACATCCTTAGTATTTTTTCTTTTTGTGCCAGATTAAGCGCAGTACCTGATTGAATTGCTAAGTTTTCATAGCCTATTTTTTTAGCTAAATCGGGAAACTGAGCTATAAGTAAGTTAGTTTTTTGTTGCAGATTTTCTGTACTCGCAGTTTTACTTTCAATATCTGCCTGTAATCCCTGCATTTTCATTGCACCTTCAGTATCACCCCATTTAATCATGTTGTCGATTAATCTTTGGTTGCGAAGACCTCTAAGCTTTTCCGGTGTAATTTCCTGCTCGTAAGTTTTACCTGCGTATTTCCATTGTTTTGCTCCTGTGTGCGGATTAGCCATAGAAGTACCCTGCGCAGTACCAAGGCCTCCTTCCATACTATATACTTCTTCGACTTCATCCGCCATTATCTTGCCTTCCTCTATATCGGAAAACATCGTGTTGAATGTTTTATATGTCGAGTCGAAGTTGTCGGCAAATTGTTGCCAATGGGATTTACGTCGTGCCATTAGTGCACCTCCTTCATTTCAATGCCTAGCCTATCGTAGTAAACAGCCATCCAACCTGCACCAGATGTATATACAGCCTCTGGGTACATCTCTTTAACCTCTTGTGCCATTACACCTCTAAAGCGTTTAGGGTTCCATTTGTAGTTAAAGTCGTATAAGTTCAAACCAGTTACCGCATCTACTCCTGCTGGTTCAATATTTTCTTTAAGCCTTATGTCAGAAAAAGCAGCAAGGCTACCAAGCCCGCTACTCATAGCTGCACCCATTCCAGGGAAAGCTTTACCCATACTAGCAGCGCCACCCATAATTCCGCCTACATCGCCGAGGAAACTACTATCCGCTTCATTCATAAGGTACTTAGTTTGGTTGTTGAGTACGTTACTAAGCCCAGAAATCTGCATATTAAGCCCAGAACCAATAGTAGCTGAACCTTGATTCATACCAGACATGTATTGATTTCCAGCCATACCATAATTTCCAGCAGCCATACTACCTGCCCCAACAGCACTACCGTATGCTGCTGTGGATGCTCCTGATAACCCTCTACCAAGTCCAGCCGCGTCAAGTTTCCTAGCGTATCCTGTTTGTTGTGCTCTTTCTCTAGCACCGGTCATAGCACCAGCCCTACTCGCTGCTTGCATAAGTCCTGATTGTCCTGCCATACCTTGGAATCTAGCTGAGTTAGGATTAACTCCCATACTCGCCATAGCTCTTTCATTTGCTTGTCTTGTTCGATTAAATGCTACCCCCGAGTCAGCTGCAGCTTTTGTAGCTAATTGGTTCCTGTAGGCATCTGTATCGAATGCCATAGCGTCAGCGACAATACCTTTCTCCACTGGTCTGTACGTATCTTTAAGGTAAGAGTAGTAATCTTTTCCTTGTGCCAACTGCTGATCCATCGCTAGTCCTTGTTTCTTAGCGATTTCTTGCATCAATGGGTTGTTTTGTTGGTATTGCTGCTTGGCGAAATCTAGTTGTTGCTGTCCAAGAGCAGACATTTTGTTTGCTGCCGCTGTACTAGCGTTGGCTAACGGGGTGTAATCAGGTGCGTCATTGCTTTTTTTACCCATGCTTTTTTCCTCTGCGGTAGTTTTGAGGCCATAGAACTAGAACTACCATGTCTTGTCCTTCTGACCCTGCTTCTTGCATAGCGCCTTCTTCTATAAAGCCGATATGCTTATCTAATTTTAATGCTTTGGAGTTGTCAGCTTCTACTAGCCCAGTAAGCCGTCTCAATTTGCAAGTCTCGAAAGCATATAAAAACGCATGATCGAGAAGCTCCAAAAACAGTTTATTGGGTTTGCTGCAAGCGATATGTGCAGTGGCGTTGCATTCATTAAAGTTATTAAAAACAATACCACTTACGATTTGACCGTCTACTTCAGCGCCCATTGCATAGTACGAACCCCATTCAGACTCCTGTACTACTTGTTCGGCAACCCATGCCCCTACTCGTTCTTTATCGTCAAAGATTAAAGACATGTACACCTACTTCAAGCTTATTATATATCATAGTTATTACTGTAATGAGTATTTATTCATGTAATTTAGTAACATTGCTGTTTGTCCACGGGTCTCCCTGCACTGTAATATTTGTTGCGCCGTTGTGCGGAATATAGTCATAATCAGCTGCATAGTACAATACTCCATCTATATACAACTTCCCGTCTTCATTAGAACCGGGTTTAGTTTCCACTACAGCAGACGCATCTTTCTCCATAGCCATATGCTTTGTGACCTCTCCTACATCGTTTCTAATTTCTTTATGGTACACCCATAAAGTATCATCCAGTTCATCAATGTACATTTTTCCTACAGGCCTTAACCCATCTGCGTTTAAAGTAGTATACCCTTTGTACAAGTAAGCTTCTTTACTTGAATTAAATCTCATAGACATTAAAGTAGAATTTTGATAGATAGGAACCTCAGATGAAGCAAAAGGTTTAGGAAGTTCATAATGAGCAGCAATAGCATCCATGTTTTCAGGGTTCTCAAAATAAAACTCTACATCTCCATTGGCTTGAACACCAACAGTGTTTATAGTACCTAATATTGCCGTGTCGTAGTTTTGTAAGTACCAATTAAAC
>Ga0208793_1002284_pt1 | contig 10099 bp, 8 predicted proteins | sample 17_taG_FD_184092 | JGI IMG/M metagenome (GOLD analysis project Ga0208793, IMG submission 184092) | Marine viral communities from the Subarctic Pacific Ocean - 17_ETSP_OMZ_AT15314 metaG (SPAdes) (version 2) | ecosystem: Environmental > Aquatic > Marine > Oceanic | place: Pacific Ocean | collected...
CAAAGGACACAATTACGAAAGAGAACTTAGAAAAAACTTTATCAATTTAGGTTTTACTAATTGTGTTACATCTAGATATGGATCTAAGATGATGGATGATAAAGGTATAGACTTAATGTACACAGGAGATTTTGCTGTCCAGGCAAAATGTTATTCTAGAAATCCTAACTACAGAAAAGTTTTAGAAGAAATGCAGGTAAGACAAACCGACTATCCTGTGATATTCCACAAGGTTCCAAGAGGTAGAGAGTATTGTGTTCTTTATAAGGAAGATTTTATGGAGTTATTAGAAATGTTAATTAAAAATAAAATTATAAAAACACCTTAGTTATGGATGAAATGAAATACGAAATGAGAATACCTGAAGTAGATAAAATTTTAAAAGAAGCAAATGACAAGTATGTGCAAATTGTTTCTGTAGATAATACGCCTGAAGAGGCAGAAGAAATGAGACTGATTGATGATAAATTAGTTTCAGATGTTAATTATGTAAACTCAATAGTAAAACAAGTCCTCGAATATCTCGAGGCGAGAGGTTGTAAAACTTCTGAATATATATAACACTTTTAAATAATAATTATGAGCAATTCAATTGAATTACAAGGTCGTATCAAAGAAATCTCTGATACACAAACCATCCAAACTCAAAATGGAGATTTGGAAAAAAGAGTATTAACGCTTGAACTAGGAGGAGATTCACAGTATCCTGTAGACTATCCTGTTGAGGCTATAGGTCAGAAAGCAAGTTTATTTGCTAACTACAAAGTAAATGACCAAGTAAAAGTTGGTGTAAATCTAAGATCATACACTGATAGAAATGGAGAATTAAGAACTGCAAACGCTAACGCATGGAGAATTACTTATGCTGATGGTAAAATTGCTGGTCAAAATAACCATGCTGATAAAGTAGAAAATTTTGTTAATGAAAAAGATGCATTAACATTTTAAATCAATAAGCCTGAACATTCTATGAATTAGTAGGGCTTATATTAAAACTGAAACTATGAAAAAATTTAGACAATGGAGATCTAATCAAGGTAGATCGCCAAAAAAACAAGAGGCTTCCTTAATTGTATTTGGAATAAGTATAATAGGATTGTTCTTAACAATATTAAGTATTGCGCTATGGACAAACTTAAAATAATAAAGTTTTTATTTCCTCGTACATATCATAATATATGGACAGAAGGTTATAGAACAGGAACAAGTGCAATTAGAATGTTAGATAAAAAATTAAAAGATATAACAGATGAAATCAACAGACAAGATCAAGATACTAGGTAAAGAAATAATAGATTTACTAGTAGAAAAAAATGGTAAGTATGGAGACTCTGCATTGAACCCTATCAATATATTTTCTGATGGTGATGCGGTAAAATCTTTATGTGCTAGAATAGATGACAAACTTTCTAGAATTAGAAACAATGGTATTAACGTAGACACAGAAGATACAGTAAAAGACCTTTGTGGTTATTTAATATTATTACTTCTTGCAAGAGACAAAGAAAAAGAAATATTTAAGCCAAATAGAAAAGAAGTTTATGATAGTAACGGTCACAAGGTAGATACTTGGATCACTGATACTACATATTAAATTGCTTTATGTCTTCTAAAATTATTCCAGGCAATTCTTTTAGAATTTCCTAAGATCATTTTTTTGTCAACTCTTTCGTTGTATTCGTTTCTGATAGAGTTTAGTTGTGGATTTCCGTTTTCTGGTTTATTCATTTTTATTTTTTAAATATACTTGTTGCTTTTTCTGCTGTTCTTCCTCCGAAATATGCTAAAACGACACTCATCATGACCTTTTCAAAGGTGTCATTCCATGTTTCACCTATACTAAAAGGTATACTATCAATGCTGTCTAGTATTCCAGCCAGCGAAAATACAACAATACACCAAACTAACACCAAAGGACGGACATTTTTTGATAACCATCCACTATTTGGTCCTTGATCTGACTGCCATCTACTAGTGATTGCCTCCATCTCTTTGTTCTGTTGGTCATATATCATCTGCTGAAGTTTTATTTTATCTTCTTGTGATATATCTGACTTACCTATTTCTGCTAAGGCTTCTTGAGGTGAGGTCACCCCAGATAATACTTTTCCTAATGTAGGATTAATCATTGATGCTGCTCCGAATAAGAGTTTACCAACGGTTGTTTCTTTGAATTTCTTTTTTTTATCACTCATAATTTATTCTTCTATTAAACCCCATTCATATATAATGGACATGAAACCTAATCTTAATATTGCGCTATAACAATTTTCTTCTGCGTCTGGAGGTATAAGGTCATAAGCAAAACCAAATCCTTCGTGAGGCCATTTAAAGTTTAATGATAATGACCACCATGTACCATCTTCGTTATTATTTTTCTTTCTCATATCACCATGTATTTTGTTTTACCATCCTCTCTGTATGCTTTTAAACATCTTTGTCTATTTGAATCTGCATCTACATAACTTACATGCACCCAGTCTGGATTCTCATCCGTCCCAAATTCCCATATGATTTGGTCGAAGTCTAAATTTTCTTTAATGTAATTATACATCTCAGCGTTTGTCATATAACCATAGGTATCATCCAGATCCATTGCTCTTCCCTGGCAATGCTGTGATCGGCTCGACCCACCGATGGCAGTATTGAGTGAATCACATCTGAACATACTATTAATTTTTATAGGACCATTTGCTGCTTTTCGTAATGGCTCAAATATTTTCTCAGCAATAAGTTCCATATTCTGTAACTCATACTCTCCTGGAGTATTGTCTATTCCTAATCTCATAGCAGTCACACTTCGTGTTGCTTCTTTTTTACTTATGTGTTCACTTATCATAATTAATATTGTTGATCTAATTCTTTAAATGCTCTTTCTCTTGCTTTTCTTTTATATCTAGAAACCTTATCATGTAATTTTTCAGGTGATAAATCCTTCAAACTAGAATACTGTTCTAAGAGTTTTTGTCCTAATTTTTTAGCAGCCAACGCCTTATATCTTGCGTACTCTTTATCAGTTTGTTTTCTAGATTTTTTTGTTTTGTATTCGTAAAGACTTCTTCTTCCAGGATTACCTCTAAAAATTCCATTGTCAGTTAAGAGTTCAGATATCTTGTCTGAATCTCTGCCTAAAGAAAATTTAAATGGTACAAATTTTTCTATCATGTTTGGAACAATAGGATCTCCTTTTGTATTATACATATCATCAAACCCTGAATTTAAATAAGGGAAATCTCTAAGCAATGGATTTAAAACTCCTGCTGGTCCAGTGTTTTTATCTTTTATTGGAGTATCTGTAGCATCCATATAAGTTCTAATCATTTGCCTATGGAAATTACTTAAAGTCATACTACCGATTACTTTAATTGCTTTTTCAATCCCCTCTTCTCCCATATCTTTAGATAAAAATTTTCCTAAATCAGTAATACCTTGAAGCCATGATTGCTCAAACATACTCCCTACAATACCTGCTGCTATTTCTAAACCTGTTTTATCATCATACTTAGATCCTTGTTTGATGTTTGCAGCAGCCAATAAACTAAAGAATAAAGGGTTGTCTATGTAAGATATTTGTTTATCACCAATTGTTATTGTATAAGGTCTCCAACCTGTTTCTTCTAATTCATATTTGTTAGTCATATTTTTAGGACCTCCTGCTGAAATTTTTATTTTAGCATCCTCATCATCTTCATCACCTATTAGTGTTAGTAATCCTGCAATAGTCAAAGTTGCTGTGGTTGCTTTTATATAAAGATGTGCTTTTTGCTCTTTTGTTAATGGTGTAAATTTCTGCTTACCTACTAATGGTTTTCCGCCTTTAATGGCTCTAACATATCCTGCTGGAGTCCAATCTATAAATCTATTAAACACATTAGTTAATACTCTTGCAAAAGGAATGAATGTAGTAATTATAGGGCCAGCAAGAGACGGATGATTTCTTCCTGCTACCACAGCATCATAAACAATTTTTAAACTTCCTTCTGGCTCGTAATTAAATGTTGCTCTTGCAGCATAATCTTCTGTATCGTTTTGTAAGTCTTGAGATCTATTTTCTTCTATTAATTCATTAACTCTTACTCTAAATTCTACAGACCCTTCATTAAACCCTTCTTCAGTTGCTTGTTTTACAGCCTTATCGATTGCTACTTCAGGAGGGCTAATTATATTTTCTGCCATTTCCATATCAGCAGCAGTAACATTATCACCTTTTTTAATTCTAGATGCTAATGCATATGCTCTCATATCTTTTGCAGCATGAAAAAACAATACATCACCTGCAACCATCACTCTTTGAACATATTTATAGAAATTTGGGGAAGCCAATCCAATTCCTGGAACAAAACCAAATGCCCAATGATTTGCAATTTTTCCAACTATACTGTCGTTGTTCCACCTAAACCATTCTAGTGTTGATGGCACATCAAACTTATCACTTTTTGTAGGTTTTATTCCTGTATTTAATACATACCTCGCATTAAGCAGCCCTTTACCAAAACCTTTATACATTCCTATAATAGAGTTTACAAAGTTTGAGGGACTATTTGAAATGTCTTGTGTGACATCATGTACAGCACCTACATATGCTTCACTAACAATAGACATCATGTTTGCAGTTATGTTTCTTATAGGAGTAGTAAAGCCTGATAATATAGAAGAATAAAAATATGCTTTAAATAAATCAAAACTTCTTTGTACTGTAGAAAGTTTACCAAACATTGTTTTTTCTATATAAGTATATAACTCATGATGTGCTTTAGCCTTTGGCAAGCCTTCTGCCTGCTCATCTACTATTTTTTTTAATCTAATAATTTCTGCTTCTTGTTCTGGAGTTAGTTCAGTTATTTCAAACTCATTATTAGTTCCAGTATCCTTTTTAGTTTTTTGTTTTAATCTATTATTAATATGCTTTACTAATCTTTGTGGAGCAAGTGCATCTAATAAAGAAAATGCTTGAATAAATCTACCTGCTTCAGTACCTTCTTTAGCCAACTTTGTAATTAATGCATCTAAGTTTGCGTTTAAAACTCCAGCAGCATCAGGATTATCTTCTAACTTTTTTATCTCTTCCTCTATTAAAGGAACAATTTTATTTGTTAAAGCAATCTTAACCTCTGGCTGTAGGTATACAGGATCCTCATTAATTAAGTTTATTGTTTTTTCTAGACCTAACTCTTTTAAAATAATATCTCCTTCTGCTTTTGTTAAGTCGTTTGTTTTAGGTACATATTTTTTAGCCTCTTCAGATACATTAGATTGCGACTCACCAGATAATGATTGTGATATTCTTGACCAGTAACTTCTTTCTTTTGTTTCATCTAACTTAGGGTCAGGCTTGATACCATTATACATATCTCTAATTACCTGTTTATCAATACCAAACTCACGATTAAAATAATTTTCTATTCCATTTTGTGATATCTCAGGATCTGATTTTAAATCTTGTATAGCATTAAATAGTTTTGTATCTATAGGTATACCACTATCTTCTAATTGAAACATAGGTGCTTGGTCTTTTACTTTTAAAGATGTTGTTGTTATACCATAACTTGGATAAATCTGTTTTAATGTTTTCTTAGAACCGTCTTCATTTACTTGATTATCAATTTCAAAGTTTTCTGACCACTTTTGTCTATCAGTTAATATGTTTAATGTAACTTTAGATTCAGGGTTGGACATTTTAATTGCAAAAGGATAGGATTCATGTATAAGTTCACCTGCTTCGTTTTTTGCTTCTACTGGTTCAACTTGACCTTCCGCTTCTAGTACTGCATATACATTTCCTGTTTCAGTTTCATTTCTTAAAATAGGTTCTCCAATCAAATAACTAACAGCAGAACTAAGGTTAGTCATAGATACTTTACCTCCTGTTCCTTTCAATGCTGGGAACTGTCTCTTAAAAAAAGAGTGTAATTTTTTTGATGCATTTACATTTTGATCATTAAGTTTTTTAGCAACACTCCTAAAAACCTCATCTGTAAATAATTTTCTATCATTAAATGTTGAGTTATCAGCCCCAAGTTTTTTTCTTATTTCAGACTTAATTTCTTCTAAAGACATTTTGTTAGACAACTTCATACCTAAACCAACATCCTTTAGTTTAAATTCTTCTTTGCCTGTTTTTTTATTTTCTACTTTGACTTTAATTTTTTTAGATGTATTTGCTGCTATAACTAATGATCTTTTTGCTCTTTGTTCAGTTAAGTTAAGTGTGTTTATAAAAGCATCCGATGTAAATAAGTCAACTACACCATTTGCGGCAGTAGTTGAAGACATTACTTTTGTTGGAGGTGCTGTAGTTAAAGCCATTCTTATCTTGCCATCTGGAGAGTTTTTTAATGCGTCATTAAGAAGTTTTACCATACTGTTTGCAGCACCTGATGTTGATGCCCAAAAATATCCTTTATCATGAAACTTAATAGGGTAGTACATTCCTCCTTTACCCTCTATAAGAACATTACCATTTTTAGATATTTGACCAGAGAACGCAAAATCAGGTGAATGAAGTATCATGTTGGTTCCTGCAAAGTCTGATAATTTACGGTCTTTTGTTATGTTTCCACTTTCTACAAGTGAATTAAAAACATCTCCGTTTTTATCATATGTAAATTCTATTTCTGTTTCAGCATCTACATAGTTCGCTTGGAACAATAATGTTTGTCCGTTCTCATCTGCCTTAACTTCAGGCTCAGATTTTGATTCTGTTGATACAATTTTTTCTCCCGTTAGTATCTCTGTGCTTGCAAGTTCTATAAATTCTCTTAGAGTAAGGTTTTCTATATCACCTTCACTTTTTACATTAAATTTGTTTTTAATAAAATCAAAAAACTCTTTTATCCAATTATCCCAAATACCCTGGGCTTCTTGACTTTCAAATATCTTAGCCCCACGTTGACCAATAGCAATTGCTAATGCTTCGTCTAATATTTTATCCTCTGTATATACTTTTTGTAAATCAGGATTTTGTGCTATTTGTTTTCTTAAATTTTTTACTATATTACTATCAGCAATCAGAGACATACCCTTGTCCCACAATTCTTTTCTTTCTTGCTTTGCTAATCTTGTCCACACATGACCAAACTCATGGATAGGTGTATCCTTGTTTGCTGTTTTAGGATTTATTAAAACCCTGTTATTTTTAGCATCATATACACCTCGTGCAGTTTTGGCTCCCTCTGGTGACACACCTTGAGATAAGGCTAATTCTTCTACTGCCTTTGAATCTATAACCACCTTAACACCAGGGAAGTTTTCTTTTAATCTTTTTACTAATGGTGTCAAATAGTCACCTGTTGCTTTAGCAGTAGTTATTTCGTCTTTAGTGAATAAAGGTTTTGGTTTAGAATTTTGCTTAATCTCCCCTTTTGGGTTAAGTTTTTTTAATTTTCCTAAAGCCTCTTGATAAGTTTTAGATTCTTTCATGGCTCTGTTAACTGCCCTGTCTAAATCCTTAGTACCATTTTTATCTTTAGGTCCGTATACTTTTATCCCAAATGCATCATTATACAGCATAGTAAAATGACCTGGAACTATATTTTCATTAAAATCAGACTTAGTGTTTTGATTAGGGTTGGTGATAGTGTTTTGGTCGCCCTCAACTTTTGTTTGATTTTCTGGTTGTTTTACTTTAGGCTTAAATTCTTCTGGTAGAATGTTTTTTATTTTTTCTTCTTCTTTTATATTTGCTTCAGGGTTTTCCTCTACTTTAGTTTTATCATCAACCTTCATTTCAGGACTTTGTACTTCTTCTAAGACAGTGTTTTCATTTACCATCTTTTTTATCTGTCCATCAACTATATTATATTTTTCAAACAACTCTGCTTTTAAACCTTTGTCTTTTGTTTGTTCTGACTTTACATTGATTGCGTGTTTTATTTTTGCTAAATCTAATATTTCTAATGCTACATTATCATCAACCTTTCTGTTAGAAGTGTGTTCTTCATATATTTCAAAAACATCATTATAGTATTTTTTTGCAGCATCTGCCATTGGTTGAGTATACTCAATCATTTTGCCATTTGCACCCATAACTTCAGACCCTACAATCTCATCTAATTTATTTTGAAAAGTTTCTTTATTAGAGTACGCTCTGAAAGTTGCTTCTTTTGCTATCCTAGAAGAAGAGTTTACATTTCCAATACCTCCAAAAAATCCACCAGCAAAACCTAATATTGCAGTTTCTACCCCTTCATTATATGACCAACGAACTTGAAATTGTTTATCAGGTGCAACTATTTTTTTATTAAAACCGTCTCTTACAAGGTTTACTCCAGGTATTTCTGCTAGTTCTTCACCAGTTTCTTTTAACCCTTGTATTCCTAAAGTTTTTATTGCTTGTTTTATAGCCTGTTTTCTAGATACACCACCTGCTAAAATCTTAGCATATTCAGTAGTAAACTTAGATGCCACAGATTTAGTACCTAATAAAAAGAATTGAGGATTGAATTGTCCTATAGCGGCTATAGTTAAACTACCTGTGTTTGCAAACCATGATGCTTCAGAGCCACTAAGACCATTTCTTATAGCCTCATTATATAGTTCGTTATGTGATTGACCATATATTGCACCTGTCAAACCTATTCTGTTTGCAGTATTGGAAGATTGTAAAAAATTACCTGTTCTCGTTAAACCACGCTTCGCTAATACTTTACCAGTTCCTTTTGACACTGCACTTATTCCTTTTGTTCCTAACATTAAAATACCAAGGTCACCCATTACACCTACTGTTTTGTTTAAAAGAACATATGGATTGTAATTTTTTTCTACTTCATAGTCTTGAGTATTATCAGTATATTTTTTTGCTATTTCTTTTGCTTCTTCATTATCGACTAAAAACCCATCACTGTTTCTTACTTCTAAAACTTGGCTTTTATTATCTTCATCTACTACAACATCAAACCCATCTACCTTTACAACATCTTCAGCAAATCCTCTACTCATATTACTAGGAAGTGTTGTCATTGCATATTTTTTTGGGTCTAATAACTCTTCACTGAAATCAGCAAATTGATCTAACGGACCATAATCATTATCTAATAACCCAACTACAGTTCTAGGTAGTGTTGCAATATCTCTCAAACCCTTCATAACAGAGTTTCTTAATGGCTTTACAACGTTGTTTTCATATACTTTTGGCGTTCCTAAAAATCCAAAACTAGAGTCATCAGTATCAACCTTTTTTTGAACTGCTTTCTGCTCATCTAATATTTTTTTATACTCAGGATTTCTTTTGTCAAAGTTTTCATTATACTCATTCATTTTACCAATGACATTTAGTATACCTGAGTATTGAGAAAAGTTTTCTGATTTTAATAATGAGTTGTATCTAGTTGCTAAATCTTTATAGTTAGCATATTCTAATTTGCTTGCTCCTAAAAAAGATTTATCTGGATTCCATTCTGTAGGTCTTTCTATAATATCATTAATTTGATCCTGTAATCCTTGTAGTATTTCTGGGTCCTGTACACCTTTTGCTTTTTCCCTAAGCGCAGATATTTCATCTTGCGTAGAGTTTATTTCATTATAAAGAAAATCAAACTCTGCTTTGTTTTTTTGAAACGATGGATCTTGACTTATCTTTTCATATAACTTAAAATAATCTTCTGATATAGTTCTTATTACTTGCGCTTCAAACTTTCCTTTTCTTTCTGGATCATCTATATCATTATCGTAGTATGCAAGTTTTGTATCAAACCCACCATTACCTGTTTTTTTAGAGTAAATCTTTGCTAAATCATTTAGATCTTTTCCTTGACTAATAGCATCGCTTAATAACCCTGAAGTCTGAGATGCCCTATCTAGTTGTGTTCTGTATAGTTCTTCTGCCTCACGCTCTTCATTTTCTTTATCAACAGCGTCTTGAACATCTTTAGGTATTGCATCAAATCTTTTGTCTAGTTGAATGTTAGATTTTGGCGATCTTGCTCCTGGACTTCCAGGTCTTGTACCCATTTGTGTTGCACTAGGGTCTGGAATATTATCTATTTCATTTCCTGAAATACCATCTATTACATTATTATTAGAAACATCTTTAAGATTGTTTGCATCTACTGGTTTTTGAGATCCCCACTTATTAAACTCCCACTTATCAAAATCTGCTTCA
>Ga0208793_1002288_pt1 | contig 10085 bp, 14 predicted proteins | sample 17_taG_FD_184092 | JGI IMG/M metagenome (GOLD analysis project Ga0208793, IMG submission 184092) | Marine viral communities from the Subarctic Pacific Ocean - 17_ETSP_OMZ_AT15314 metaG (SPAdes) (version 2) | ecosystem: Environmental > Aquatic > Marine > Oceanic | place: Pacific Ocean | collected...
TGGCGGACTAAATGATTTTGGTAGGGTCTTTTTCAAGCAGCGCACCTTGCCGGCGAAAATGATTTGCGCGGCATCATCCGTACGTACCAGATTGACACGTACACGGCCACTGGCACTCCGCCTCAGGCAGCTGGTGTCAACTCCAACACGGAACGGGTACGTTAATTTCACTACACGCTTTCCCCTCCAGAATCGACAGCCTTACAGCTTGTGTTGACCCATTGTGCAGGTGGCGGGATCAGAGCGCATCACCAACTTTGCGCTCGACAGTTTTGATCATCGCAGCAAAGAGTTGAGGCGAATCCTGAACCCCGTTCTTTCCGAACTGTTTGACGTAGAGTTTGACGAGCGTCTTGAAATTTCAAAGTTGACTCGCCTCATGCCAATCCTGACGGACGAAGCTGCTATGCGGCTTTCTGCTCGAGCCTACACCATTGCCGAGGAAGACATTGATGCGGACCGACTCAAGATGATGCGGGATTCTCTTTTACAAGTTTCTGCCCCAAAACAACAATCGGTGGGACAAGCAGCAGTCCGGAAGAATGAGGTGCGCCAAGTGCCTACTCCACTGCGTTGCCGAGTCTGATTCACAATCCACAGGGAAACACCAACGCCGAGACGGACGATGTTACAAAGGAAATGAAGGCAGAGGACAAGAGCGCCAAAGAGGCAGAATCATAGACACCCCCTTATTTTATAATTGGACAGCTTTATGCTATTAGAACCTGGCACTTGTACCAGACCCTGGGCCCTTTTCGCTCGTGTTGACCCGTTGATACTTGCCACAGCACTGAAACGGAATCAAATAATAGATCATTGCGCTGCCAAGTAGGATACAGGTCATCAGGCTGATGATGAATGGCACAAACTGATCGGCTTCGGTTTCGCCACTGTCGGGGGTGGTGGTGGTTGGGACTACAGTGGTGGTGGTGATTGGACTTCTGAGCTGAATCGAGTTGGACGAACGCGTCGTCAATCCAAAGTAAAAGGTCGAAAGCAACGGAATCTGTGGATGGCGTGAACCACTGCGCGCGTGTGTCTGGCGGCAATGCATACCTTGGCCCAGAACGAAAGCACCGAAAACATGACTTCTTGATTAAACCGCAAATTTTCACGGTTTTCTCCCTGACTGTTCCTTTCTTTGAAGGTGTAGTAAAACTGCACCACCGCAAAGGACGAGAACGTGACACCAATAAAAAACACAAAGATGTTGACCACTGCTGGAGCATCGCTTTCTTGGACTCCCAGCCCAAACACGTAGCCCTGCAAAAAGAAAAAGAAAAAGTATACCAGGCTCGAAAAGCCAAGGATTGACAGTGCAGAACCAAACTGGTTTGAAGCACGGGCCACGTCGCTGCTGTAACCAGACAGAATGACGAGGACCTGGATAAATGCTGCAAAGGTCATAGTCCTCAGATCGGGCGGTGCCACAAACAAAATGTCCAGCACAACAATCATCAAGCTTGAGCTAATTGCGTAGTCCAACCATCTAAACTGTGGGCACGTTAGACAAGCCCTCGGGAGTGTAATGACTATTGGGACTTGCGTAATTGATGCCCCGCTTCACCGCTTTGTCGTACTCGTTGTACTTGTCGTCGGATGCGTAGCTCAGTGTGGCGTACAAGTGGTGCAACCCCGACACGATGCTAAAAAACGGCACCAACATCGTGGTGTGAAAGTCTCCAATGTTTTTGCTTGCAAGACTAATCGAGCAAGGCGAGTCTTCGTTGCAGGACCCAATGTCGTTTACATTCCAAACGTTGTAGACCAGGTTGACGTTGATGACCCAAGATTCATTCGTAGCGGTGAGCACCAACATGACCAGCGCAAAGCACAGGTGTAACGAGGCCAGAATGAGTTGCCACATTTTAAAGTCGTGCAGTGTCCACTCGTTGGCAAAAGCATAGCCCACGCACAAGAGTGTGACCCCGGAGGGGATGCCGACCAACACGCCAACGTCAAGCGCAGACATCGTTTGTGTATTGAGTTGCGCCATTAATAGCACGGCTCCTACTCGTTCACCCACTCGATGTGTGCTCCCGAGGCCAAAAAGTACACGAGCGCCCCCACCACCTCGCGCGACAGTTCCCGTCTGAACCCGACCATGTACCTCCGCAGCTGTGATTTGTCGGAAGGAGTTGCTTTGCGCACTTTGAGTTCAATCACAATCGGGCTCTGTCTCTCGGGTCGTACAAACAGATCGCATCGGTCGGGTGCAACGAGGTGCACTTGTCCAGTCGACGTCGTGTACCAGATGTTCACCTGCCGCTCGCTGTCGACCGAAAAGTTTCGAGATTGCAGTTCAGCCTGAATGGCCCGCGAGTATGCGCTGTTCGAGTGTAAGCGTTTTTGGTGCTATGCTCAGCACTGGATTTACCGTTCGTTCATGTGCGGCCCCAGCTCGTCGTAGACGTACTGGATGGCCTGCCACACACAGAGACAGCTTGAGACGCCGCCAACTTTGGTGGAGCGCCGGTACCTTGTTGACTTCAGTCGCAGCGCACGTGTCCATGTCTGTGCCAACGTCGACCACATGGTGCATCACAATTCAGATGAAGCTACTATAGTCCGCGTACGCTTTTAAAAAATCAAAACACTGGAATGCCAGGCCGACATTCAAAATTCAGATGAGTTTACTATAGAAATGACTAAATTAAGCCAGTTTGGTCTGTAACGGTCATGAGCGCCGTGTCGCCTGCCCAGCTGTTGTACATGGCGACTCACCGGGACGAAGTGAGCGCCGAAGCACTCGAGTGGCTGAGAGCCCGAATCATTGCCCATTTTTGGGACAATCCCGTCCTTTTGATTGAGGCTGTCAAGACGTGGCATGCGTGTGGCGGAACGTACGACGCGGGCATGTACCTCACACAGTCACAGTTTGATAGCTGTTGCAGCGATCTCAAAGACGTCCTGAACTGTGGAAACCTAATCGTGCATCTGTCGTCACCCACTGTGATGGGATTGAAACGGGTGCCGTGCCCGGCTCAGCCCCTCGAGTCGGTCCTTAACGTTGAACAGCTCATTCAACGTCATGCATCCACGGTCAATCTGTGCCATTCGGGATTTGTATGCCTTTTGTCCTAACTGGCGTGCGCAGGTATCCTTTGACAAGACGAGCGACGCTTTTCTGCACGCCATACTGCGCCTGCGGCTCGAGCCGCGCCGGCTGGCCACCTGCGCCAAAACAGAGATGCCATACGAAAAGATTTCGGCACAGCTGACCAAGGATGCTAACGAAGAGTTAGGTCCAATCATCGACGAACCCATTGCACAACGCCTTGATCGTATCAATTGGGCTGATGGGCACACTGATCCAGAACTGGCCATGCTGGCGATCCACATCTTGGTTGAACTGCTCCAGATTCCCACACCCCCGGTACGCCATTCCACTGTAACAGTGTACGCTTCCGATGCTAAGGCGCCATACAGGTGCTCATCAACAGCATGATGGCGTTTGAAAAGCGCGAGGGATGTTTTGCATGGTGCTCTTTAAACGATGATGAAGAGGAGCTAGGGTTTATCCGGGGTGACACCTTTTTTCTTGCCACCGGTCCGCGGGCGCTTGGCAACTTTCTTGTTGCTTACCTTTCGTTTTTTTGTGCCACTGACGCTACCTTTGCGGCTTGTACTAATCCCGAGACCGCTCCCGACGGTCTTGCCAAGGAGCTCCTGCTCCACTGAAATGCCGAGTGCGGTGCAGCACGCTTCCAATTTGGGTCTCGGAATGGACACCATGCTGTAGAATGAGTTCCCCTTTTCTACAAGCCCGTTGTCCATCAAGTCTTTGACCTTGCAGGCAGCATTGAGCGCTCTGGCAGTTCAATGATCAAGGGACTGGCGCACCACAAATTCTACTGTGCTCTGCGATACTCGCAGGGACTGGGCGATGGGCCAAAGCGTAAAGATCGAGTCTTGTTTGGCGCAAAGTTCGGCGACGAGCGCATGCCTAGCAGGGTTTAGCAGCGGCTTAAATTTTGAAAGTTTAATACTTACAGACGACCACACAATTGATACGCTATTTGCCCGTAAATCTGGGGCCAATCCACGCCGCTCATCCGCGTGTGCTAAAAAAATACTTACGCGTCCTCCTCGTCGCCACCCTCTGCGAACTCGCCCGCAGTAGTAGCCGCAGCGGTCTCGGGTGCCGAAAACTGCACGCGCGCTTCCTCGCCCGCGAGCCTCATCTTTGACAGTGCGCTGCGCACAGCCTCAGTCTTTTCCTCGTTGGCCTTGGATGCCACCAGCTGACTGGTCTGCTCGGTCATCTGCGGGGTGCCATGACGCATGGACATTGAAAAGTTGACCGGCGACGTCGGCTTCTTGCCCGACCGCACCATAAAGACGAGCGGCTTCTCCGTCTGCTGCATCGCGCTGGTGAGGGGCTTGTGCAGCTCGTTGTAGTGCTCCTGCGACACGAGCATCTGGTCGTCCACCACGTGGTGGCCCTTGGAGTACATGCCACCAAAGAACGACTTGTCCCCGCCGTAAGTGTTGATAATCTTGCCCACTGCCGAGTCGGGCTTGATCAGGGCGTACGTCTGGCCGTCGACCTGCACCGAGGGGTGCGACTCGAACGTCTCGCTGCTCACCTCGGCCGCAGTCTTGTTGTGCTTGGCGATGCTCTGGGCGGCATCCGTGTCGAGCCACGGGCCGCTGGTGGTGTCAAGGTGGATGGTTGATGGCTTGATCATACCCTCCGAGTCACCGCCAAAATGGCCGCGCACCACGAGACCAGTCTCGGTCAGCACAGCCGCCGAAGACTTCTTGGCAGGGAACGCCGTGAACACCTTCTTGTCGTCCTTGGTGCCAACGCTCATGGCCGTCATCACATCGCCACCCCACACACGGCCGTCGTGGATCGACGTGATTCCCTGGCTAGAGTCAAACACTTGGTGCTGCGGCATGTTCATCGCCGCAGCCGCATGGTGGCCCTCGAGCGTGTACGTGGCCGAGTACACACCAGTGGACGGATCCTGCTTAAACTGCGAAGGGTGGAGCACCCCTTTGCTTACAATCAGCCTCGCGCATCACACTCACCACGCAGACCAAAACTTACCGGCAAAGGTCGTGTCGTGAGTATCCTCGGCTTGCATAGTGTTTACATTTTAGGGATACAAAGTAAATACTCGTTAGCTACCAAACTAATTCGCCGCCACCAACCCGCACGCTCCGACGGCCACAGTTGGTGTTGATTCTTAACGGCGCACCGTGGTCCAGTTGCCGAACAGCACCTCGTGCGCAGCCACCATGCGCTCTCCGTCGATTCTTCCAAAGGCAACCCGGTCCCGCATTGTCCTGGCCGCATCGTTCATGCAATCATTAAAACTTTTGACTGCGCGCACAAGCCGTGCCAGACACGACGCAAACTCGTTGACTTTAAACACTAGAGTACCTTGCCCAAACTGTTCTTCCAGTCTGGTTTGAAGAATGTAAAAGTCCGTCACGCCTTCGGCCAAGAACAGTTGCGCCACCTGCACATCAAATTAGTTACGGCACCATCACAGACGGGAGGCTAAAGCTTACCATGAAATGGTCTCCCCTCTTGCGCTTGCGATTGTCTCGCGCAATGTGGCCCAGCAATTGACACGCTTCGTTCTCGAGCGCCATCATCACACTCGTAAAGTACCAGTAATCGCCAAGCTGCATGGAAGTGGCCAGCGCACCCTCGCCTACGCACATTTAGCCCTTCGGGGTCAAGGGCCACAGGGGCATGGGTTTCATACCGGGTCCGCGCACTTGCACGCGGTACGGTTCAATAAGGTCGTTCATCCGCCGTGCAGTTTCGTACGTAGGAAACGCCAGCTCGACCAACAATGCCAACAGACTTCCCAGCAACGTCTGATCAGTCTTTTTAACTGGATAGCGCCCGTGGACGGGAACAAGTAAATTTACTATTTCTTGTTCGTTTCCGGAAGACTCTCCACTGGCATCCGCCGGCTCAGTAGATACACGCTTTAGTGGTCTTGTGGGAGGCAAGGTATCAAGAACAAAGTTGTCTGTGAACCATTTGCTTTGAGTAAAGAGAACTGCATACACTCCATTGTGGAGTGCCTTTCTGTTGCTGTAATGCAGACCTAAGAGGGTGTTAGTATGTGTGTAGCTAACAAGCGATTTAAAAGAATTACCTTTGAAGTTATCCCAAAATAAGGTTGCCAATTTTTTATGCATGTCTTCGCCTTGTGTTGGGGTCAGTATTTGCTCATATTCTGTGTACGGCGCTTTCCCCAACTTGATTCGATACTGTCTGTCTTTTTCAAACAAAGAAATGTCAATCCCGGGAATTAATCTCATCGTCAATATATGGATTGCACTTAACACTGCATTTTTTGTATCCCATTCTTGTGTTTGTCTACTTCTTCCAAGTTTTCCCATCAAATCTTCTTGATTTCCGTAGACATAATCTCGGATAAAACTAAATTTGTCTTCATCACTTGTTAACTCTGTATATCCATCGTCGGCTTCAATAACGGCTTTTTGTTCGTTGCACCAGGTCTGCATTGTATCGTTATTTTTCATGTACAGCGACAAAACTGTTGGCACAGCGTTGACAGCAAGAAGAAATGGTGTGATGGTTGATCCCCACACAAAACCATCATTTGTTGAAAAATCAATAAACGGAGGCTCGTATGGAACTGACCACGGCAAATCCTGTTCGCTCACCGTATTCAGCGTCAATTGTTCTGTGAAGTTTGTTACTTGTTGTCTGCATTCTTGATAAAATTTTTTTGCGCCATTGTCTTCGCTTGTCAAGTTTGCCAGCGTTGTGAATGGGGCATCAAAGAAATCCATAATATTTGGATATTGGTCCATGCTCAGCCCTTTGCTGTCATTTTCAAGAATGGGTTTCCAGAATCGCTGGCATGCAATCGAAACTGGAATTGGTCGTTTGGGAAGAAGAGTACTTTGTCCCTCCTGGCTCGAAGTTCTTCTTACAGTTCCTCCGTCTCTAGATCTCACTGCTGCACTTGGATCTGTACCACGACTGTCCAGTTGTGTAAAGAGGTCACGACGGCTTCCACCCCGAGCTGTAAGAGCAACGGAACGGTCAGGACGGCTTTCACGCTCAGTTGGAAGAGCACTGAATGTGCTTTCGTCGTCGTCACCTGATTGTGGCGATGAAACCTTCGGTCTGGGCCTTTTTGATTTAGGTGGTCTGGGTGGTGCATCAAGGCTGCTTGTCGCCTCACGCCGCCCAGAAGTTGAAAAAAAAATTGAACCTCCGTTGCCTCCCACAGTAAATTGTCCTTGGGAGCTACTTTCTTGTCGTGGTCGTGGTTGTGGTTCTCGCTGCGATGTGGTGGCAGAACGTTCGTTGGGGTCAATCTGTTCTATGGGTTCGTTGTTGTAAAAACACAGCGTCAGCCACTTTGCCAAAGTCCAAATCTTTTTGTTAGTTGCTTTGGTATCTTCGCGATGCAAACGTTCTTCAAAAGGAAATGCAAACTGATCGTAATCGGTCACTTGTTCTGCGCCTTCTGAAAACACTTTTGCTAATTCCTCGTGAACGTCCGAACTGATAAGATCCAATCTCAAAGCCGCAAACGTGGTCGAGTCTCTGGCGTGTGCCAGGTATCCTTTGATCTGCATTGTCTCTCGTGCAGGAAGATCAATCGCCCATTCGTTCTTCATGATGGACATATCCCAAAGTTTTGCACTGTAATTGGACGAGATGTACTGTTTCGGCGCTCCAACCTGACCCAAGTAACCCTTAAAAAGCGTGTAAACCGTTGAAAAGTTTCCCGATGAATTTCCAGTCCCCCGAGCTGGAGGAACACCGGCTGCGCTTCCATCTTCACCGTTGTCAATTGGCGAGGCAGGAGGTTGACTTGCTCTTGATAGCCTCCGAGCTTGTTGTTCTTCATCAAGTATATCTTCGAAAATATTTCTCACCTCCTCCGGATTCCGCACCGAGCCGTCGGATGTAATGTTTATTCGTGTCAACCTTGTTTGATAAATTTCATTTCTTATTGTATGCGCTCTTGTTTCATGTGTCGACAGTGCTTCTGAAGTTTGACGCTCAGTAAAAATTTCTGATATTTGGAAAAAGCTTTCGCGATTCAAACCAGCAACTTCTTCTCCTTGTACGTTAGGATACAAGATTACTTTTGTATCCTCGACGCTCGAAGGCTCTTTCTTTAAGATTCCGACAGGTCTCAGAATCACCATACCGCTGAGTTCGTCGTCATCGTCTCCGAATCCTCTTGGGTTGTCGGTGCCCGTTTTAATGGCGTTTACTGCACCGCCATGAGTTTGATCAGCCATTTCTTTGAGCGAAGATTTGATTGCCCTGTCGTGAAGCGCCATCCATTTTTTTACAAACTTTGATGCCGCCATGTTGTAGGCTGCGTTGACTTGGCGAATGCTGGCAGCGTGAGACCGCAGTACACCTGGCACCGATCCCGTGCTGACCATAAAGGTGTTCGTGACTGGTACGTAACACCACGACTTGACAGTCGGCAAATCATCAAAATCCAAAGGTGGCTCACCATCTCTTGGACGGCCTGGTGATGTTCCACCATCAACACCTCGTGCTGTTCCAACACCTGCACTCATGACCGGTACGGTTGTTTTATTCTATTTGCGTGCGTTTATAGCTCTGGCAAGTAAAGGCAGCACATGGTGGCGCTTGCGGTAACGACCAGCGAAGTCAATTTCTTTACCGGGCATGCTCTTTTTTCGGTGTGCCCAGCTCAGCCTTGCGTCAGAGCCATGCTGATTTGAACCACAGGTGGCTGACACAGTCATCTTGAAAGCATTGTGGGCAGTGCGGGTCTTGTTGACGGTGGCAGGACTGGTGTGGCCTTTTCCGATTGAGGTACTGCAACGCGTCTGAGGTGGTGTCCGCAGATGTTGTTGACGAGCTGCATCGACTATGAAGTTTTGGGAATGTGGTTGCTGGTGGCGTCGGGCGGACTGTACTTTGTGGCAGACTCAATTTTTAAGCAGCGCGCCAGTCCCAACCTTGTGGCCACAGAGTTTGACAAGGCCCAGTATTCGTTAATCAACTTTGTGTTTGACATTCCTGGGCTGATTGTCGGATCGTACGATCGATTTATCGTTCCGTTGCTCAACCTCTTTGTTGCAGCGACGCTAGCAATCATGTTCACGGTGCTTCGGCCACTCGAGGTGCCCCGTCCAGTGAATCTGCGCTGTGTAGTCGGGCTGACGGCTCGGGTTGCAGGAGGCGTGGGGCTGTTACCAGAGCGACAATCTTGCTGGCCTCAAGTACGGGACGTGCCCTGAATTCACGGAAGTGGGCGTTTCCAATGTATCGGTGTGCTCCCATCCCCGTGCGCGTTGGACGCCAACATTCTGTGTAGGTGGACGTGTCGGGGAACATTTGCTCTAGGCCCGAGTCGACCATCAACTGCGTCACTCGACAGTCGGCCTTTGCGGACGAGCGCACCGCCAGGCACGCAGCCTTTATCGGGCTGGCGCTCAGTGTTATGTTTTACGGCGTCAACATGCGTAACCGAATGCTATTTGCGACAAAACTATTGTTGGCTGAGCAGTAGCGCTATAAATCGGGCCCCGGCCACTTGTATTTGGATTTGCGCATGAGTGGTCTTGGAATGCTTGCGTTGCTCAAGCCACCGCCCCCAGTGCGCAAAACCGAGCATTATATTGTGGAGCGGGACGGCCGGGTCTGGTCTCGCAAAACTAACGAAATCGTCAAAGGCACAGTGCAATCCAAGGGATACCTTCAACTGGCCGACAAGACGCTGGTGCACCGATTGGTGGCTGAGCTGTGGGTCCCTGGGAAAAGCGACATCAAAACCCAAGTCAACCACATCGACGGGAACAAGCTCAACAACGCAGCGTCCAATCTGTCCGTTCTGTGCGCCGCGCGCCCATGTGTGTGTCTAATCATTCCCGCAGCGAGTGGTGCACCGGATCCGAAAACATGCGGCACGCCTACGACACTGGGCTGCGCTAAACACTGGCAATCAATCAATTTCAAGCAAGTTGTACCGTCCAAGCGTGTACAACACCAAATCGTTCACGAGCGCGTTTTGAAACACCACAATCTAGACGGCAGCCATTAGTCTGGTGCCCGGGCCCTACATGATCAAGGAAACGCACCG
>Ga0208793_1002289_pt1 | contig 10083 bp, 10 predicted proteins | sample 17_taG_FD_184092 | JGI IMG/M metagenome (GOLD analysis project Ga0208793, IMG submission 184092) | Marine viral communities from the Subarctic Pacific Ocean - 17_ETSP_OMZ_AT15314 metaG (SPAdes) (version 2) | ecosystem: Environmental > Aquatic > Marine > Oceanic | place: Pacific Ocean | collected...
TAGGGTTCACCTTATTTTCTGCTCGTAGTTCAGTTGGATAGAACAACTGCCTTCTAAGCAGTAGGTCACAGGTTCGAATCCTGTCGAGCAGGCCATTTAAAAAGGGAGCATTAATTTGCTCCCTTTTGCTATCTAGTCATCTTCTCCGTAGATTTCTAGGATTTCTATTACTGCCGGATGTCTTTCCACATCTTGCATATCAAATTTTGATATCATAATATGCGACAGGTTATGTTCATCGTATGTTTCAACCAATTCAATGAAGTCAGAGAGCCCGTTTTCTGAAAATCCGCGGTCATGTTGTTTTAAATCTCCCGTAACTATCATTTTTGTGTTGTTGCCTATTCTTGTTAATAGCATTTTCATTTGTGACTTCGTTGCATTTTGCATTTCATCTGCAATAATCCAAGAATCTTCAAATGTTCTTCCTCTCATGTAGGCTAAAGGTGCTATTTCTATGATATTCTCTAATAACATACTTTCAATCTGTGAGACTGAGAAATGTTTTTCGAATATATCAAATATTGGTCTTGTCCATGGCGCCATCTTTTCATTCAAGTCGCCTGGTAAGAAACCGTGTTGCTCATCGACCGACACTGCCGGTCTTGTTATTACTATTTTGGAGACCTCCCGTTCCATATATGCTTTAATACCCATTTGTGTACACAACAGAGTTTTACCGGTACCAGCAGGTCCAACAGCGAACACAATATTTGTGCTTGGGTCGGCCAACTGATAAAGGTAATCTTCCTGTGAAACATTTCTAGGTAAAATTGTAGGTGTTTTCTTTCGATAAAGTGGGACGATATCATTGTTATGATGGTTCACTTTATTACTATTTTGTCTCTCAACACGTTTTTTTCGTGCCATATTTCTCCTCCTGATGAGGGATTTTCAGAAATGTAAGTCATATTGCTTACAAAAGTATTTAGCCAAGAAGTGACAAGACAGACGTGTAATATAATTAAACGAGATAAAAATATTTCCGTTCTGGAAATGATAAATACATTTATAATTGTGGAGAAAAACAAATATGGACGATATTAAGCAAAATGACATCATTGATAATCTAAGGGATATTGATGGAAATGGCACTTTATTGGATATTCTTTTAGAATTCGAAAACATGCTCGAAGAACAGGGTATGTACGGATATGAGAATTGGAAACAAGGTGAAGTTGCTCAAGGTCCTAAATTGTCCAGATACTGGCTAAATGTTACTTTAATGTATCCATACCTAAAAATGCCTAATCCAAAAGCGAAAGCAAGATTAGAAAACATTGGATGTGATGTTAAATTTAAGAAAGCGACATTAAAAACTCCAAGAACAGTTAAATCACACGAAGATTTAGATATAAATAAGAAACCAAAAATAGATTCAAATGATATCTGGTTAATTGACATTTGGATGCCACGTAAGTTTGTAGATGAAGCATTAACAGGCAAAGATGTAGTTGATGGTGACATCAATCAATCTGAATTATCTAACGCATATGAGGCTGGACTAGATGATGAAACAAACATCGGACAGGATGTATAATTATGAGATATGAGCAAATTAAAGAGGGTGTTGAATACGGTGATTTAGAAACTCTAGTAGATTCTACAGTTTCAATCGCAGAATTTAAACCAAAAACAGGAACAGAAGAAGATGTTATTGTTATTGGATTTTATGTCAAAGACGAAGCACCTGCGATGGACTTAGCGAAGTTTATTGAAAGAGGTGTAACGCCGATGCTAGATACAGAAGTTTCTCCAAATCCAAATGATGTTGGAATGTATATCGTATTTGTAGAAGTAGAAAATGAAGATTTAATGAACACTACTCTTAGTTTACTCCATGATATTCGTGGTTTAGTAAAAGTAAAAGAATGGGATATTAAATTCTACAAACGTGAAGTAATAAAAGTAAAAGCAGAAGAAATACAAGAATGGCTAAAGAAGAACCGTTAAAGTTCGAAGGTAAAGTAATAAAAATTCTTCCTGGCGACAAATTCGAGGTAAAACTTGATGGCGAAACGGAACATGTAGTTAAGTGTACATTGTCCGGCAAGATGCGAAAAAATAGTATCAAAGTTATCCTATGGGATAAAGTCTCTATTGAAATGACCCCATATGATTTGAGCATGGGTAGAATCACTTTCAGACACAAATAGAAAGAAAAAAATGTTTATATTAGGAAAACTTAAAATGATATTAATCCTTACTGTCGTTGTCGGCGCAGTAGGATTTGGTGTGTGGAAATATTATCAATACACACAAGAGCAAATTGGCATCTATAGAGAAAATGCCGCTAAAGCAGAAATGGCACAACAAGCCTCAGAAGAGGCTGTTAAGGCTTTACAAAAAGACTTAGTAGAAGTACAGGCACAATATACTAAAGTATCAGATGACTTTAAAGTTGCAAGTTCAAGGGTAGATAAATTAGAAACTAAACTAAGTGAACACGAAATTGGAATTCTGGCACAAGCAAAACCAAAATTAATCGAGAAAATAGTTGACAAAGGTACCAAGGATGTGTTAAGATGTTATGAGATACTAACTGGTTCTCCACTAACTGAAAAAGAGATTGCGGCGACCAAAAAGTCACAAGTGAACACAACTTGTTCAGATGTGGCAAATCCTAACTATACAGGGCCAAGACCATGATTAAAGAAACATTATTAGCAGGAGTATTAGCAGTAACACTTAGTGGATGCTCATCTATGCTACCAAAAACAGTTGATTACTCCGCAAAGCCAGTAGAACGACCATTACTTATTCTACCAGAATCTGAGATAGTAAATATGAAAGAGGTTGACTATATTGTTGTCACTGAAGAAAATATCGAAGTTGTGTGGAGAGAATTAGAAGCGGCTGGCAAACCTATTGTATTATTTGCACTCACACACGAAGGATATGAAGCACTAGCATTAAACAATGCTGAAGTGGTTAGATATCTTTCTGAACAAAAAGCAATTCTTATTGCATATAAAGAATACTATGAAAAGGCAGATAAAGCCATCGTAGATGCGAATGGAAATAAAGATAAAGATGCTGAGGCAAGTACGACTTCAAAGATTAAGTCATTCTTAAACTCGGATTAATTATGTCACCATTTCAGGTCTTAGGCATAACCAAATACTCATCAGAAGACGAAATAAGAATTGCGTATAAGCGATTGCTAAAGAAACATCATCCAGATACAGGTGATGGCGATAGACAGAAACTTGATGATATTAGACAAGCATTTACAGATATTAAAAAGATACAATCAGACAGTGGCAGTATTATTACAGTCACATTGAATGTAAAAGTAAGTGAAGAAGAACTAGACGCAATGAGAGGGACTAAATCTGGATTTAGAGATGATATATCTCCAGATATTCATTACATTGTTACAGTACCGAAAACTACTAGAATAGGCGACACAATTCTAGTTAAAAACATTATAAATAACACGAACTTGAAGATTAATTTTCTAAAGAGGACATAGATGGCAGAACAAGAACGAGATGGAAGTGTAGACAGAATTAGTATTACATTAGAGAGGGCAGTTCAATTTGCTAATTCTCTGACCCACGAATATGTAACATTAGAACATTTATTATTTTCTATTTTAGAAGAATCAGACGTGAGTGACCTATTGACTGATATGGGAGTGAAGAGTGGTGCTATTGTTAGTGATGTAGAGAAGTATCTAAAAGAAAGAGATGATATCACTAACTTGGCAGAGGCTACAGAAAGAAGAGGTCCTCGTAAAACTGCCGCATTAAGCAGAGTATTCAATCGTGCGATTACTCAAGTTATCTTTAGTGGCAGAACTAAACTGTTTTGTAGAGATGTGTTGATTTCACTCCTAAGTGAAACAGATTCATATGCGTATTTCTTCTTAGCCAAGCATGGGGTGACAAGAGAAGGCGCTATTCAAATTATTCAAAAAGAATTCTATACAAACAAACCTGCCCAAACTGGTGACCCGTCACAGGCTGTCAAATTTGAAGACTTCTGTACAAATCTAAACGTAAGTGCCACTTCAGGACTTATTGACCCTGTTATTGGTCGTGAAGACGAATTAATTGAGATTACTGAAGTTCTTGCTAGACGTAAAAAGAATAATGTCATTATTGTTGGTGAACCTGGTGTTGGTAAAACAGCAATCGCAGAAGGACTAGCATTAATGATTACAGAAGGTAAAGTTCCTAACATACTTGAAGAAAAAACTGTATATTCACTAGATGTAACAAGTCTTGTTGCTGGTACAAAGTATCGTGGCGAATTTGAAGAACGTGCGAAACTTGTATTCGACCAACTTGCTAAGAAAGACAATGTTATTCTATTCATTGATGAAATTCATATGATTATGGGTGCCGGTTCAGCCGGTGGTTCAAACATCGATATCGCAAACTTATTGAAACCATTATTAGCAAGTGGTAAACTATTCTGTGTCGGTGCAACGACAAGTGAAGAATACAGAGAAAATTTCGAAAAAGACAGAGCCTTACAAAGGCGTTTTCAGAAAGTAGTAGTAGACCAACCAAGCAAAGAAATTACGAAACTGATTATCAAAGGTCTTAAACAATATTACGAAGCATTCCATGAACTTGAATATACCGAAGAAGCACTTGATATGGCTGTCGATTTAGCAGAACGTTATATGCATGGTAAATATAATCCAGATAGAGTTATTGATGTAATCGATATTGCTGGTGCTAGAGGCAAACTTCATGGACACAAAGGTGCAATCACAGTCAAAGAAATAGAAGAAGCAATTTCTAAGATAACTCGTATTCCTATGGATATGATTGACGCAAAAGAAAATAATAATTTTATTAGTTTAGAAGATAATATCAAAAAGAAATTATTTGGTCAAGACAAAGCAGTCAGTGCCTTAGTTGAAAGTATTCTAGTAAGTAAATCAGGAATGAGAGAACGCAATAAACCTGTTGGTTCATTCTTATTCGTTGGTCCAACAGGTACTGGTAAAACAGAACTATGTCGCCAACTCGCAGATAACTTATCAATAAAACTTCGCAAGTATGATATGTCAGAATATATGGAACAACATTCAGTATCAAAACTTATCGGTGCTCCTCCGGGATACGTAGGACACGCAGAAGGTGGTGCTGGTGCTGGACAATTGATTAATGATGTAGACGAAACTCCAAACTGTGTCGTTCTACTTGATGAAGTTGAAAAAGCACATCCATCTGTTATGAACTTATTACTTCAAGTTATGGACGATGGTCGCTTAACCAGTTCAACTGGTAAAACAGCAGACTTCAGTAATGTAATTCTAATTATGACGAGTAACTTAGGTTCAGCACAGAAGAATAAGAAAGCAATTGGCTTCAGTAATGACCATGACGATGCTTCTACCCAAGCAGTAAATAAATTCTTCTCACCAGAATTTAGAAACAGAATTGACGCAAATATTGAATTCGTATCACTTGAAAGAGAACATATCGATATGATTGTTGATAAAACTATCAATGAGATTAATGAGATGATTAAAGATAAGAATGTAACAATTAAAATATCAGATGATGCCAGAACTTGGTTGCGAGATAGAGGTTATATTCCAGAGATGGGTGCAAGACCATTACAACGAGTAGTGAATGATAATATTAAGAAACCAATATCAAAAGAAATACTTTTTGGAAAACTTAGAGACGGTGGCACAGTAACAGTAAATATTGACAATGCAGACAAAATCGAATTCGTATATACCTAATACAGAAACATCAACTAAATTATTTTATAAAGTTTATCCATATCGGATAACATACCCAAGACTTGGGAGACTTCCTCATTTCTATCACAGAGACAATCAGCCTAGTAAACATTCTTGGTTGATGAGAAAGCAATGCTTAGATTACTTAAAGAAAACATTTAAAGGTAGAATTAAGTTTAATCACGGATATCACACTCACGCATACTTCTTAAAACAAGAAGATTTTGAAGAAGCAAAAAAACACGAAGATTTCCAAGAATTACATTTAAAATATACTATTCCTTTATTTCCAGATTTAAAAGATATACTAGATAAATTCGATTCAAATGTTCAGTTACGCAAATCACTATTTCTAAGAAAACACAAATATAAAGTAGAAATAGGCTATAATTACAACAACTTTCCAAAACTCTGTGATGAAATATTTGAAACCTTCGGAGATAATTCAAATTACGCAGTTTCAGGAAACATAAAGTCTGTAACTAGACGATTTGGCTACTATGGTGCATGGGCAACATACAGTATATATTGCAAAGAAGAAATAGATGTCGAATATTTCACTTTTATGTTCGGAGAGAACATAAAGTCAATTTCAAAGGCAGTCCTTATAAGTGAATTAGATAAATAAGAGATAGAAGATAATCTTTAACTACTAATTTATTAAGAGGGAAGGCACATGGCTCGCAAGACAACTACTCTACTACCACTTACAGGTGCAACCGAACTAGACACAATAGGTGCCGCGGTCCCTGGTGATTCATACTACGGCTACACTGATGGTGTTCATACAGTAGCAGTCTACGGCAATAACTTCTCAGGAAGAATTAAAATCCAAGGAACACTAGCAACAACGCCAACCGAAGATGATTGGTTTGATATTCTTCTTACTGGTATACCATACAAAGATTACACTAACTTTACAGGCGTTGAAGGATACACTTTTGTTGCTAACTTAGTATTCTTAAGAGCAACATTAGACAGAACAGCACTGGGTATTACAGATTATACAACAGCAGGACATGTAGGAAAGATTTATCTGAATTACTAACGGGAAAGAGATATGAGTATAAACGCACAACCATTTCAGCCACAATTCAAACTTATTGGCAATTTAGCAGAAGACCAAGTATTAGTATACGACACAAGTGAAGGCGCATTTGTTAATTCAGCAGGTTCTGGTGGCGGTGGCGCTTCTGGATTTACAGCAATTGAAAATGTCGGTACAACAGGAACTGCGATACATTACGGTGAAGCAGGAACAACACTTCAACTTAAAAAATTAATTGGTGGCGATAATCTTACTATTACTGATAACGGTACTGGCGGATTAATATTAGCGGCTACTAACACAGACACAATACAAGATGGTACTAACTTAGGTTCTGGTACTGGACTATTCTCATCTAAAGATTCTACATCACACGCTCTACAATTTAAGAGTTTGGCAGTTGGTGCGGGTCTTACATTAACAGATGACGGCAACGGTACAATTACTCTTGTTAACACAATTGCTTCAGGCACAACAGACGCAGATTTAACACTAAGCAACTTATCAAATGTTGAAACAGCAAGAACAAATTTAGATGTATATTCTAAAGCAGAAGGCGATACAAGATACCATGATAAGTTCTCAAACTTCTTACCTTCACAAAATAACGTATATGACGTAGGTTCACCATCATTTAAATTTAATGATATCTACGCTGAAACGTTTCAAGGTACGGCAATATTAGCAGAGAACTTAGCAATAAGTGGTACTGCTGGTCAAGTATTAACACATAATGGTTCAACATGGGTAGCAGGTGCTGGTAGTTCAGTATTATCATCAGCATCAGATATGTCAAATGTTGCACCAGCAGATAAACAACACTTAGTTTGGGATGCAGGAACTAGTTTATGGACACCTTCATCAGCAGGCGAAGGCATGGGTGGTGGCGGTTATGGAGATTCAAACGCAAGAGGCGCCATTTCAGTCTCAGGAGATTTATCTTATAACAATTCAACAGGTGTAATTTCATTTACACAAAATGATGCTTGGTCAAATATAACAGGAACACCAACAACACTTGCTGGCTACGGAATTACAGATGCCGCAACATCGGCACAAGGAGCATTAGCAGATAGTGCCTTACAAAGTGTTCCAGCACAGACATTCGCTTCATTAACGGGCAAACCTACTACATTAGCGGGATACGGAATTACAGATGGTGGTGGTTCTTATGACAATAGTAGCGTTGATACACATTTAAACACAGGCACTGCAACAGCAAATCAAGCCTTAGTATGGACAGGCACTGATTACGATTGGGTAACATCTACTGATAGTGACACAACATACACAGCAGGAACTGGACTTACACTGACAGGAACAGAGTTCTCATTAACATCAGGACATTTTGATGGTGCTTATAGTTCACTTACAGGTGCGCCTACGATACCTTCAGGCAATCAAATTATTGACTGGACAACAGACCAAGGACCATCTACAAATGTACATCCAGGCAACTATATTGATACAAACACAACTTACACTGCTGGTTCAGGATTAACATTATCAGGCACAGAATTCTCATTAACGTCTGGACACTTTGATGGAGCATTTACTTCATTATCTGGTGTTGAGGCAGTAACAGCAAGTGATGATGACAAAGTATTATATTATGACCACTCGACAACTTCATTCAAATGGAAAGCAGGTGGCACACCATCAGGTTATAACAACACAAACTGGGATACAGCATTTGGTTGGGGCAACCATGCGACTGCGGGATATTTAACTTCAGAAACAGACTCACAAACATTATCACTTTCTGGCACAACATTAACAATCTCAACTGGTAACAATGTTGATTTGGGTGCATTAACAATTGATGATTTTGCAGATGTAAACATTACGTCAGTATCAGATGGACAGTTCTTAACATATAACAATGGATTAGGTGAGTGGACAAACTCAACAGTTTCTATTCCTACACTTACAAGTCAATTAACAAACGATGCTGGTTTCATAACTTCAGCAAGTACATACGATAACAGTGATGTAGATTCACACTTAAATCAATCTAACCCAACAAGTGGTTATGTATTAAGTTGGAATGGTTCAGATTACGCATGGGTTTCAAACGGTGCCTCAGGTGCCCATTATACAGATACAGATGCAAGGGCAGCCTTCTCAGCAACTACGGGATTATCATACAATAGTGGAACAGGTGTATTCTCACTGAATGCACAACTAGAGAATTTATCAGATGTAAGTTCTACTACACCTTCAACGGGACAAGTTCTAAAATGGAACGGTTCTACGTGGACACCAAGTGCTGATGAAAATGATGATACAATTTATACATCATTCAATACAGATTTTGATACAAGACTTTCAGGTAAATCAACAACTAATCTAAGTGAAGGTACGAACAAATACTTCACAGATACAAGAGTTAGAAACGCAATCAGTGTTTCAGGTGACTTAACATATAATGCTTCAACTGGTGTTATATCTTTCACAGAAACTGCAAACTATGAAAATTCAGATGTTGACACACACTTAAACTCAGGTTCAGCAACAACTGGACAAATATTAAGTTGGAATGGTTCAGACTATGACTGGATTGCAAACTCAGGAACACCGGCGTGGTCAGCAGTAACAGGAAAACCAACAACGATTGCAGGATTTGGCATCACAGATGCATTTGATGGAGCATATGGCTCATTAACGGGTGCACCTACAATACCTTCAGGTAATCAAATTATAGATTGGACTTCGGCCTCAGCAGGAACTATTCATGCTAGTAATTATACAGATACAACATACACTGGTGGTACTAATATTGATGTTACTGCTGGTGGTGTCATTAATTTCACAGGCACAGATACAAATGATACATACACAGGTGGCACTAATATTGATGTTACTGCTGGTAATGTCATTAATTTCACAGGCACAGATACAAATACAACATACACTGGTGGCACTAGTATTAATGTTACTGCAGGTGATGTTATTAATTTTACAGGAACAGAATATTCAAATGCATTAGTTGACTCTCATCTAAATCAAAGTAGTGCGTCAGCAAGTGAAGTATTAAGTTGGAACGGTTCAGATTATGCTTGGGTTACTAATACGGGTAGTGGTGCTACTGACAAGATTGAAGAAGGCAACTCTAGTGTAGAAGTAATAGATAACGGCGCTGATGGTCGTGTTGTATTTGAAACTAACGGCACTGACAGATGGCAAGTTACAAATTCTGGACATATTTTACCAGAAGCAACTGAAACGTATGACATAGGTAGTGCAGATAAAAAAGTAAGACACTTATTCCTAAGCGACAACTCATTGTATATTGACACTAATACGATTAAGACTTCAGGAA
>Ga0208793_1002292_pt1 | contig 10075 bp, 9 predicted proteins | sample 17_taG_FD_184092 | JGI IMG/M metagenome (GOLD analysis project Ga0208793, IMG submission 184092) | Marine viral communities from the Subarctic Pacific Ocean - 17_ETSP_OMZ_AT15314 metaG (SPAdes) (version 2) | ecosystem: Environmental > Aquatic > Marine > Oceanic | place: Pacific Ocean | collected...
GTTACTACACCATCCCATAAATCAAATAGTTTTAATGATTTTAAATCATCCCAATTTGGTTGCTGGTTAGTAAACTCTCTACTATCTATACCAACTCTATATCTTTTGTTTGTAGAATCATAATCATAAACTACACACCATTCCACATTTCCACCAGTTGTAGCTCCCTTCTTACCATCACTCATCTTAACCAAATTTATATAATCGGTTACATCTTTACTTCCATCATCATCTAAATAATATGATGAATTCATAGTAGAGGTGTTTACATATGATGTACCATTTTGTTCAGTCGATGCATCATAATAAACTTTGAATCTATATTGTTCTGGTGATAATTGAGAATGGAATTCTAAATCTAAATCAACTTCAGGTTCTGTTGTAGTAGTTCCACCACTTGGGTCTACATTTGTCCAAGTTCCAAATTGATGATTGGAACTTATCCAATTGTAATTTGGTGAACTTGAATTTGCTGGTAGTGAATAACCAAAATAGTAATAATCCCCACCACCATATTCTTGGTATCTAAATTCAAACTCATACCATTTAGTTTTATCTAAATTTGCAGTACCATATCGATTAGAACAACAACCCCATTGAAATGTAATTGTTTGCCAAGTAGTAGTTCCCACTTCTCTATATCTAGTTTCTGATGAATCATCTGCATAAGTTTTGAAATTATAAGTTCCATTTTTATTTGGTTTGAACCAACCCGAATAAACTATTGCAAAATACGAATTACCCCATCTCGGTGGATGTCCTCCATTTAAACCAGCTGAACTCCATGGTTGTGTTTCACCACTATGAGTTAGTGTTGTACCTGGTTGGTTTGTATCAACCATTGCATCAAACTCAGCAGTTGAACTTGCTCCACCACCATATGATACACCATTGTAACTTGAAGATGAACCATTTCCATTGTGAGTTTTGTAGGATTTATAATTTATATATCCCTCACCAGTTTGTGAATATACTGAAACACAAACTAATAGTGTGGTTATAATACTTAAAACAAACTTTTTCATTTACTTTTTATCTGGATTATCTATTCTAAAATATATAGATGCACCAACATAAGGTCTTAACTGACCTACGTTAGTTTCCACATCTAATAAATCGTTTCTAAATCCTAAGTCTAAACTAAACATTTTATCTTTAGGTGTTTTATGTAACAATCTTATACTAGCACCACTAAAGTAATTACCAACATCATATTGATAACCAAACCCTAAAAATAATTTCTTATGATTTACAGGAACCTCTACTATTCTTTCAACCTTTCTATCTCTATAAATTTTCTTAATTTTAGTTACAGGTCTTTCAACTATTACTTCTTTTATAACCTCAACAGTATCTTTTTCAATTTTGGTAATGTACTTAGGATAATATATTTTTTTCTCTACAATCTTATCAACATAAACACTATCGATTATTGTTTTAGTTACTTCAACTTCTTTTACTATTTCTACTTCTTTAATAGTTGGATTAAAATATTGGAATACCGATAAACCTATCAGCGTTAATATAATCCCTAATTTGTAATCTATTTTCTTCATAATTAAAATGGTATTTTAGAACCCACCATAAATGAATTCATTATCGGTACAAATTCATTTGATGAACGAATGATAGTCCAAGAAAAGTTAACCGAAAATTTATTTGTTATTTGTGCATTAAAAGAATTAGCAAGTATCATTATAGTATCTTTACTAATACTTGAAAAAGGATTATCCACAACACCAGGTAGTTTTTGTGTATATGAAATAGGACTTGCCGCAACTATAAAAGCTGGTGTATAAATAACTCTTTCATGTATTGGAAACATATTCGTATATAATCCATTCCAACCACCACTAGCCATATTAGGCATCTTTTGATTTAATGCATCTTTACCAAACATATATGAATAGTTAACACCCACACCAATAGTTCCCCATTTTCCTCCTAATGGTTTCATTCTACTTAACGATACAGTTGTTGCATTCATAGCGTAATTTCTCATATAAGATACATTAACACCATCTACCCAACTAACTTGATAGCTATCATTCAACGTAACTTTTGATTTACCTAATGTTAAACCAACTTGTTTCAGATTATCATAAACTTGTAATGTTGCAGTATATGATACATCTCCATACATAGAACTCATTGATGCCCCAACATTAAGAACTGAATTATAATCTAATGTTAATGCTTGTTGAGCTAACAAATCTGCCTTTAATTGTATAGGCATAAATTTTCTTTTCTTTTTTTCTTCCTCTTCTTCCTCTTCTTCATCTTTTTTTTCTTCATCATCCTCATCTTCTTCCTTTTCTTCTTCTTCATCCTCCTCATCGGATTCCTCATCTTCTTCCTTTTCTTCCTCTTTCTCTTCTTCCTTATCCTCCTCCTTTTCTTCTTCTTTTTCTTCTTCTTTATCTTTTTCTTCTTCTTTAGTTTCTTCTTCTTTATCTTTTTCTTCTTCTTTAGTTTCTTCTTCTTTATCATCACCACCCTCATCACCACCACCATCAGAATCAGAATCATCATCACCACCGTCTCCATCTGAATCGGAATCACTATCGGAATCGGAATCTCCATCTCCATCTCCACCATCAGAACCATCACCATCACCATCTCCATCAGAACCACCATCACCATCGCCATCACCAGAGCCACCATCTCCATCTCCTCCATCGGAATCACCTCCACCATCAGAATCACCTCCTCCGCCATCGGAATCACCACCACCTCCATCAGAACCATCAGAACCATCAGAACCACCATCACCATCAGAGCCATCAGAGCCACCTCCTCCGTCTCCTCCACCACCAGAGTCTCCACTTCCACCACCACTATCTCCACTACCACCACTATCTCCACTACCACCCGATGAACCACTATCTCCACCAGATGAATTTCCAGAATTTCCAGAATTTCCAGAAGATGAACTACTTCCTGATGAAGTGTTGTTAGTTGAGTTCGTAGCGTTGTTAGCTGCGTTCGTAGCGTTGGTAGTTTGTGTACTAGCAGAAGAACATGGAGATAGAGCTTGCCACCAAGCGTATTGTTGAACTAACCAAGATTGTAGTTCACCATTAATGTATTGATTGTAAGTAAATAGTTTAACCTTATTATAAAAGGATACAACTGCTGAACCAGATGTGAAATCAGCAGAAACTATTTGTACCTCACCAGTACACCTATCAACAAATGTTTGTGTGAAAGTTTGTCCGTAACTAAGATTCGTAACGAATATAAAAAAAAGTATCGATAGTAGTTTTCTCATTCATTAGTTTTCGAATATTCCTTTTCTTATCATTCTAGATACTATTCTTGCCGAAGCAGTTTCTAATGCTTTACGAGTAGTAACACCAATTGCAGATTGTCTAAAGTTTACCTCATCTACACTTAACCCCAATAAACCCTCTTGTTTCTTTACAGTAGTTGCCTCACCTAAACCAGAACCAACAAAATATCTTCCAGTTTCGGCATCGGTAAATCTAACTTGTAATCCTAAACGAGTTATTTGTTTTTGAGTAACTCCATCTTTAAGTGCAACAACTTCATCTTCCGATACTGAGAAATCATATATCTCAATAGTAACAAAGTATTCAGCAAGAGTAATCTTACCCATACCATATACTTTATTTTCAGATACACCTTTACGAGATGCAACCCATTGTGATTTCATTCTATTCTTAATCTCAGATTTCTCTTCTACAAACTCAAAACGATTAGTCCAATCTAAGTATTCAATTACCATATTGGTTACACCTAATCCAATCCTAGCATCCTTTAACTCAGGCCACATCTCATACACCATATCAGATGCAGATATGTTAATTAGTGCAATAGGAATATAATCCCCATCGTAATCTGATACATCATCAATTGATTTTCTTTTTTCAAAATCTGCTTGATACTTTTCTGCCTTTACCGAACCCACTTGTCCAAATATAGTTTGTGTAAATAATACACATACTAATAAAAAAAGTAATTTTTTCATATTTTTATTTTTCTTTAATTTTTCATATACTAACAACAATAATCAAATATACCGAATTGTACATTATCGAATTGTGATGGATTTGTGACAAGTTCAAATATCATTTTACCAATACCTGAAAAAGCCATAATCATCAAACAATATATTATTACTGCTAATATGTAATCAAACACAGAGTTACAATCCATCCATATTTGTTTAATAACATCTATAAACACCATAATTTTATTTTAATAATTAACTTCCTATAACTTACTACCAATCCGCTTCTTCTTCTACTTCTTTTTTCTTCTTAACAGGAACTTTAACTTCCTTGATAATCACCTTCTCCTTTACTGGTTGTTGTTCTGGTATGTTTACTACGATAGTAGGCCCTTCAACATTAACCTCTTGTTTTTGTTCAACCTTAACTTGTTCTGTTTGTTCATCTGATTCTATTCCTACAAACGATTTTACCTCATCTATAAAAACACCACCCAACGTAGTTAGTATTATACCAACTCCAGCTATTATTTGATTCTTTATTTGTGCAAAGAATCCTTCTTTTTTATCACTCATAATTTATTTATTTAGTTTACAACAAAAGATTGGTTACCCAATATGTTGTGAAATTCATCCGTTAATTGTATCATATAACCACTCTTATCTAATGAAGCAACATACACCCTAAGAAGATTATCACCCTCTTCGGCTTCTATCATCTCTTGTGAGATTAGTTCATTATTGATTCCATGTCTTATCTTAATTCTATATTTACCATCTAATGGTAATTTAACATTCATAGCAACTCTATCAGTTACAATAGTGTTTTCTAATTTTATACCAATCAATTCTTTTATTTGTAAAGATTGTGGTATTTCTTCATTAGTAATTGGTTCTAAAAATTCATCATCTTTAGCACATCCAATTAATATGGTAAACGTAAGTAATATTAGTAATAATTTTTTCATCTTTTTTATTGTATTATAAAGTTAATTTTTGTCCCATCTGCTTTCACACCTTCTTTTACTCTAAAAGAAATTAAACCAGATGTATTTTCTATTGTTTCTAATGGTGTGAATATTAGTTTATATGGTGTTCCTTCTTTAACAGTAGCTTCAAAGTTTTGGTCAAACGAACCAACTCTTACTATTCCATCTTGAACTATGTTTGAAAAGTTAGTCATCGTATTACCAGTATCAAATATCACATTCTCTAATGAAAGTACATTAGGGTCATATACGATATTAAACTGAGAACCAACCATACCCTCAACATCAGAGTTAATTGAGAACACTACTTGTCCTTCATCGTTTATCTCAGATATTAAATCAATATTAGCATCTTCGGAATCTCTTTTAGAATATCTAGCAGATGATTGTCTAGCAGAAGTTGATTTACCACCACTCTCTACTACTGGAGTATATGAATGAGAAAAGTTTACATCTCCAACTAAACCATGTGCTAAATCAATTGTTTTAGAACTAGCATCTGAATCAATTGGTGTGAATGATTTAGCGAATGTTACTACATTATTAGCAACTGCACCATATGTAGATGCTATACCACTATAATCTTCCGTTTGTCCATCTTGTGTGATTAAGTTTGTATTACCACTTGTTACACCTTGTAGGTAAGCAAGTATCTCATATGAATCTTGGAAATCAACAACACCACCATCACCAACAACATCAGCCATTATATCTTGTACGAAATAATCAAATGTAGTTGAACCACCACTTGGACCAGACCCTGCTCCAATTGCCTCAGCAAATACTAATGCTAAATCAGATACAGTTACAACTTCATCCAAGTAATCTACATCTTCGGCTAAGTTTGCCTGAGCAGTATAAGTTACATTATTCTCTAAACCACTTATTGATGCTTGTCCACTTTCATCAAAAGTACCAGTTGCAACTGATTCACTACCCTTCTTTACAGTATAAGAGTAATCGGTATAGTTAGATGTATTAGCAGTTTTAAGATTGATAATAAATGCACCAGCATTACCACCTTCTATACCACTTAAATCTTGTCCATCTTTAGAACGAGTAGTTTGAATTTGTGTACCATCTGATTCTTGGTAGTTAGCCCAATTCACCTTAATGATATCATTGTAGTTGGAATACCCACTACCAAACTTATCCTTTACCTTAAATGAATATTTAACAAATTCTTGTCCATCTTCCAATGCATTAGCAGATTGTACAGTAATTCTTTCTACACTCCAATCAGCACTAGCCTCATACGAATTAGAACCTGCTTCATCTTTCCACCAAGTATATTGTACATCCATATCATCTTCATCTGAATCTGCTTTAGGTACATATTTGTATCCTGTCCAATTGTTTCGTGCAAAATTAGAACCTTGTGGAGCTTGTGATTGATTTGATACATACGATAACAATTTATTGTTATATTCGAAATCCAATTGACCTAAAGTCAAATCGTTTCCATCTACTTTGAAGTATTGAAACTTCATAACCAAAGTATCTCCAACTTTTGTAACAGTGTTAACTGGACTATAATCAATTGATGATTGTCCATACGAACTTAGTGTAAACATTACACTAACTAATAATAGTAAAATTTTTTTCATTCTAATAAGTCTTTTATTATTTTTTCACACACTCGTTTAAGTGCGATTGATGCGGTTTGTTGATTGAACCTACCATCGGCTGCAATAATCAATGTTGATTGAGAGATTTGTTTAGAAGTTCCCGCTTGTTTAGAAACTTTAATAACCTTACCATCTTCAATTAACTCTCCGATAGCAGCGATTTGGGTAAGTGCAACACCTTTTCTAAAAACAGCGATAGATGTACCCATATTCTTAATGTCAAAAAATACTAATCTAACATTAATCCTTTGTGATGCACCATCGTATAAATCGTAGTCTAATTCTAGAATGATTTCTTCTAAAATATTTTTGATACCAACCGTAAGATTCCTATTACCAGCAAACTTACCCATACGAATTTCGTTGGTAACTTCACCGATTGCTATTTCTTTGGTCTCGTAAAAATCGTTTTGTGCTTGAGTTGATAAACCCATAAAGAGGAATATAACTACTAACACAAACTTGTTTATAGCAGATTTCATTTTGCTATACCTTTCCTTTTTAGGTAAAACAATTAATAAAACAATTCTAAAACTTGATATTGTTTTTACAACGGATAAACTTACTACAACAGGCAAGACGCCCTTAAATAACTGAAGATTTTTGAAACAATTTTACTTATGAGTAAAAGATACTACTCGGTAAGTATTTTCTATAAATATAACTAAGTTTTAAATACCAATGTTTTTTAACCTTAAAATTTCATCCTTAATCTTTTGATTAAATGGAGTCCATTTAAAATTATCTAACATCCATTCTCTATAATGAGCTGGTATTTGTATGATTTGCTTACCTGCATACTTTCCAAACGGCATTTTTACTAAAGGTCCTTGAGCTGCTTTCTCATATGGTGATGGTTCACCCTCTATATGTAACCCAATCTCCTTAATTGGTATACCTGTTAGTAATTTCTTACCTTCACCATACATACTCCACCTACTTTTATCATCGCATTTGAAATATATATCCTCAACCTTACCAAATTTAGGAACTGCACCTACAAAATCAACAACTAACCCTTCAGACTTGTTTGGATGAATACGAGTAACCCTTCCAACGAACTGATACCACCAACTAAGCGATGCAGTTGGTCTACCAGTGATAATACAATCTAATTCTGGGTAATCAAACCCAACTGAAAGGATATTTACTTGTGCAATACACCTTAATCTACCTTCTTTGAAATCTTTTAACGTTTCTTTACGTTCTTGAGAGTTCATATCAGAATATACAGCTTTACAACTAGGAATTAGTGTAGTTAACTCCTTAGCTTCATCAATTGAAGGTACTGCAATCAATATTGAGCGCCTATTGTACAACTCTTCTACCTTTTTTACTATTTTTGAAGAGATTTTCTGGTTTTTGTAAGCCTTTTTGATGGAAGAATTGGAATATTCAGCTCCAGTAGTGTTATAAATCAAGTCTCCTGTGTTGAAATCGTAGGATTGGTACTCTAATCTGCTCCAAAACTCCAATTTTACCATCTCTTGTATTTGTGCAACGTAAATTATCTTCTTAAAGAAGTTACCTTTCTTAGAACGATTGGTTAACATCACTAATTTAGAGAAAGGTTTACCATCTGCACCCATATTTGTTTGTAATTTGAGAGGAGTAGCTGTTAAACCCAACGTATAAGTGATACCAGCACCCTTTAGGAACCTTCTTAACATACCATTTGGCTCTCTGGGGAACCTATCACACTCATCTATGATGACTTTTGTGATTCCATACTCTTTAAACTTCCATGCAACGTTAACAATCGAACCAATTGTAGCATAAGTTACATCACCAATCTCTTTTTCACCCATTGAGGCTGAATATATGGTAGCTTCTCCACCTAAATTGATGAATTTTTCGTAATTTTGTTCCAATAATTCCTTTGAAGGTTGAATAACCAACACTTTTTCAGCTATTCCTTTAGCTATTTGAGCTATAACGATAGATTTACCAAATGCAGTAGGAGCAACAATGATAGAAGGAACTGGTTTCTTTTGTGAAAAGTACTCAATCCCCTTCTTAACAGGCTCTATTTGATTTTTTCTTAATGTTAACATTATCAATACTTATATATGTGTATATATAAATATACACTTTTACTAATATACGAAAAAAAATTGACATAGCAAAATAAAATAAATGTTAACTTTTTCCTAATTTTGTTTGGTTATTAAAAAATTTATTCGTATCTTAGTATCAAAATATGTTGAAGCGTTTTTCTTCTTTTAGAATTATGCGATACCTATTTAAAGATTATCATCACGTTGATGGTAAAAGTTATAATAATTAGTTATATTTAATATGAACAAAAACAAACGTACAATTATGAAGCAATTTTTAATTGGGTTATTGATGGTGTTTACCACAATGACCGGCTACTCACAAATCTCTGGAACAGTGATTGATGAGGAAGCGAATTCACCCCTACCAGGAGCAACGGTAGTAATCAAAGGGACCCAAATAGGTACAACAACCGATTTTGATGGTCTCTTTTCTATTTCTGAGGCTAAGGCTGGGGATATTTTAGTAATTACTTTTATCGGTTTCGATTCAGCAGAAGTTGAAGCGTATGATGGAATAGAAGTAGTTTTACAAACTGCATTAAATCAATTAAATGAAGTAATCGTTACTTCTGGTGTAATTGATATTGCAAAGGTAAGGGAAACTCCAGTAGCAGTTTCGGCAATCTCTGTATCAGAGATTACTTTAAAAACTGGTAACTTAGAATTTCCTGAAATTATGAACAAAACACCTGGTGTGTACGCTACTAAACAAGGTGGTGGATATGGTGATTCAAGAATCTCTCTTAGAGGTTTTGACCAAAGAAACACATCATTCCTTATCAACGGACAACCCGTTAATGATATGGAAAATGGTTGGGTCTATTGGTCTAACTGGCAAGGTCTTACTGATGTTGCAAGTGGTATCCAAATCCAAAGAGGATTAGGTGCATCTAGATTAGCAGTACCTTCAGTTGGTGGAACTGTTTCTATTTTTACTAAAGCGGCTTCTAAAAGTCAAGGTGGTAAAGTACTTCAAATGATTGGTAACGATGGTTACACAAAAACAGGAGTATCTTATAACACAGGTAAAAACGAAAAGGGATGGGCATCATCTTTCTTATTGTCAAGATGGGCAGGAGATGGATATGTTTATAATACAAGTGGAGAAGGTTACACTTACTTCGCAGCAGTTGGTTACGCACCAGAAGGTTCAGCTCATGAGTTGAACTTTTCTTTTTTAGGAGCAGGACAATGGCATCACCAAAGAGATGTATGGGTTTCTATTAGAGATTACCAAAACTTTGGTAGTGAAGGAATCGACCAACGTTGGAACTCTAATGGTGGTACATTGAATGGAGAAGAATTCTCAATGAGAAGAAACTTCTATAACAAACCATTAGCAACTTTCAATTGGGATTGGGAAATCAATTCTAACCTTAAACTAGCTACATCATTATATGGTTCAGCTGGTAGAGGTGGTGGAAC
>Ga0208793_1002293_pt1 | contig 10072 bp, 9 predicted proteins | sample 17_taG_FD_184092 | JGI IMG/M metagenome (GOLD analysis project Ga0208793, IMG submission 184092) | Marine viral communities from the Subarctic Pacific Ocean - 17_ETSP_OMZ_AT15314 metaG (SPAdes) (version 2) | ecosystem: Environmental > Aquatic > Marine > Oceanic | place: Pacific Ocean | collected...
ACCAACCCACGGGGCAGGTATCAAGGGCCGGGTTTGGCAGCGTATCTCGAACCTCAACAGCTCCAGGCGAAACGACACAGTATCCACCGCTTCGCCAGTACCCCAGCGGACAGGTCTCACCGACTCGCTGGATAGGCGGTCCCATGACCACTGCTAGCAGGAAAAATAAAGGCATGTTCATGTAAACAAATAGAAACGAAAAAGGTGACAATTAGAAAAGGAATAATGCGACTAAAGCAAGCCATAAGCAAAAGCCAGATACAAGAAAGTTAATCGTAAGTGTCATTCGAGCAATCCAGTAACCACTTCACGAAGCTGCTCTAGATTTCCACTGTTATTGATCACAGCGTCAGGCACGATGTCACGCAGAGCTCCTTCACTCGCGTGACTGCCTTCGTAAACGACACCGGGTCGCTCCACAAGCCATAGCTCACCACCCAGCCTGCGAATCATCTCAGCTTCATTCGGAAAGCGGACATCGTCAATAACAACATTTTGCCCACTCTTCAACTGCTTTCTCGCGATTCCTTCGGCGACCATGACCCAGAGGTCAGGGTGAATACAAGACCTACCCCACTCAGTGCCCAGCGTTTGCATCATCTGGCGAGGGGAGACACCAAGCTCAACAATTTTGCCCTCCTTATTGTCCCTCAAGCAGGCAACGCCGTCGTACCCAATAGACGAAAGAATTTGGGCCGAGAACTTTCGCAGCGGATCAGCAAAAGACAACCTTTTGTAACCTCCGCACATCCACGCGACAGTGGTCTTCCCAGAGCCGGGAGCATGGCTATAAAGGCCGATCAGTCTTGTCATTGATTTTCTCGATTAGTTGTTTTTTAGTCTTGTGAAACCAAGTTCCAAGCGTGTAGCCGGAAACGTAAGCAATTACAGCCATGCAGCTGATCGTCCCAACGATTTCACGAATCACTGGCGAGTTGTTGTCGCTTGTAACCCATTGAGCGCAGTCTTTGAATTTTGTCCTTAGCGTCGGAGGCGCTGATGTACCTGCCGGGAGTGAGGGCGACTCGGCCTTGTCCTGAGATTTCAAACCAGCTTCCTCCGTGGTTTTCGATGAAAATTGCGAAGTCATGGGACTTTTTGAGGTGAACTGTTTGCATGTTTTTTAGTTTGGTTTCTCCCCATCGGGAGCATGAAATAGGCGTTCCAACATCAGTGAGTCGGGGTCTGCATAGTGCTCATCACTAGGAGTGTTGGCCTCTATGAACGCCATAGCGGCAGGATCGTCTTTTGAGCCAGCCATGATCACCTGATCCAGGTCTCTGTCCTTGAAGGCAAGCAGAGAGATGTTTCTGGATCTAACGAGGATTCCGATAGCGAGTCGCTCCCAAAATCTGGTGTACCAGTGCATGAGAGGCCCCATCAGTTCATGGCAAAAGCGTAACTGTCGGAGCTATTGGACTCAGCAGGTCGCACGATGATCCCATCGGTTGGAAGCTCTGACCTGCCGAAGCATCCAGCTCTCCACTTGCGATGGCACCACTCGACTTCAGCGAAGCTTGCGCAGCAAACAGCGATTGCGACATCAAAGCCAAGAAAAGCAAGCCGGTCCAGCGCGAGGAAACGATCTCCATCCGCACCAACAAGCGTGTCAGCGATGAAATGATCGTCGCCAGAGAGGGTGCCTTCAACGTGAATCGTCAAAGGCTGCTGCAAGCGCTTTGGTAGAGCTGCACACCCTGCCTGCAGAAGATCATCTCCTGAGAGGCCCCTGCAAGCCTCCAGATGGCCATAGAAGTAATAGGCGGAGCATCTAGTACCTACAAAGGCTTCGGACACGCACAGAGCCTCTCGTGGGCCATTGTCGATCAAGCGGCTCTCGGCGGAGTATCTGTCCAAAAACTCTGGAACAGGTGAAGGGAGACGAATCGTCGCCACTGGACTTGAAGGCATCGTTAAACGCAATTTTGTTTGCAGTGCAATAGTAGCTGCTAAACGCACCATGTCAACATCCGTCGCTGATGTTCCTGGCAGCTTCCTTGGCTAACCAGCTAGCTCCGGCTTTTGTGGTGCAGTACAGGCGGCTGAGACTATCGACCACGACTAGCAGCTCATCACGGCTCATCCCCTGTGACTGCCTCCTAAGCCGCTCCATGAAGAACTCGGTCTGCTGGCATGGCTCGATCATGGAATGCGGCTCCAAATGCGCCTAAGGCTTCGATAAGGGTAGCTAGAGAGCTGTAAAAAAACAGCGTTACACGCGAAACCGACTGCGCCGCAAGGGTTTTAATTTTAAATGTAACGATGTAACGCTCGTGTAACGCCCGTGTTACCTCGAAAACCCTTGGCACAACTGCGATGTAACAAAAAAAACTATATTTATAAAAATAAATATATATATAGAGACTCTCTCATACCTACACACACATATACTTTCTTCCATGAAAAAAGCGTTACTTCCGTTACATCCCTTGCGCCGGAACGAGTCTCGGCGTAACGGGGGTGTTACAGAAGTAACGCTTGCGTTACATGTACTGGTATGACTGGGTTTTGGCTAGTTCGTCTCGTGAATTGCGCTCAATGGAAGAACTATAGCCCTAGATCTCTTGCTGCCGGGGAAGTGCATGGCCGCTTGCGAAGGGGAGGCACCTTTGATTCGCCTCAGCGCGTGCTTGTGCCCTCCTCCTGACCAGGGCGTATTGGCCAGGAGTCCCTGAAGATTGGTATTGGAATTTGCGATGGCTACAGAGCCCTTTGAGACCCTGATTCCATATCGGCCAAGTATTTGAGAAGGTTCGATTTCTTTCTCGTGTGGCTTCAAAGAATCAAATTCAAGCTGCATTTCAATAAGGTCCAATATTGTTAATCGCTTTCCACCTTCAACCTGAATCAAGGATTCAAGAATTTTGGCGTAGCAAGCTTCCTCGTCATCATCCCGCGAATCTTTTTGATGCGAGGGGAAACAAATTGATTCAATAAAAGACTTAGCCTCGTCGTCGGTAAGAATGCGGTCGCTATCTGCCTTCAGGCTAAAAGCCCCAGCAAGTAATGTGCCGTGCTGGTCTCCGAAGCGTTGTCCGTTAGTTGCCGCGAGAGCTTTAGCAAAAGATTTTGCATTTGCTCTGATGCTTGGCATACGTTTTAGGGTCCGAGAGATAAGATTCCTGCCGTTTTCTTCAGTGCAGAGATTGATGATTTTATTTTCAAGCTTCAGCCAGTCGTTGTCTCCACGCTCCATGGCCAATACGCAAAAGCGGTCTATGTCAGCGCCTTGAACCAGTCCAACGTTGATCGAGCTAACACAAAACATTGAACGAATTTCGTATTGATTTGCCTCACCACCGCCTGAAGAGCCTTTGATAATTTTACCGCCTTCTGATGATGCAACTCGGGCCATGGCAAGAACGTTTTGCATGTTTTGTTTATCTCTGACTTCGTTCTGTTCAAACTCATCAAAAAGGACAGGAATCGCGTCAGATCGCAGTGTTGCTCTTAATCCTGGTTCGGTGGTACCACCTGTAGCGGACTTGTATATTTCACCAAGAAGAGGCTTCATGAATCGGTTGAGGATTGTAGTTTTGCCAGTTCCTTTTCCTCCGGTTATCCAAATATGTGGACGCCATTGGAGTGCCCCACAAACAGGCGCGAGTGTTAGCCAGCCAGCCAGGAGGTATGCGTTTACTTCTGTTTGCCAGGAGAAAGATTTTGAAAGCTCTAGTATTTCTGACGAAGATTCATCGCTTAAAGGTTGATCACTAGGACCGAGCAGTGGGGTGCCGTGTTCGTAGATGTAGTAACTCTGCAAACCATTTGAAACTGGCTGCTCCCTATTGTCTATTATCATTCTCATTCCCAGGTGAAAGATTACTCGATGTGCATCAATCCATGCACCTCGTCCTCTTATCCGCTCAGGATTGTAGAACCCCTTTTTGTTTGATTCTTTTATTAGCCACTCAACGGCAAGATCCCAATCAAGCTTGCCATTTACTGTAAAAGTTTGCTCCCAGAATGTGAGCGAAGAGGCGAGATTAATAAGTGATAGTTTAGTGAAAGTAGAAGGCTTCAGGGCGGTTACCAATGACCTGTCCCGAGACTTGAAGTAATGCGAGTCACGGGTGTAGCCTAAAAACTCAAACGGAATTGCTGAGTGATATTCTTCTGAAGGCTTTTCAAAGTCTAGCTTTTCGGTGTTAATATCTTCAGGTATTTCCCAGCCATTTTGTATTGCAGTATTAATGAGTCTTTTGATGCTGGCCCTGAGGGGCGCATCACCAATTGAAAGGATTTTCTTAGCTGGCTCCCATGTGCCGGGTGAATGCCAGTCAGCTTCCATAACGATGTCTTGTGCATCAGATTGGCCGAAGTGATGAACGAGACCTGCAAGGATTGCAAAAGATTCGGGGTAGGTGCCTTGGCCTGCTTCGGTGCGAAGTGGGATGTGATCGCGCAGGATTTCGATAGCAAGGCTTCGCTGCCGATCTTTAGGTAAATCGGTGAACCAATGATGAGACGGCTCAGCTGGGCGGTTGCCGCGTTGAAAAATCGTTGGAGCAGCGGCACCGATCTCGTCTGGGGTAAATGTCTCGGTGGTGGTGGAAGCTATAACTGTGCGTTCGCCAGTGCTGGGGTGGATACCACCGGGCAGGCGCATGACGCGAGATGCGTTGGAGATGGCCTTGTCTGGCTTGGAGTCAGGCGCAACGATCTCGATTGCCGTGGCGATCCGGCGCTGCAAGTCCGAGAAATCTTGGATGTCAGGTTCTTGGCCTGGGGTGAACAGCCAGTAATGGTGGAGGGATTTGCCACCAGTCCAGACCGAGACCGTTGGCTCCGGGAGGCCAGCCATTGCGGGCAGCGCTGCTTGAGCTTCGCGGTCGAGATTGCCGTCGCACTCTGCGAAGCATGCGATTGCGTGAGCAATGTGTGCGTTGGAAGCACCCCAAGCCTTGATCTCACCAGCCCGGTTGATGTGCTCTGGCTTGGTGCCCCATACGGCAGGCTGATCTGAAGGTGGATTGACGACAAAACCTAAGCTGCTGCCTGAGTTACGAGCAAGGATGCGTTCGATTTTGTTGCGAGGTATATCCTCGGCGTCGGCCTTGATATGGATGCAAGGCCGCGACGGATCCGAGGGATAAACAGCGACAACTATGGGGCCGGTACTGCGACCGATGGCTTCAAGGAAGTCTTCGGCTATGGACCAGTCAATAAGAGCAGGATTGGGCACTAGGGAGTGTTAAGCGCGATAAGCGTTACAAGAGTAACGTACGCGTGACAAAAGTAACGTTTTTGTTACAAGTCACCGATTCCGTTACCTTTGCTTTGCTGTATAGTTTTGAGAATCGAAACAAGACTATGCTCCCAGCTGTAGACAGTTTTAGTAAAAGCGTTTTGCCAGTGAAGGGGGCTAAGGGGTTTTGCCCCGGATGCGGCGGAAAGATGGTCGCTAAGTGTGGCTCTATTGTTCGTCACCATTGGGCTCACGCCAAAGGCAAGGATTGTGACAGCTGGTCCGATTCCGTTGGCCCTTGGCATCTTGCTTGGCAGGATTGCTTCCCAAGAGAGTGTCAGGAGGTTTGGATGGGCGAGAATAATGAGCACAGGGCCGACGTGAAGGGAGAGCACCAAATACTTGAAGTTCAGAAAAGCCCTATATCGGCACGCGAAATCGCAGAAAGAGAATCTTTTTACGGCAACATGTCATGGATGCTCTGCGGGGAAGATTTTGAGGATAGATTCAAGCTTTATGCCATTCCTGAAAGCAGAGAATTGCTTTTCAAGTTCAGATGGCATCGCTGGAAGAAGAGCTGGGTAGGAGCGAAGAAGACTATTTATATTCATTTCAGGAAAGGGATTGGCAAGTTATTGGAGTTCAACGATGACGGCACCGGGGTTGTTGAGTTTGTTGATATTGAACACATGAGGAGAGCATTTGACTCTCGCTTTGATCCGTCGCCCGTGCAGCAGGCCGGGAAAAAATTTGAGCCTTTGTGGGAAGGCTTTCTTGAAAGATGTGTTGGACATAGGCAAGAAATAACTGAAAAGAAGCTAGAAAGAGAGGAAGATTTAAAGTTCTGCCAAACAATGGGGGACGCAATTCTATATTTAAAAAGCGCCGTATTTGACGTTTTTCGTGATGATGGTTGGCTCGACAATCAAGACCTTAAAAAACTTTTCGATTATGTGCTCCCCTGCGTCGAGGTCGACCTTCGACATCTTGAGCGCCACAACAACAAAACACTGAGTGAGATTTTTTTACAAGACACGCCAGACACGCTTGAAAGAGAAATCGAAGCTCATTTTATGGCGCATAACGATTTTGTATTAAATGTGAACCAATGGCGAGGCTTTGTCGATTTATGCTTAGAGTTCGAGAGTAATTTAGGCAAGTCAATTTTAGACATAAAAAGTGAGATCGAGGACAAAAGACTAGAGCTAATCGAGAAGGAAAAAGAAAGAAAAGCCGTTAGAATGCTTTGCTTTCGCGCAAAAACGCAACCTATTGTTTTGGGTAAATTTATTGATTACTTTCTGGCCTTACTTGCTCCTCAGGTTGAATCTTATATCTTACTTGCACGATTTGACAAAAACTTCCCTGTAGCTGGCTGGGCCGATCCTGCTCACTGCATTCCGCAAAGAGAGGAACTGAAGGCGTTTCTTGTTTTTATACCTGAAAAGTTGAAGTCTGAGATTATAGAGCGTGTGAAATTCAGGTCAGAGAAGTACATCCAGGATCAGAAGGTAGAGCAGGAAAGGCAGGAAGCGGCAAGGGCTCGCAGCGAGGAGGCAGCAAAACGTTCACTAGAGGAAAGGCTCGGGTGGCGTCTTGACGAACACACGGGTCATCTTGCTAGGGCGTTTGACGGAGAGGACATGGGCAGCACATCCATTGCGATGCATGTTGCGATGTTCCCTGGCTCTAGATGGCCTAATGAAGTCTCCGATGAGCAGCTGAGGGTCGCAAAGGAAAGTCTGAAGGGTTCTAACCCTGTAGAGGTTTGGAAGTGACAGCCCTCCGCCCCCGCCAAACTCAGGCGATAAATGACATCAGGGTTGCGTACCGGGCTGGATATCGGGCTCCGATTTTGTGTGCTGCTACTGGCTTCGGCAAAACCCACACTTCTGCAGCGATTATCCAGTCTGCGCTCGACAAGGGCAAGACTGTTTGGTTTCTGGCTCATCTGAGGGAGATCTTGGATGACACGGCTAACCGGCTGCGTTCGGTGAAGATCCCTTTTGGTGAGATTGCTGCTGGCAAGCCAATGGAGTATCACCGCAGGGTTCAGGTCGTGAGCGTTCAAACTGCTGCGAGGCGTGATGGGTTCCCTCCACCTGACCTTGTGATTGTGGATGAGTGCCATCTGGCCGTGGCCACGACTTACCTGAAGGTGATGGGCAAGATCGGCAGCCCACCGCTGCTGGGGCTGACCGGTACTCCATGCAGATTGGACGGCAAGGGATTGGGTGAGATCTTCGATGAGATCGTGCCAACGTGCAGCACCAACGCACTAATTCAAGAGGGGCTTTTGGCCCCGATCAAGTATTTCGCGCCACATCGACCGGACCTGACCGGGCTAAGGATGTCAGCTGGTGACTACAGGCAGTCGGACATCGATGGTGAGATGGACCGTTCGACCATCACGGGTGATGTGATCAAGCATTACCAGAAGCATTGTGACGGCAAGAGAGCAGTGGCATTTTGCACGTCGATTAGCCATGCGGAGCATGTTGCTGCTGAGTTCCAGGCCCAGGGCTATAAGGCCGTTGCAATTTCAGGCAAGAGCAAGCGATCAGAAAGAGTCGCGGCCTTGACTGGTCTTAGGGACGGCAGCTTGCAGGTTGTATGCAATGCCCAGCTGTGGGTGGCTGGTGTTGATGTGCCGCAGATCGAGTGCATTATTTTGCTACGGCCAACTAAGAGTTTGACTTTCTACTTGCAAGCAATAGGTCGTGGCCTGCGAACGTCACCGGACAGTGGCAAGCAGCATTTGACGGTTTTAGATCATGCCGGGTCCATTTTCGAGCATGGCCCACCGGACATGGAACGGCAATGGAGCTTGGAGGGCCGGAAGAAGCGAGGCGAGCAGGCACCTCCCGTCAGGCAGTGTCCTGCTTGTTTCTGTGCTCATGTTCCAGCGCCGGTTTGCCCTGAATGCGACTATCGGTATCCGGCTCCGAATCGTGGTGGCCCAGCCGAGGTTGATGGTGAATTGGGTGAGATTGATTCAAGACAGGCGGCTGCCTTGGAGAGACTGCAAAAGCAAAAAGCCCATATTGCTAAACGTGCGGAGCAGGGTAGAGCCAAAACGTTGGAGCAATTGATTGAACTAGGCAAAAGTCGAGGTTACAAATACCCAGTACCATGGGCGAAGAAAATAATGGCATCGCGCCATTTCTGATTTGAGCGAAAGCAAAATCCAGCAAGAGATCAGACTGGCGTGCAGTCGCGGCCCGGTAAGGCTTTGGAGAAATAACAGTGGCAGTTTGCCGGATCCAAGGACTGGCAGGTATGTGCAATTTGGTGTGGGGAGCCCTGGTGGTAGTGACCTGATTGGCTACCGGAAGGTGACGGTTACGCCAGAGATGGTTGGAAAGGAGGTGCCGGTCTTCGCAGCTGTGGAGGTCAAAACTGCCAAGGGGCGGGCGACTGAACAGCAGAAGGCTTTCATCGAGCACATCAGAAACGCAGGCGGAATCGCAGGAATTGCGAGATCGGTTGACGAAGCCCAATCCATACTGCTAGACTAGCGGAGCCCACATCAACAAATCTATGTTTGCACTCATTAAAACAAATGGCGCAACGCATATCGCTATCCATATTCCTAGCGACGACAGCTGCTCCGCTTCGCCACAACGCTCAAGCGGCCAAGGTTGTCAAGCCTTCTCACCGCCAGGAATGGCAAGAGTTTCATCAAGAGACTCTTGGGATGATCGAAGCCGCTAAGCGCCAAGGACATTTCAACCTTTTGCCTCAGCTGATGCAACGCCTGCAGAACGCAAATACGATCCTTTCCACCATCAACTGACCGTCATGGGGCTTTGGCCCCTTTCCCTGCACCCTTCGCTTGAGATTCATGACCGCAACCAAAACCGCCACGACTTGGGATCTGGTCTGCTCCGCAAATCAGCACCTAGACGCCCGCAGCGCAGGCGCACGCATCAGCCAGTTTTTCCCTGGCAAATATGAGCTGATCACAAGCTCCGGCGTTCGCGTTGGCCACAAAATGGACGACCAAACCGTAAGAGCACTCATCAGCCAGGCCGTCTTTAAAGAAGCCCCCGTCACACTGAAGCAAAATTCATGACTGATCGCCCACTTGACCCAAAACTCATTGATGCAATTTCTGAGTACAAGACATGGTATCTTGATCCTTCTGATACCCAGCCACTTTTAATTAAACCCTTACGGACAAAAGCCACATGTGACCTGTTTGGAAATAGCGGGCTAATGATTGATTTCCGAGAAGATAATTGTATCCCCAATCGTTGGATCAGGTTCTGGACAAAAGTATTCTTCAACTCAAAATGGACAGTAATGGAGGACAACTAATGACCAGGCCGGGGAGCCTGCAAATACAAAACCGCGTGACGCGGAAATAAAGGGCAGCTGCTGGGGCTGATCCATCCCCCGGCCATTCACACCCCTAAAACACAAATGCCAATCGATTGCCCAAACTGCGGTGAGCCCGTCATTCACACCACATGTACCAGGCGCAAAGCTGATATCCGCATCCGTTACCGTCGATGCCCCGCCTGCAATCATCCGTTCAGGACTGAGCAAGTGATCACACCTGAAATTCCCATCAACAGAAAGCGTCTCTACGGTGCGCCAAAAAGCGCAAAGCTTCAACCCTTTGAAGTCGCGGACATCAAAAAGTTTTTGCGGAATAATGTCTTCACTCCATATGAACTCGCGCTTCAATACGACGTTTCAGTCGATGCAATCCGCCAAATTCGCTCAGGCAAAACCTGGGCTACCGTTGAGCCTGCGCTATAATATTTCGCAATAGTTATTTAAAATGGCAAACTTAAGAAGGCGACATTACAAACTAAACTCAAAAGTGATCGAAGCTGTTCGTCATCTTGCAGAATATGGCGCAGCATTAGAACATAT
>Ga0208793_1002297_pt1 | contig 10070 bp, 17 predicted proteins | sample 17_taG_FD_184092 | JGI IMG/M metagenome (GOLD analysis project Ga0208793, IMG submission 184092) | Marine viral communities from the Subarctic Pacific Ocean - 17_ETSP_OMZ_AT15314 metaG (SPAdes) (version 2) | ecosystem: Environmental > Aquatic > Marine > Oceanic | place: Pacific Ocean | collected...
TTATGAATAAAAGATAAGGTTTAACTTTATCGCCCTTTCAAGCCGAGTTAAGGCAATGGGTAAAATCAACGCTAGCAGAGGTTGAAGCTCTCAAACAATTAGAAGACATACCAAACACACCCCCGAGGTGTGAATGTCTTCGTATGTTTGTCTTCAATTATTGCTAGCCTTTTTTAGTACTTAAAATAAGGAAAGACAATGAAAAAAGATAATACAAACGAAGAGAAAATAATCGAGTTAACAGTAGCAGAAGCAACGGCAATTGTTGAAGACAGAAAAGCAACGGAAGCCGTAGCCAAAAGCAAAGCCGAGCATATCGCCTTAAATGAGAAATTAAAGGCTTTTAATGCTAATATGGCGCAAGCCTATCGGGTTTTATTAGAAGACCGAGGAAACGCCAAAAAACGCCTTTATGACGAAGTTATATTGAAAGAGTTTCAACACTTTTTCGACTTAAGGGCGAACGGCAAGGAAGCCGAGAAAGTACTTGCAAGAAGTGCAATTTCTCAAATGTCCCGAGCACTTCGCACCGCTACAGATTTAAAGGCGAGAAATGCGAAGCTATGGAGCAAAGAGCACTCTATTTCGTGCAATACCATTGGCAACGATGGAAAGGCTAAGTTAGACATAAAAGCCCACGAAACAGAAGCAGAGAAAACAGCAAGAATTGCCAAAGAAGCGGAAGCAAAGAAAGAAGCCGAAGCCAAAAAGGTATATGATTCTGCTATAACTTACTCCGAAGCCGTCAGCAATTGGAGCCTCGAAGACTTAAAGTTTATCGAAGCCCAATTGAAAGCAAAGTTTGAGCTTGAAAAGAAAAAGCAAAAATGGGAGCTTAACGAAAACTCGGAAGTGATTGCTTTAGCTAGTTAAAATTTTCTCTTCATTAACAAAGGAACCCCGCCCAAAAAGCGGGGTTTTTTTTCGTCTTTAAAATTCCTATGATCAGGAAAATATGCCCGAAATTAAATCACTCATAATGGATAAGCCAGAATTCCTGGAGGATTTAGTTCGCCAGGTCCTGGAGGATATTGCTCCTGACCAGGAGGATTTAAACCTACCTAATGGATAAACATAATTCGCCAGGTCCTGGAGGATTTTGCTCCTGATCCTCAGAAAATTGATGGATATAGTACATATGTAATAAAAACGGGCTCCATATCTTCGATTTAAGAGCACATCTCACATCAAGGCATACCAAGCCCAGCCTTGACATCAAGCCTTTTATAAAGGATAATGTTGTTTATGGATGGAGCATTCCATTCTATTAGCAACCACCAATATTGGCGCGCGCTAATTTTGTTAATAAATAAGGATAAAATTATGAGTAAAGTTAATTGGTCTAAGGATGCCACAAAAATCTTTAAAGGTAAGGTAGTTAGTCACATAGAATATACATCAGAGGAGGAATCCAGAGAGATGGATTGGCAACGAACTCCAGTGATTGTATTTACAGATGGTTCTTGGATTCTTGCTAGCGGTGATGACGAAGGAAACCGAGGCGGTTCCTTTTGGACATCACATAAGGATATGAGCGTGATACCTACGGGAGGATGGTGATATGTTATTAAATATTTTCCTGATCATTTGTATCTTAATCGGCTTATCGTGTGTATTCATAGATTTTTTTATGGATATAAACGATGAGATAAATAATAAATAAGGGAGGTCTTATGGATGTATTAAACAACCTTGAGCCTATCACTACGCTTAAGAAAGCGTTAAATATAGTTCAAGGCATATCTTCTCCAGGAAAAATGCCAGTGCCCGCATACAATCTACCTATAGATAAATGTAGAACTGGCAGTATTCTTAGAGCTTTGAAGAAAGACAATAAAGGTAGGATTACAGTGTGTTCTAATTGTTATGCTGGCAAGGGTAACTATAAGCGATATGAAAAGAATATACTGCCCGCCTTATACAGACGATTGGAGTCTATAAATAATCCACGCTGGGTAGATGCATTTGTGTATATACTCACGCATCAAAAGCAGATAAAGCAACACAAAGTATTCAGATGGCACGACAGTGGAGATATACAGAGCCCTGATCATCTGGATAAAATTGTGCAGATTGCAAAGCGCACTCCACATATAAAACACTGGCTACCCACCAAGGAATCTGGGGATATCAAGAACTACAAAGGCAAGATACCCAAGAATCTGGTGGTAAGGCTTAGTGGTACCTTTGTGGATGGCAAACCACCTACATATATACACACATCTATTGCTACATCCGATGTGGATAGAGTAACTTGCCTTGCCAGTCTGCCGAAAGACCATCCCAAGACACAAGAGGGATGCCAAGACTGTAGACAATGCTGGGATAGTAGTGTAAAAAATATTGCATACTACAATCATTAATAGGAGGATATATGAACGATGTAATTGCTAATGTGCAATCAGAGTGTTGTGATGCTGAAGTGCACGATGGATACTACAACGAATCACATAGGCGCGGTGAGTGTGTTTCTTGTGGTGAGTGTAATGGATACTATCCAGTAGAAGAGAGAGGTGAAAGGCTCTTCGATAGGATGCACGATGCTGGTATGTCTTTGCACGATTTTTTATAATAATAAGGAGTAAGTATGGGATTAAATGTAGTTAGTTTATTCGATGGCTCAAGCTGTGGACGAGTAGCACTTGAGCGAGCGGGTATTCCTGTGAGTAATTACTTCTCATCTGAGGTAGACCCTTGGGCTGAGAAGATTGCTCTCAAGAATTATCCAGATAACATACCGATAGGTGATGTCAATTTTGTAAGTGGTATTCAACTGCCCAATATTGACCTGATCTTAGCGGGTTCACCTTGTCAAGGATTCAGTTTTGCTGGCAAACAGTTGGCTTTCGATGACCCGAGGTCAGCACTGTTCTTTGAATTTCTCAGAGTCCTGGATGAATGTAGGCGATACAATCCTAATGTTAAGTTCTTACTAGAAAATGTAAGGATGAAGCAAGAGTATCAAGACATCATCAGTGACTATCTAGGTGTCAAACCAGTGGCGATAAACTCATCACTGGTATCAGCACAAAACAGATACCGATTGTATTGGGCTAACTGGGATATAACTCAGCCCGATGATAGAGGTATTGTTCTCAAAGATATATTAGTGGATGGATTCGCAGATAGTGTGGCGGATCAGGGCACCACTGTTAAGCGTACCAATATAGATAAGTCTGCTTGTCTATTAGCTAGGGATTACAAAGGCTTTGGCAATCAAGCTATGACTGGTGTCAGAACTTGTGAGCTCAGAGAGTATGATGATACCGAGGAGTGCCATCACGTTGGCACCGCGTTGGATATAAATGGTCACGACATACTCAAGCGTGTGTATTCTGATACTGGCAAGAGTCCGACTCTAAATACTATGGGTGGAGGTAATCGAGAACCCAAAGTATTAGTAGCTAGGATGGTAGGTAGGCGAATCAATCCAGACACTGGCAAGAGGGATGATTACAATACTGACATCAAGCCCAAGCAAAGACTGGAACCACGCAAGGATGATAAGTCTGGCTGTCTGACTACTGTTGAGAAAGATAACTTAGTAGTAGAGAAAGGAACTTATCGCCCACTGCTACCATTAGAGATGGAGCGATTACAAACACTGCCCGATAACTATACGGATGGTGTGAGCAATACCCAACGCAAGAAGATGTTGGGCAACGGATGGACTGTCGATGTGATAGTCCACATACTAAAACAAGGAGGGTTCAATGGTTAGTCCAAATAACAATAAACATTTCAACGATGAGGCACTAAGAATTAATAGGACGTTGAAAAAAGAGAATGATAAACTGAATGAAACTATGGATAGACATCGTAGTCTTCTAGCTTTTATCATTCAGTCATTAGATGCACATTACTATGCAGAGGTACAAGACAAGAGCAATGTCATTGGAATGATAAGACATCGCGTTGACCAGGCATTAAATTATAGGAGCTTCGATGATTAATAAAAAATATTATGAGATGGATGATGGTACCACGATGACAGTCGATGAGGTTATGGCTGCTACTGGACTGAGTAGGCAAGGAGCTGGTCGTAGGTTAAAATTATCTAGAGATAAGAACTGGGTGTGCTTACCAATGGGGCACCCTGATCTTATCGGAGGACCTGGTGGCAGTGAGGATGTACAACGCGACTGGGATGAAGAAGTTAAAGTGTATGGTGGTATAGCTATGAATCCACCAGCACTTGATGGGACTGTCAAAGGTGACAAATCTTTTGACAGATATGGGAACCCTCTTAGTTACAGTGAGAGGACAGCACTAGCAAATCACAAGCAGAAACATAGAGATGCTTGGCTTGCTAGTATTAATAACAATAAGGAGGATGTATGAGTGTAGTTGATTTCAATTACCACGAGCTTGATAAGCTGATTGATGAGCGGATTGAGCAATTTTGTATGGTGTCTAACAATTACTATGGTGCTGTGGATGAGCACACTGCTAGACTGGTGTCAAGTGATGTGTTCGATTTGCAAGACAATCAGTTGTTAAGTATAATTCAGTGTCAGCAAGACCAAATAACTGAGCTACGAGAGACAGTTGATACACTTAGTAATATAGTCCATTATCTTTCAGAGTTACAAAAGATAACGGGCACTAAACTTGAACTTAGATAAGGAGAAGATATGAGCGTAGATAAATTTACTGATGGTGCTATAGAATGTACTGTTTACTGTTATGAGAACGATATGATTGACTTGTACCAGGTGGAAGAGCTGATGGATTTTTTCAGTGCAAGCTGGACTGACCTGATCAAGGCTTTGACTATTGATTCCTACAAAGAGGAAGCGATAGAGTTTATGCAAGAAAACAATCACGACTAGGAGGGTGTATGTCATATAAAGATTACGAAGTACACATACGCTCAACTGTGTCGTATGATTTCACGGTGATGGTTGAAGCCAGTAGCTTGGAGGATGCAGAGATGGTTGCAGATAACGAGTACTGGAACGACCAATACCACCGTGAAGCAAGGAACTCTCAAATGCACGATGAGTTTGAGATAGTGAGTGTCAATGAGATTGTCGATGAAGATGACAGTCTTGATGACGATGATGATTACCTACCAAGGGAGGATGTATGAAGAAAGTAAAAGTAAGATATGTAAAAGATAGGGTAGAGATTACTATGCCCGCAGAACAGTACAGTAATGTACTGCAACATTTCAACGTGCTTAACGAGGCAATCAATGACTACCAGGAAACTCTGGACTTAAGGGTCAGCCATATCAATGGGATTGATAACCTCAAGTACGCTCTGATACACAGTCTAGGGTTCAAGAGAATTCACGACAGTTACTACAGTAATTACAGGGCACCAACTAAGGGAGGTAAGTAATGGGTATATTAAAGCAACTGATGATAGACAAACAAGATTCGCTTGGCGAAGATTGGGAAGGCTCATCTGAAGAACTAATAAGTCTTATGGTTGAGGAGTATATGCAATCAAAAGAATACCACAGAGAACATATTGATCAGGAAAAAAAGATTGCCAGTGAACCCAGTGGCAAGGATTAATATGCTAAACTTTAAACTTACTTGTATCTCCTAATGTAAGTAAGTACTAAGGAAGTCTAGGGATATAAATATATACATATGTATATAGTATACATTCCTAGACATTCTTAGTTAGTAATAGTCTTACTAAGAGTACACTGGTTTTCCTTCCTTATTTTCCAGTGTACCCTTAGTGGGATTGCCCACTAGGAAGCAAGCGCAATATAAGCGCGCGCTAATTTTAATGTTAATGTATAAGGAGTTATGTATGAGTGCTATGAGTCTAGCTGGAAAGGTTGTATTCAATCAAGTAACAAAGCCCGATGTTTACAAGAATCAGGAGAAGTATTCTTTGACAATCGCATTGGATAAGGATAGTAAGAAACTTGCGGAGAAGAAAGGTCTAAAGACTTCAGAGTATGAGGGTGCTACACAGATTACTATGAAGCGTAAGGTAGACTTTGGATTACCTCAGATATACAACAGTGACAGAGAGTTGAAAGATGTAAACCATCTATCACTCTTTGGTGATGATGTAACTGTCAAGGTGAAGCAAGGTAAAGGGGACTATGATGCTTATGTATATCTAGAAGCAATCAGAGTTGAACAGAAGGCGGAAGGTGTGGAGGACGCAGACTTATCTGACTTCTAACTTAGTGATGTACTACTAGGTTTTGGGCAGTCACTATGGCTGCCCTTTTAAATTATAAGGGAGGAAGATATGAGTAAGAATGTATTACTAAGGAAAGAGCAGTGTCCAGACTGTGCATCCAATGGTGGTGACACAAGTAAGGATAACCTGGCTGTCTATTCAGATGGTCAAACACATTGCTTTGCTTGTGGCACCCACGGGTTCACTGAGCACAGCAACAAGGTAGAAAAGACACACACAAACCAAGACAAAGACTGGCTCACTGAGTATAGAGGTGAGTACTATAGTCTTCCTGATCGTAAGCTGAGAGCAGAGACATTAGAAAAGTACAAGGTCAAAGCTGAGAAGGATTCAAAGGGTAACATAATCAAACACCACTATCCATTCCATAACAAGAAGGGTGAGATGGTTGGTATCAAGACAAGGATAGTATCAAACAAAAAGTTCTTTGGTAATGGTGACACTAGCAAGAACAATGCTTTGTTTGGACAGAATCTATTCAAGCCTGGTGGAAAATTTGTAACCATATGTGAGGGCGAGCTGGATGCAATGGCTGCCTATGAAATGTTTGGTTCCAAGTTTGCTTGTGTGAGTGTAACCAACGGTGCCAACTGCAAGGATAATATTAAAGCCAACCTAGAATGGTTGGATTCATTTGAAACAGTGGTGCTTGCATTCGATAATGACGAGGCGGGTAGGGAAGCAGCCAAAGCGTGCGCCCCTATATTAGGACCAAACAAATGTAAGATAATGACAATGGCAAAGCACAAGGATGCCAGCGATTATCTTATGAACAACGATGGTAAGGCTTTCTATGATGAGTGGTGGAATGATTCTAAACCATTCATTGTGTCTGGAGTAGCAACGCTAGATGATATGCGTAATGCTATGATTCATTACAAGGACACTGAGCTGATACCCTTGCCCGATTCCTTTGGCAATCTGAATGAGATGATGCGTGGTGGTGTAGCTCGTGGTGAGCTGGTGTCCATCATTGCACACACATCTATAGGTAAGACCACTTTACTTAACGAATTGATATATCATTTCTCAACTAACACAAAAGAAAAGATAGGTTGCTTTATGGTTGAGGATAATATTGATGAGACGATCAGGAAAGTTGTCAGCGTACACACTGGTGAAAATATGCAGTTGACTAAGCCTAATGATTTGAATGTTGATAAGATTATGAAGGACGCTGTTGATATAGGATTCGCATCAAAGATACAGCTACACAATGATGGCGGTGGTAGTGTAGACCTAGAAGAAATGTTTGCTAAGATAAGATACTTTATCAAGGGGCTAGGGTGCACAGTCATACTAGTTGACCCACTACATACAGCAATAAAGAATTTATCTAACGAGAACATCGAAGAGGTTATGGATAGGTTCATTAAGTTGTGTAAAGAAACCAGGGCCACTGTGATACTGAGCACACACACTAGGAAGCCCGATGATGGTAGCCACCCACATAAGATATGTGAGTACGATGTTAAGGGTAGTGGTGCGATACCCCAGGCTTGCCATACCAACATACTATTCTCCAGAGATAAGCTAGCGGAGGATGACTATGAAAGGAACTCAACTAGAATACGGGTGCCTAAGATGAGAAGGACTGGTCAGACTGGTGAGGCTGGATGGACATACTTTAATGGCATTACTGGCAGACTAGAGAAAGGGCACGAGCCTAGCGGTGGAGACAACGATGCGGACTTTTAGTTGCGACATAGAAACTGATGGCATAGATGCAACAAGGGTGTGGTGTATAGCAGTACATAACATAGATACAGATGAGGTTGTTACATTCTCAGACACTACACTTGGATTGTTTAAGCCTTGGCTTGAGTCAGAAGTTGACCGCCTGATCTTTCACAATGGCATATCATTTGATGTGCCCGTGCTTGAGAGTTTGATGTCTGTAGATTTCAGTGGTGTCCAGCTAGAAGACACACTTGTGATGAGCCAGCTATACCAGCCTAACTTAGAGAAAGGTCACTCACTTGCAGCGTGGGGTGAGAGGCTTGGGTTTGAGAAGGGTGACTATGAAGACTGGTCTAAGTTTACAGATGAGATGCTTGAGTATTGCATAAGGGATACTAAGGTGACTACTAAAGTTTATAGACACTTGGTGGCTCACGAGTTGAGTGACGATGCCAAGCTACTTGAGTATGAGATAAAGAAGCAGTGCTCTTTGCAAGAGAGGACTGGATGGTACTTTGATTTACATAGTGCCATACAATTATTGGCTGAGATTAACGAAGACTTAAGGCTTGCGGAAGAGAAGGTTCACAAAACATTTGTACCTTTGCCAGTATGGCAGAGTAAGAAGGCAGTAAAGAATAGGTTCCTTAAGAATGGCAAGAGAACTAAACACTATCAAACAGAGGTGGACTTGGGTTGCTATACCAATGAGGATAAAGACTATGGATACTGGTCTTATCCCGAGCTGAACCTAGGCAGTAGACAACAAGTAGGCAGACACCTTATGCACTATGGATGGAAGCCCACTGTATTCACTGAGACTGGTGTGCCAAAGGTTGATGAGTCAACACTCAAGGATGTAGACATACCCGAGGCTAAGATTATAGCTAGGTATCTTATGTTGCAGAAAAGACACAGCCAAGTAAGTAGCTGGGTTGATGAATACAACTATGATACAAAGAGAATACACAGTAGAGTACACACTATGGGCACTGTCACGCACCGTATGTCTAGTAGCAACCCTAACTTACAGCAAGTGACAGCAAGCAACAAGGAGTATGGACAACAGATGCGTGGATTGTTTACTGTTCCAGATGGCAAGGTGATTGTTGGTGCTGATTTATCTGGTCTAGAACTAAGATGTTTGGCTCACTATATGAAAGACCCAGGGTATACTGAAGAGATATTAAGTGGTGACATACACACAGCTAATCAAAAGGCTGCGGGTCTGAGCACCAGAGATGAGTCAAAGCGTTTCATTTATGCTTACCTGTATGGTGGAGGTGACAATCTAATTGGAAACATATGTGGTGGTGGCAAAGAACTTGGGAAGAAAGTTAAAGAGCAGTTCCTATCTAACACACCATCACTAGCCACACTAAGAAAGAAAGTTGAAAGAGCATCTAAGAAGGGATGGATCAGGACACTTGATGGTCGTAGAGTCTATGTCCGTAGCCCGCATTCAGCACTTAACTTCTTACTTCAAAGTGCTGGCTCTATCATAGCCAAGAGAGCTTGGGTCATCTTTCATTCATTGGCACAGCAGTTTGATTACAAACAGCTAGGTGTGATACACGATGAGATACAAATAGAATGTGACCCTACAGATGCAGACACTATTGGCAAGCTGGTTGTCCAGGCTATGGAAGATACAACAAATTATTACAAACTTAACTGTCCTATTACTGGTGAATATAAAATAGGCAAGAGTTGGAATGAAACACACTAGAATTTTAATAAGAGAGGAGAGACTATGAAGTCTATAAACACAGTAGTACAAGATGTATATGATGTAATGAAGTCAAAGGATTATTCTGGAGACTTAAGCTCGATAGCTATGCAAGCTGGTCGAGAGGTGGAGGAAGCAATCAAAGATGCTTTCACACCAAGAGAAGACAATCGTAACTTACGAATGTCAGCCCTAGGCAGATGTGAAAGGGCACAGTGGTACAACTACCACGGCTACACACCAGAAGAAATAAGTGGTGAAGTTTACCTTACCTTCTTACAAGGTCACATACTAGAAGCAGTCCTGATCGCTTTGCTTAAGCTGTCTGGGCACACAGTAGAAGACCAACAAAAGAAACACACACTAGAAGGTGTAGATGGTAGCCAGGATTGTACGATTGATGGTGAGCTAGTAGATATTAAGACAGCAAGTGCCTGGTCCTGGGACAATAAGTTCCAAGAGACTGGGCTCACTGATGATACCT
>Ga0208793_1002299_pt1 | contig 10064 bp, 4 predicted proteins | sample 17_taG_FD_184092 | JGI IMG/M metagenome (GOLD analysis project Ga0208793, IMG submission 184092) | Marine viral communities from the Subarctic Pacific Ocean - 17_ETSP_OMZ_AT15314 metaG (SPAdes) (version 2) | ecosystem: Environmental > Aquatic > Marine > Oceanic | place: Pacific Ocean | collected...
GGCGTAGTTAATGCAGAAAGCTCGAATCCCATTAACAAACTTTCAGTATGGTGAGATTAGTCCGTCCCTGACATCAAGGACGGATTCTGCTATTTACAACTCTTCTGCTCAGAGTCTGAAGAACTTCTTTCTAAGATCTGAAGGTGGGGTTCTAAAGCGTGGTGGATTTCAAGCACTGCATACGTTCTCAACTATAACTTACGATGATACAATTAAGCAGCAAGTTCGGATTATACCGTTTACGTTCTCTGATGATGAACAATATGTGGTAGCTTTATCTGAATCCCGCGCTGATATTTTCTTTATAGATCCAGTGACTGGTGATTTATCACTGGCGACTAGCCTTACAACAGACATTGACTCACAGGCTTTGCCTTGGGTTGAGGAGTATCTTCATGAAATAACCTTTGCGCAAGGTGGTGACATTCTATTCTTATGTCATGCTACATTCTTGCCAAGGCAGCTTATTCGTACTGGGTTGAATAGTTTCCAAGTTGAAGACTTTGAATTTCAGGTTCAGCCAGGGGGCGCACGTATCTATCAGCCGTATTATTCGTTTCAGTCTACTGGAACTACGCTAGATCCGTCTGCGACTACTGGTTTAAACATAACGATTACTACAAGTAATGATTACTTTGATACGACTGGCCCACTAACAGCGGGAAGTTATCTTCAATCTAAGCACATTGGTACAACCATTCGTTACCATGATTCTGAAATATACATCACTTCTGTTCAGTCTGCGACTCAGGCAACTGGAGATGTAGCTGAAGAATTGTTTGTAGAGCTAGACGCAAACGCCATTCGTACTGTTGATGGAAGCTCAGACATTGAAATTACCCATGCTAATCACGGCATGGTTCAAAGCGATAGCATTACTATCCGTAACGCATCCGCTGTTGGTGGAATTAACGCAAGCCAAATCAATGGAACAAGAACTATTACAAAGGTTCTTGATGAGAACAGATATGTTGTAGTTGCTGGTACAGCCGCTAATGCATCTGAAGATGGCGGCGGGAATATTGAGATTGTTACTCACGCTCCAACTGAGCAATGGTTCGAACAGTCTTATTCAAATCTTAGAGGCTTCCCTGCTGCTGTTGGCTTCCATGAAGGACGTCTTTGGTTTGGCGGTACGCTGTCACAGCCAGATACAGTTTGGGCAAGTAAGTCTGGTTTGTATTATAACTTTGACATTGGTGAAGCTAACCCTGACGATAGTATTGAATTGGTTATGAGTATTGGCGAAGTATCTACTATACGTCACTTTGTCTCTAACCGTGATATTCATATTTTTACTGCGAGTTCTGAGTTCTACATTCCTACATTCCAAAGTGAACCAATTACTCCCACAAATGCTAGGGTTAAGCGTCAGACTTCTTTTGGCAGTAGCTATGCTAGGCCGCAGCCGTTTTATGGTGCAACGATCTTTACGCAATACAATGGCAAGACTGTACGCCAATTTGTTTATAGCGATGCTGAGAATGCGTATAAGGCAGATCCTATCTCATTACTTGCTTCTCATTTGATTTCTAATCCAGTCCAGTCATGTGTAACTGGCGGTGAGATTGGTGAGTCTGATGCTTCTGTGTTTTTTCAGAATGAAAACGGAAAGATGTCAGTCTACAATCTAAACAAGGTTGAGGGCATTGCTGGTTGGACAAACTTTGAAACGAATGGAAAGTTTCACTCTGTTACTTCTGTTGGTGATAAGCTGTATGCGGTTTGCGTATTTCCTATTGGTATATCTGGTGCAGATACATTTGTTCTTACTGAAATTAAAAGTACATTAAACTTAGACTGCGGAAATACTTACACTGGAACTGCTGGTGTGTTTGATGTGTCTGACTTCTTTGAGGATGGGGTAGAGCTAGATGTTGTTAGCTCTACAGATTATCTTGGTAAGTTTACTGTAACTGGTGGTGAAATAGATGTTAGCTCAATCGATGCTACGCTAACGTCTGCTGAGATTGGTTTTGGCTTTGACATTGAATTAAAGACCAATCCTATTGACTTGAACACAAGTATTGGCCCTGAAACTGGTCGCCCTCGTACATTGTCTAGCGTTATTCTTGATCTTAACGATACGCTTTCTGTGTCGGTAAATAACAAGAAGCTGATTATTCGTAAGGTGAACAATGACTTTAGTCAGCCACGACAGCCAGTAACAGGCAAAAAAGAGTTCTATCTTCTTGGTTATAGCCGAGATCCACAAATTATAATTACTCAAACTGCACCTCTAAAGATGCAAGTTAATGGTATTACAGCGGAGGTATCCTTCTGATGTTAGAGCTAATAACACTTGGGATTGGGCTTGCATCAGCCACCAGCCAAAAATCTGCTTCAGATAAAGCTGCTAAAGAAAGGGCAGAAGTTGGCAAGCTAGAAGCTCAACAGTATGTTTCAGATATGTTTCTTGGCAGAGCGCAAGCTATCAATGCTGGGACTCGTAGATTGGAAGAAGCTGAGTATGCGCGTAGTCAAAACGTAGCAATGTTTTCTGCTATGGAACGTGACGATAGATCTGTTGATGCATTTCTTGAACGTAATGCTCGGATGGCTAGAGAAGATGTTGGTGGAATTGCTCGTATGTCTGAGATTGAGCAAGCAAAGAAACGCACTGAAGCAACTGTTGCATATACCTATGGTCAGAATGCTGCGGCAGGGATTCGAGCGCAAGGTAATGCAAGCTTCTTAACTAACCTTTATTCTCTTTCTCAGAATATTCCCACATCGTTACTTACAACAACTCCAAAACTATCAAGCCGCTTAGATACAAAAGGGCAGATTTAATAAGGATTAGCCAATGCCAGTAATTAGAGATCAACGACAGTTCGGTGGGGTTGGCCCAGTTGGTGTGGTTCGTATGAATACTGGCGGTGCTGAGAAGTACAGCCGTATTGCGGAGGCAACCCAACAGCTTACTAAGGTTGCTATATCTGAGTCTGCTAGGGCTACGGAAAAGTCTGCTATTGAACAAGCAGAGGCACTAGATACAGCTAGAATTACAACCATTGATCCTAAGACTGGTAAGCCAGAAGCATTGAGTGCTGTAGCTAACCTTGGCTTTATTGGTAGGACTGGCGCAGAGGCTTATGAGCGCGTTGTTCAAGAAAGATTCCAGCAATCTATTGAGACTGAGATTAAGCAAAAGGCTGGTGAACTAGCACTTAAGTATGAGAACGATCCGTATTCTGCTGACAAGTATGAAGAACAGATGGTTTCTTACTTGCAGAACATGGCTAAGACTTCTGAGGTAGGTGGTCAGGCTACTGCATATACTAACTTTATTCTAAACTCTGGCACTCAATATATTACAGCTACCAAGCTGAATATGATGCAAGAACAGATTCGTCGTGAACGTGCTAAGACTGCTCAGTCTATATCTGATAACATTGAAATAGGTTTAGACCTTGCATACAATGCTGGCTTGGCTGGTACTCTACCTGATGATTTAGTTGAAGCTAAAGTTGCATCAGCAAGAGATGGTGTTGCATCCAATCTTTTAAATACAAACGCTGAGAACTCCACACGCACAGGCATGACAGTTGCTTATGGTGAGGGTGTAATAGTCCGAATGATGGACGGTCTTACAACTGAACAGGCTGTAGATCTTACAAACGCTTTTGCTACTGCTGATCCAAGCGATCTAAATGCAACTCAACGTGCAATATATAACGAGGCAACAAAAAGGCTTGGCACTGTTGTAGATGGTGAATTTGTTTTTGATGTTAGTGCGATTAAGTCTTTAGCCAAAACTGCAAATGCTAAAGCTCAAGAAATCAAAACCGACTTTAGTAAACGTATTATTGAATCTAGGACTAGACTGCTTGCTACTTCAAGCGAAACTGTTTCTCAGTCTGCTAATGTGTTTGGTGAAATCTTTGATGGAAGCCGAAACCCACTTGAAGCTGCTGACAGATTGAACGCTTGGGTTGGGGCTAGTTTAGATGCTCTAGAGGGAAAAGGTAACGATCCTTATTCTGGTATAACTGTTGCTGAAGTTAATTCATTGCAGTCTCAGATTGTAAAAGAAGTAACCAAAGATGCAGTTATCTATGCTTACAATAATATGGATGGTTTGCCTGACGAGAAGAGACGTAAGTTAGAACGCTCTCTTTTAGAAGGTACAACTGAAGGTCTTCCTGATGCAGCGGCTGCGGCTGTTAAGACTATTCTAAAGATTAGTCCAGAGTATCAAGAAGAGGGCTATGTAAATTCAGTAGTTCAAAAGTTTTCATCATCAGATGAGATTAACAATGAACAGTTTAAGAAAAACAAAATAGCAAAAAATATTAGAGATTTAGATTTTTTTATAAATCAAATTTCAAGTGCTGACTATTCTACTGTTAATGATCTTACACGAGATGCTCTAAAAGTTTTGGACGCAAGCTCCCTTAGCGGTGTTCAAAAAGGCGCATATGAACGAGCAATAAATCTTGCCTATTTCAAAAGTGGCATTTCTTCTGGAATAAAGTCTGATCCAAATATTACATCTGCGCAATTAAGTGCTGCTGCAAATTATGCTGCTGGCAATAGTGATGGTACAGATATTCCAGCTTATCTAGAAAATCAAATAGACAATCTTGGTGATGTTGTTTCGTCAACTGATATGGTTAGCGAGCTTAACAACCGCGCTATTAGAATGGCTCAGGTTGAGGCTGCCCAACAAGAAGAGCTAGAAACAAGACAGGTGTTAGCTCAAATAAACTCTGGTCAGTTTCCTGAGAATAGTCAGAAGAATAGAGAAATAGTAGGTGATGCAATTATTACTGCATCAGGTCGCAGTGATTACTTTTCTAGCCCTGAGATCTACAATCCAGAAAATCCTGGCACTATCCTTTTAAACAAATCGCTTATGTCTGGGGTTATACCGAATCAGTTATTAAGTTCGTTTGAATCTCTATCTAGTGGTTTTCTTAGAAGCGATGCAGAAGCTAAGAATCTTTTGACGTTGTATTCTCAGTTTAAGTCACATCCAAAGGGCGATGAGATTTTAAATGTTTGGGCATCAACAGAAATGTTAAATCCTAAAACTAGAGCAAGACTTGAAGCAATTCACAATGTGCATGTTCTTACTGGGACAGATATAACAGAAATTGCTTCTAATATTTCTGCAAACTATGCTAATCCCACATTAAAAGATAATATGGCGTTAGACTTTGGGGAAAAGGGAAAGCCTTCAAGTACGGCTAATTTTGTTCGAAGAGCTGTAGGTGAAGCTGCTGTTAGTACGTCAGCTTTAACTGAGTTGGTTGATGTTGCTGAGTATTTATATGCGGCAGGTTTTCCTGCAGATAAAATCGAAACTGACTTAGAAACTTATTACGACAGTATCTACAAAAAGACTGACGGTTATGTTGTAGACCCTCAGTCTACAAGCGGAACAAGATCTAGGTTTGCTTTGTCCGTTGCTTTGCCAAACAAGACTATAGAAAACTTCTTTATAGCGAAGGTAAACAATGAACTAAAAGCTATTGGTGAGACTGTTTCTCTTGGAAATGGTGCTGTGCTTATACCCAAAGGCAGAACAGGTGGTGGCGGCACTACATATATTGTAGCTAGAACTGGCCCCTCTGGTGCTGAAGCAATAGGGCATCCTCAATACGGTATGTTTGCTGTATCTACAGATGAACAAGATGTTGTCGAAAAAGCTAGAGAAGAGCTAGGACTCAAGATAAATCCACTTGAAGTTCCAATGAGCGTTATTCTTCAGCAACGCGCAGAAGGATTTAAGAATCCATACGATACCCCGAGCCTTCCTCGTAGTTATCAAGAGGGTGCTCCAAACATAGCAGGTCAATAATGGCAGTAGATATTAGATCAACACTAGGCCCGATTGGCCCTTCTATCCCACTATCTACAGAAGAAAGCCCTGAGTTCTCTGAAGTGGTAAAGGCGCAGTTAGGTTATAGCTATCAGCCTGTGATCGATGCTTTGTCTAATTCTAGGTTTTTGGACATAGAGTTTGATCCTGAATATGATCCGCGCCCTGACATAGTTGGGTACGAAGATTACTTTGATACTCTGGTTCATGCTAAGAACGCAGAACACATGAGCGTTCTCAAAGATCAGTTAGATAAAAATGCAGAGCGCAGACAAACAATGGCTGATGCTGGATTTTGGACAAATGTTGGTGCTGGTTTTCTTGATCCTGTTAATTATGTTTCTCTTCCTTTTGGTGGCCCTAGCGTTGGGATACTAAGATCCGCTGGTCGAGGTGCGTTAGCTGCTGGTGCAACACAAGCTGGTTTAGAAACTTTACGTGCGCCATTCGATCCAATGGGTACTACATCTGAGATTGCAGTAAACATTGGGGCAACTGCTGTATTTGGTGCCTTGATTAATGGTGCGGTTAGCATTCCTATGAGTCGCCGTGCTGATGCATTCAGGCGCACTGAGCAATCTCATAAAGAGTTTATGGAAGCAGCTGGTGTATCTGAAGATGTATCTAGGCTGTCACCTGATGATGTACTGAATAAGTTGCCGCGTGATGAACGTGCGTTTGCGGCTGCAACTGATGATGACATTCGGGTAGCTATTGAATCTGAAGAGGGTAATGTTTTTGGTGCAGAAACAAGGCTAAAAGAATTAAACGAGTTAGATCAAAGCCGAATGTCTGTAGAGGAAATGGAAAACATTTCTAACGAGACTGCTTCTTTGCTTGCAAATATTAATAAGTCAGAAGCAACAATTAGTGTTAACAAACATGAACGCGCATTGAGATCTATTGAAGATGCGGCAGGTGTTGCTGATAACTATGACATTGCATCAAATATATTTATAGACAGTCCTTTCTTTAAGGTTGTTACCACTCCTTTGAAGCGTGTTCTTCAATCTGATATTGCAAATGTTGGTAAGTCAGCAATGTTAAAACTAGGCCATGATAGTGGCCTTACTTTAGCTATGAATAAGTTTGCGATTTCAACTGGCCCATCTACATATCAACGCGCAGCAATTATGGAGGGCGAATGGGTACAGGCTAACAGTGCACTAACAGATATTTGGTCTAAGACTCTTGGCTTTGAGCAAGGTGCGCGTAGGCCATTAGGTATTAATGTAGCTGACATTGTTGAGCGCGGATCTAAGATAAGAACTGGTGAAGATCGCACGTATGGCACTTGGTTGCGTGAGGTTGGGCGCAAGCGTGTAAATGGTTTAGAACCTTCTGATGAAATGGAAGGTCAAGCCATTGAGATTATGAACAAGTTTTATAAGAGATGGGAGGATCGCCTTGAAGAGGTTGGTCTTCTTGGATCTCGAAAGAACTTAGAAGAAACAGTCAAGCGGCAAGAATATAGATTAAATGAAGTAACCCAGAAACTAGACAACTGGGAAAAACTTATGCGCGAAGGCAAGTTAGCAAGCTGGGAAAAGAAAAACAAACGCCCTGCTGCTGACGTACGAGACATGTATGAAGCTAAGATCTTACGTCTAAACGATTCTATCGAAGAAAACAGAATGTCTATTGATAGCTTGGCTGACCAGACAATACGCCCTGCTAATGAAGATGTATTTATGCCTCGTTACTGGGATACAAATAAAATCCGCAAGAATCGTGCTGAGTTAGAAAAGATTATTGCTGATTGGTATAAAGGTAATCCTGTTGTTTACAAAAAAGAGGGCGGTAAGTTTCGTCGAGTTGAGCTAGATCCAAGTGATGAAGCTACGGCTGCTCGCGCAAAAGAAACTGTTGATGGCATTCTTGGCCTCAAAGATACTTTGCACCCAGAAAATATTGCGTATGGATTTGGTAAATCTAAGCACTTGCGCCATCGTGAGTTAGATATTCCAAACCGTTTGGTTTATGATTTTATTGTGCAAGATCCGATTGCAATTATGAAGGCTTATACGCATAGAACTGCGGGTGTTTATCAGTTTAAGAAGATGTTTGGGAATAGATCTGTAGCTGATGTTCTTGATGATCTTGAAGAAGAAATGATTCTTGCTGGTAATTCTCAGAAAGAGATCAATGCATACCGCCGTGACTTTGCTCATATGTATGATCGCATTGTTGGCAGCCCTGTTCATAACTTTGATCGTATTGATTTTAAAGCGGCTCAGATGGTCAAAGATCTAGCATATATGAATTATCTTGGTTCGGCTGGTTTTTCTGCTATTTCTGACTTCTCTCGTATTATTATGGAACATGAGATGGGAGATGTTCTTAAGGGATTAGCCACAATCCTTGAGAGAGATAAGATGAAGTTGAGCATAGAAGAAACCAATCTTCTAGGTGAGGCTATCGACATTATCAAAGGGTCTGCTCACATTCGTCAGACAGATAATATGACAAACAATCCTTTGCAAAATACTGCATGGGATACAGCGCGTAACGTCTATAACGTGGCTAACCTTCTTGGCCCCATGACTCAGATTGCTAAAGAGTTTGATGGTCTGCTGCGCGGTCATATGCTTATTAAACTTTCTAAGCAGTGGGTTGATGGCTCTATCAGCCAGAAGGATGCTACTTACCTTGCTCGTTATGGAATTACACGAGAACTAGCTGAGGTGTATGCAAAAGCCCCAGTTCAGCAAACTAAGTCTGGCCTATATATAGCAAACACTTCTGCATGGACTGATACTATTCAGTTTCCAGATACGACTGCTAAGATTATTACTGGGCCAACTAATTCATATAATGGAAATAGATATAAGCCAGCATTTTATCGTGAGTCTGAAAATGCAATTTACATCGATGAAGATTATATTCGTGATGTAATGTATCCTGAAGGATGGTGGAAAAATCCTAGATTTGAAGGAATTAGAGGTATTTCTGAAGATATTATTCGTAATGCGGATGACCTTGTTACCTTTGTAAAAATGCACGAGATTCTTCACACTAAGTATAGACCTGAAGACTTAGGAATAATTGGTACTGAAGTTAAACAGAAAGAGTTTGTGGTTTCAGTTCGCGCTGCTGGGTTTGAGTTTAATCGAACTTACAAATCAGCCAAGCAACTACAAAAAGAACTAGACTTCTTAGAAGTAGAGTTAGCTCGTCAAGGTGAGTTGATGACAGCACTTAGAGATGCTGGCGCAGATCCACTAGACAATGAGTTTTTGTTTGCATCGTATGAGCATAACTTTGCAATCATTGAAAAGTTAAAGTCTCTTCAGAAATCTAAAGATTATAAACAGCAATTAAAAATTGAAGAAAGCGGCAAGACTCCTAGAGAGCTAACTAATGAACAAGCGGTTGCATATGAAAATGCAATTAATGACTTTACAATTGACCACCTTAAAAACCAAACGCGCATTCGTGCAGAGGATACTGAAACATTCCGTACTGCAATGCAGAGTGGGATTCTAAACACGGTGATGATGGGTACACCTGCTGACCGTCCAATCATTACAGATGGTGTTGTTTATGTTCCTTATCGTATAGCCAAAACATTTGGCTACGAAGAAGACAGTTTGGTCAAAGGATACTCTCGTGTTGAGTCTGGTATTCTTGGATTGCCGTTTCAGTTCTACAGCTATTCACTAGCTGCAATGAACAAGGTAACGGCTGCATATACTCAAGGTCAGATTAAGAATCCAATGACTGGTGTTGTTGCCGCAATGGGTCTTGGTTACTTAGCAGTGCAGATTAAGACTCCTGATTGGGCTTGGGAGCAAATGGAGTGGTCAGATAGATTTGCTAGATCTTTTGACCAGAGTGGATTGTTAGCTCTATATTCAGATCTTCTTTACAGTTCGATTAATACATCAATGGCTCTTGGCTATGATAACTACATGGAGGGTATTATCTCTCCTAAGTTTCCGCAAGAAGAAGACTATGTTGACGCAGCTACAGGTCTTCTTGGTGCAGGGCCAAGTATTGCAGTAGATCTTACGGTAAATCCAATGGCTAGTTTTATAAATGGAGAAGCGGGTGAGGGTATGAAAACGTTTATCCGCAACCTACCGTTTATGCGTGTATGGCTTTGGAAAGATCAAATGAATGCTATGACTAGAGGGCTAGAGGATCTGTTCTAATTGTGCGGGGGTTTTTGTGCGTTGATGGGAATTTATAAATCTATAGTTTAGGCTCAAAGCTATAGGTGTAACATGACAATCAA
>Ga0208793_1002306_pt1 | contig 10043 bp, 12 predicted proteins | sample 17_taG_FD_184092 | JGI IMG/M metagenome (GOLD analysis project Ga0208793, IMG submission 184092) | Marine viral communities from the Subarctic Pacific Ocean - 17_ETSP_OMZ_AT15314 metaG (SPAdes) (version 2) | ecosystem: Environmental > Aquatic > Marine > Oceanic | place: Pacific Ocean | collected...
CAGGTGCTACCGGAAGTACAGGATCAACAGGTTCAACAGGAGCAAGTGGAACAAACTCACAATTATCAATGACTTGGTCAAGCTCAACTTCTGATGCTGATCCAGGTGCAGGTAAAATCGCTTTTAATAATGGTACATTAAGTTCTGTTTCTATTTTATATGTAGACGATGCAGATGATGCTTCAGCAGATATATCAGGTTATGTGCAATCTTGGGATGATGTTTCTAATTCTACAGCTAGAGGTATTGTTACAATTACTAAAGAAGGAACAGCATCAACTTATGCAACTTTCAAAGTATCAGGTGCAGTTACAGACGCATCAGGATATACAAAAGTTCCAGTAACTCATGTTGTTTCAAGTGGATCATTTTCAAACACAGATGGTGTTGGTGTACATTTTTCTTACTCAGGTGCTGATGGTACAGGAGACATTGAAGGAGTTACAGCAGGTACAAACTTATCTGGTGGTGGTACATCAGGAACAGTTACAATAACTTTAGCTGATGCTTCTACATCTGTAAAAGGTGCTGCATCATTTAGTTCAGATAACTTTGCTGCTAGTTCAGGTGCAATAACAATTAAAGATTTAGGAGTGGCTACAGCAGAAATACAGGATGATGCTGTAACACTTGCAAAAATGGCTTCTGGTACAGATGGTAATCTAATTACTTATGATGCTAGTGGTAATCCTGCAGCAGTATCAACTGGTAATTCAGGACAAGTATTAACTTCTCAAGGAGCTGGTTCAGTACCCGTATTTTCTGATGCAGCAGGTGGTGGAACAGATTGGCAGTCTGTTAAAACTGCTAACTACACAGCATCTGCTTTAGAAGGTGTATTTGCAAATACAACATCAGGTTCATTTACAGTTACTTTACCATCTTCTCCAAGTTTAGGAGATGAAGTGTCAATTATAGATTATGCTGGAACATTTGATACTTATCCTTTAACAGTCGGTAGAAATTCACAAAAGATCGAAGGATCAGCTGCAGACTTAACAATAAGTGTTGAGAGAGCTGCAATCACATTAGTTTTTACAGATTCAACACAAGGTTGGTTGGTTAAAGGATAATGATAAATGGCAACATATAAAGAAATCAAAGGTACTACTGTTAAAGTTAGATCAAGTTCAATGCCTACAACATATCCTCAAGCGGCAGGTGAACTTTATTATAATTCATCTAATGGTCAGTATGAATTTTTAGGTCCAGGAACTGGAGCTTGGAGTTCAGGTGGAAATTTAAATCAAGTTAGAGGTTCAAATAAAGGTTTTGGAACACAAACAGCAGCAATATCAGCTGGAGGTGCTCATGAAAACCCAGGTGCAACATCATCATCAGAAAAAACAGAGAGTTATAATGGGACTACATGGACAGAAGTTAATGATTTAAATGTAGGAAGACAAGCCTTTGGAGGTCTTGGTACTTCTACTGCTGGCTTTTGTGTATCAGGATATAATCATCCTACTCCTGGCAATCTTACTAACGTAGAAAGTTGGAATGGAACAAGTTGGACTGAAACAACAGATGTTAATACTGCTCGTACCTCTTTAAGAGGCTGTGGAACAACAACTGCAGCATTGGCTATAGGAGGATATAATCCAGGTCCAAAACAAATTGCTATAACTGAATCGTGGAATGGTTCAGCATGGAGTGAAACAGGAGATATGAATACAAGCAGAAGCGGTGCAGGTAATGCACTCAGTTCTCCGTCTACAGATTCAATAATTTTTGGTGGTTATACACCGTCACCTCCAAATACAGCTAATGCTGAAACATGGAACGGATCATCATGGACTGAAACAGGTAATTTAAATGCAGCAAAAGATAATATGGGTGGATCTGGAGATGCTAGTACTTCTGCATTGTGTTTTGGTGGTCGTACAATTGCGAACACAGAATCATGGGATGGCTCAAGCTGGACAGAGGTTAATGATTTATCTTTAGCAAGAGGATATGTTGCTTCAGGAGGTTCTGCAACTAGTGCAATAGTTTCAGGAGGAGAAGCTCCAGGTAGTCCTTATTACAAAGCAGACACAGAAGAATGGACTATTACGCATTCAATTAAAACAGTTACAACAAGTTAAAAATGATTTATAACAACAAAAAAGGAGGAAACTATGGCATACAAATACAGTGTTAAAGCAAATTGGGGAAAGAAAGCCAATGGTGATCCATTTATTCGTCATGAAGATAGAAAAATGTTTCATATTGAAGGCTTCCCTGGTGATGTTTGGGTTACTGAAGATAATGTATATGGTGGTAGATGGATAGGTAGAGTAGCTGGTGTTGAAAAAACTAAAGCTGAAGCTCAAGCTATTGTTGATGCAGAAATAACAGCAGCACAAGCCGCTTATGATGCAGAGTCTGATGAACACAAAGCTAGATACTCAAGACCAACAGATATAACATTACCATAGTAAAATCCTCATGGCAGAATTTAAAGCTATAAAAGGACAAGCTATTAAAAATAGAACATCTGATCCATTAGTGGCAGGTACAGCTAATGGCACATGGGGATCAGGTACAGATATGAATACAGCTAGAGGTCGTATGGGTGTTGCTTCAAGTGCAACTTCTACAACTCATAGTGCATATGTTTATGGTGGCAATACTCCTGGAGGACCTGCAAAGACTGTTAATACAGAACAGTACGATGGTACTTCTTGGACTGAACAAGCTAATGTAAATGTTGGAAGAGCTGCTCTTTGTGGTGGAGGAACACTAACATCTGCAATATATGCAGGAGGAGAAGTTGTTGGTCCTCCATATAATACTGATGCTCATGAACAATGGGATGGTTCATCTTGGTCAGAATCAACAGAAATTAATACTGCTAGAAGAGGAAACCTAGGATTTGGAGCTACAGCTACAGCTGCTCTTACAGTAGGTGGCTATGTATCCGCATCCTCTAAATTAACTGAAGAATGGAATGGAAGTAGTTGGACAGAGAAAGGAGATCAAAATGCAGCTAAATATGGAAGAGGTGGAACAGGAACAGTTACAGATGGAATAATATTTGGTGGAAATGATCCATCAACAAACACAGAAACATGGAATGGTTCATCGTGGACAGAGGTTTCAGAATTAAACACGGCTGGAGAATACAGAGCAGCTTCTGGTACTGCAACAGAAGTAATAGCTGCTGGTTCATACCCTTCATCAGCAAATGTAGAATTATGGAATGGCACTGCATGGACTGAAATTAATAATATATCTACGGCAAGATGGGAAGGTGGCGGAACGGGAAACGTTAGTTTAGGTATTATTGCTGGAGGTCATCCTGGTACAAATGTTGTAACCACAACAGAAGAATTTTCAGCAGCAACAATAACAGATTCAATAGTAACCGAAGGACAAGTTTATTATCGTACAGATACAGGCGACATGAAAGTTACATTAACAGATTATGGTACAGGTGCTTGGTCTAGCGGTACAAATCTGCCATCAACAAGAAATGCTGCTGTGGCTTTAGGATCACAAAATGAAGCCTTAATAGTAGGAGGTCAAACTGCTCCTGGTGGTAAACAAACTTTAAATACAGAGTACGATGGAAGTTCTTGGACAGAATTAGCTGATATAACAACAGCTAGTTCTCATTTATCAGCATCAAATGGAACTACAACATCTTCAATAATTTTTGGGAGAGAGACTGCAACAGGTCCTACCTTTTTGACAGGAAATACCGAAAGTTGGAACGGATCATCTTGGAGTGAAGTTGCTGATCTTAATACAAACAGAGCAACAGCTGCAGGATTTGGAACTTCAACTGCATCACTATTAGTTGCTGGTATAGAACCAGCTGTTTCCGCTAAAGTAGAACAATATGATGGTTTAAGTTGGACAGAAATAGCAGATGTTAATACTGCAAGAGGAGGAATTACAGGAACTGGATTAGTTACATCAGGAGTTATTTCAGGAGGGAGACCATCCCCATCATCATATGTAGGTAACACAGAAACTTGGGATGGATCAAGCTGGAGTGAAACAACAGATATGAATACAGGTCGTGATCTTTTAGGAGGTGCTGGAGGAGAAAATAGCACATCATTATTAGTTTTTGGTGGAAGAAATCCTAGTGTTACAGCTATAACAGAAAATTGGAATGGAAGTTCTTGGACTGAAGTAGCTGATTTATCAGAAGCAAGAAGATTTTATAATTCAGGAACTGGAACTTCCCTTGCTGCTATAGGAGCAGGTGGTTATACTACAACATTAGTAAATTCAGTAGAAGAATGGACTGTACCTTCTTCATTAAGTAATTTAACAATAACGGATTAACATGGCTGAATATAAAGATATAAAAGGTTACACAATAAAAGTTACAGATACTGATCCAGAAGCTTATGCAGGTAGCTGGTCTAGTGGTGCTAACATAAACACAGCTAGAAAAGGTTTATCAGGTTTTGGTACAGCTACAGCTTCAATAGCAGCAACAGGAAACGATGGTCCTTCTTCAACAGCAGCCGTAGAATCATGGGATGGAAGTTCATGGACCGAAGTTAGTGATGTTAATACAGCAAAATTTTATAGAGGTAATACTGGAACTCAAACTGCTGGATTATTAATAGGTGGTGCACCTGTAACAACTGACACAGAAGAATGGGACGGATCGTCTTGGACTGAAACAGCAAACTATCCAGTTAGTATTACTGCTCCAATTTTATTAGGAGTTCAAACTGCAGCTTTTTGTATTGCTGGTCAAGGAACTGGTCCACGTCTAGCTACAACAAATACTTATGACGGATCATCTTTTACAGGTTCAACATCAATTAATACAGCAAGAGCAAGTGCTGCAGGAGCAGGATCAACAACTGCAGCTGTTATAACTGGTGGTAACGTCCCAGGTCCAACTTCTAATACAGAACTTTGGAATGGTTCTTCTTGGACTGAAGTTAGTGAATTAAACACAGGTAGAGATTTATTAGCAGGTTCAGGCTCTTCAAGTATAAACTTTTTAGCTTTTGGTGGTGGATTAAATCCAACTCCATTTCTTGCAAACACAGAAACTTGGGATGGAACGAGTTGGACAGAAGTAAATGATTTAGCAACAGCAAGGTCTGCACTTGGTGGAAGCACAAATGGAAGTAATACATTAGCTCTAGCTTTCGGTGGTGCGACAGATCCAGGTGCTGTTCAAAATACAACAGAAGAATGGTCTTTTCCATCAGCACCCGCAGTACAAGGTGGACAACTTTGGGTTAAAACTGCAACAGGTGTTGATAGTGTTTTAAAAGGTTATGCTCAACAAGGGACAGGTGCTTGGTCTAGTGGAGGAAGTTTAAATACTGCTAGAGCATCTCTAGCGGGTTCAACTAGTGGTAGTCAAACAGCTTCTTTAGCTTTTGGTGGACAGGCTTCAGACCCAGCTCTATCCGATAATACCGAACAATATAATGGAACTGCTTGGACTGAGTTAGGAGATTTAAATCAAATTAGAGCAGGATTAACAGGAGTTGGTACAACTACAGCTGCTGCAGCAGCGATGGGAGATAGTCGTGAGATTCCCTCAGCTCCAAATGTGTTTTATACTCAACATGAACAATGGGATGGAAGTTCGTGGACTGAAACCACTGACGTTAATGCTGGTAGATCATTTGGATTTTCTTTTGGAACAGCTCCAGCATTTTTCGTTGTTGGTGGTTATGGAACTCCAGGATTTACAGCTAAAGCTACTGCAGAAGAATGGAATGGTTCAGGATGGACTGAGGTGGCAGATTTAAATACAGCTCGAATTGGAACTGGAGGAGCAGGAACAACAACCGCAGGAATAGTTGCAGGAGGACCTTCTGGACAAACCGAACAGTGGGATGGAAGCAGTTGGACAGAAGTAGGAGATTTTAGCACAGGTCGTGGTGCAGCTATGTGTGTTGGAGCAACTTCCACAGCTGCTTTAGCCTTTGGAGGAAGTCCAGTTCCAGGAGGAAAGGGAGTTTTAACAGAACTTTGGAATGGTTCATCTTGGACTGAATTAAATGACCTGTCTACAGGTAGGGATTATTTTGGAGGATCAGGAACTACAATTTCAGCTTTAGCCTTTGGAGGTAACCCTGGCTATAAATCAAACACAGAAGAATGGAATGTACCATTCACAACTAAGACATTTGACACAGATTAAGACTTGACCTTAATCTATAAATAAGTAGATTGGTTATGACTTTATGTCAAAAGAAAAACGCAACATACAAACATTAGCTAAAACTCAATCTAAATACTTAACAGGTATCTTGGATGAAGAGGATGTTAAACAATTTAAAAGTTTAATTCCTGAACTTAAAGATACTTGGAAGAAAAAACAAATGTTTCGTACAGAAACAGAAATGAGATTTTCTGTTTTATCAGATAATAAATATCCAACTAAAGCTGCAAAGTATTGGCAATGTGTAAGAGAACAGAATACTCACTTTGAAAATTTAATGCACTTATCTTTTGATGCTAGAAAGAATGATGTAGAGATTGAAAAGATAAGAGATAAGATAAGTAAAGAAAAAAATAAATTAGAAAAACAATTATTACAAATAGAATTAGAAGAAAAGATTTATGGTAAAGCAAGTATGGAGTTAGTTGCTAAACATAGAATGAGAGAAGTAGCAACATGGTCTAAACTTAAAAAAGAATTTGACGATGGTAAATTTGATAAAGAAGATGTTAATACCCACCAAGCTAAATCTTATATGTTAAGATTACAACATCAAAAAGCAACACTAACACCAGGTTCATCTCAACCTGAAGTCTTTAATGTATTAGGACAACTTGATACATTAGATAGAGTTATAAGAGATGGTGAGTTATTACCTAAAGGTAAAGAAAATAAAAAACTAAAAAAATAATATGAAGTTCGACTTTGTTTATCTTGGACAAACAGTTTTAAAATACCAAGTACCCTTAGAGGTATTTGTTACTCTTAACGATATATACGAAAAAAGAAAAAAGGAATTACCTAAAGCAAACAAACAACTTGTAGGTAAAATAGAAGATGAAGTATCTTTATTTTATTCTGGTCCTAACAGCAATAAAATGCACCAACATAATTATTTACCTAATGATATTTTAATGTGGTTTCACAGCGTGTTCGATCATTATACAGAGTGGAATAAAATAGGACAAAATTCAAAAAATATAAATTCTATATGGGTTAATGAAATGAAAGCTCATGAATATAATCCTGTGCATATTCATCAAGGTAAACTTTATTCAGGTCTATCTTCTGTAATGTGTTTAAAATTACCAAAAGAAACAGGTATGGAATATTCAGCACAAGAGAAACCTATGAATGGAAGATTACAAATTATAGGTGCAGCTGGAGGTCAATTTGCTAAAACAGATTATTCACCTAATATGAAAGTTGGAGATTATTATATTTTTCCTTATGACATGAGACACTGCGTTTATCCTTTTAATTCTACAAAAGAAAAAAGAAGAACTTTAGTTTGCAACTGTGATGTAGATTATAACCCAGTAGCAAGTAGAACAGCAGGAGGACAGAACGAATGATAACTTTTATGCCACCATGGCAGTCTTATGTTGCTACTACAACAGGACCTTTGTTTAGTCCACAACAATGTAAAGATATTATTAATGCTGGTCATTCTTGTAAACCTGAACAAGCTAAAGTTGGTGGTGGAAAAAGCGGGAAGCATGATACTAAAAAAAGAGTTACTACAATTAGTTGGATTCCATTTCAAAAATTACCACAGATGTATAAAGTTATTGAACAACAAATATCCAAAGTTAATTTAAATCACTTTATGTTTGATGGTGTTAAAATTACAGAACCCGCACAATTTACAGAATATCCTAAAGGTGGTTTTTATGATTGGCACATGGACTTAAATGCTTTTGGTGCTAATGGTGAACATCCTATTAGAAAAATATCTATGACTTGTTTATTATCAGATCCTTCTGAATTTACTGGAGGTGATTTATTATTTTCAGATACAGGTAAACAAGATGTAATAAAATTAAAACAAGGACAACCTATGTTCTTTGCATCTTTTATGAGACATAAAGTTGCACCTGTTAAAAAAGGAATTAGAAGATCTCTTGTCATGTGGTTTGGTGGTCCACCTTTTAAATGAACCGAGAAATATTATTTCCAACTCCTGTTTATTGGAAAGATTTACCTGATGCTAAAAAGTTAAATAAATATTTGTTTAAACATATTAAAGCGTGGTATAAACAAGATATAAAAGCAGGTAGGTCTACAGGAGAATTTAAAACTAATTCAGGTTTCGGTTGGCATAGCTCAACTGATATGAATGATAAAAAAGAATACCATCCTTTAACATCAGAATTATTTAAGATGGCTGAAGAATGTAATAAAGATTATGGTGTTCAGCCTAAACTAGGACTAGGTAATATGTGGTGTAATATTAATCCTAGTTATAGTTACAACAAAACACACACTCATCCTAACGCATTATGGTCTGGAGTTTATTATATTAAAGTACCTAAAAATTCTGGTAAGTTTTTTGCAGAAGACCCAAGACCAGGACCAAATACTTATATGCCTAGACGAATGGATAATTTGCCAAAAGAATTATGGAGAGTTATAGCCTATGATGCGGTTGAAGGTAGAATGTTATTTTTTCCTTCTTGGTTACCTCATGGTGTTGATATTAATATGAACACAGAAAAAGGTGAAAAGAATTGGAGAATATCTGTATCATTTAATTTTATTCAGGTATGAGTTTTAAAAAAAATAAGTACATAGTAATTCGTAAAGCTATTTCTAAAGATATAGCTGATGTAGCTTTTACTTACTTGCAAATCTCTGCAGAGGCAGATCACTGGATGCTACAAAACGGTGCTACCCATGAAAAGAACCCTTTAATAGGAAACTTTAAAGATGTCCAAGTTCCAAACTCTTACGCTAAATATAGTGATAGACTTATGGAAACATTATTAATTAAAACCATTGATGTTATGCAAAAGAAAACAGGACTTAAATTAGTGCCTACTTATTCTTATACAAGATTATATAGAACAGGTAATGTTTTATATAGACATAAAGACAGACCTTCATGTGAAATATCTACAACACTTAACCTTGGTGGTGATCCTTGGTCTATCTATTTAGACCCAACAGGAAGTAATAATGTTATTGATGAATATAAAAATATTATGAAACCTAATGCACCTAAAGGAATAAAAATAGATTTAAAACCAGGAGATATGTTGATATACTCTGGTTGTGATTTGGAGCATTGGAGAGAGCCTTTCCAAGGTAAACTCTGTGGTCAAGTGTTTTTACATTACAATTACATAGAAGGTAAATATGGAAAAGAAAATTTATACGACAAACGACCTATACTTGGCATCCCAAAACTAAAATGAAATACGTTTTGGTGCTGAAGATATGCTCCCTTTTACACCTTAATTGTTTACCCGAAATTACTGATAATTTTATATTTAATTCTTGGTCAGAATGTGCTAATGCAGGTTATCTACGAGCTATTCAAACTACCAATGAAATGGACAGTGATATAGTAAATAGAAATCAAGTTGTTGTAAATTTTCAATGCTTATTAGTTGAAGAAACATAGGAGAATATTATGGATAAATTTTTAAAAGTATTCGTTGAAGAAGTAAAAATATTTTGGAAAGATTTAAGAGATGGAGTTAAAAACAAAATTAAGAAGATCGTCTGCAACTGCAAGTGCCACAAAACAGATTAGAGAATACGCAGAAAAGAATAATAGTTATCGTATCTCAACTCATGAGAAGGTATGTGCTGAACGTATGAAAACTTTATTTAAAGCTATTGATGAAATGAGAGTAGATATAAAAAACTTACACTCTGATATGAATAAAGGTAAAGGTGTTATAAGTTTTCTTATTATTGTGGGTGGTCTTGTAGGAGCTACGATTAGCTTCTTTAAATGGAATGGCTAAACGCAGAAAGACAGCTTCTGTTGGACTTTATAATGAACTCATTGCTCAAGCACACTTTGCCAAAGACCCTAATAAAATCGTATTTGTACCTGCTATGGGTAAAGGACCAATAGATATGGTAGTCTTAGATATAGCCACAGGAGAGTATC
>Ga0208793_1002309_pt1 | contig 10029 bp, 4 predicted proteins | sample 17_taG_FD_184092 | JGI IMG/M metagenome (GOLD analysis project Ga0208793, IMG submission 184092) | Marine viral communities from the Subarctic Pacific Ocean - 17_ETSP_OMZ_AT15314 metaG (SPAdes) (version 2) | ecosystem: Environmental > Aquatic > Marine > Oceanic | place: Pacific Ocean | collected...
GTTAACTTCGACTACTTTGCCAGTAAGCTGGGGATGGACACGATACCAGTTCCCCAAAAGCGTACAGGCGAAGACGGGCCAGCAAGCCTACGTGACGCATTGATGCGTAACATTAAGCACAGCTTCAAAGACATACTTGTAAAAAGTCAGGGCGGTGCAGGGTGTAAGCAGTTGGTTAGAATAGTAAGCGGGCAAGCTGAAGCTAGTGAACCTATGTGGAGAGCAGGGCTATCTATAGCCAAGTTCTGCGAAGATGGTGAGAAAGCAGCACAAAAAATATCGGAGAAGCACCCTGAGTATACGCCAGAGCTTACACTCAAGAAGCTGGATCTGATTAAGGGGCCGTACCGCTGCACGACGTTTGACGAAAGCGAATCAGGTATATGTACCGACTGCCCTCATTGGGGCAAGATCAAGTCACCGATAACTTTAGGCCGCAAGATTGCTGAAGCCGAATTAAGTGAAGATGGCACTTATAGTGAAGATTTGTCGTTAATAGAAACTACACAAATGGCGGAGGGTTTGGGTGAAGATGTTTCCTCAGAACACGTTATACCAGCCTACCCACGACCTTACTTTAGAGGGATAAACGGTGGTGTGTACGTTCGCAGCACCAGTGTTGATGGTGAGGTTGATGAACGTGCCATCTACCACAATGATCTATATGTAACACGCAGACTAAATGACAAGGAGGACGGGGAGTCGATCGTAGCAAAGCTACACCTGCCAAGAGACGGAGTGCGTGAGTTTACGATGCCTTTAACGGCAGTAACTTCACGCGATGAATTCCGTAAACAGATGGCAATGCAGGGTGTCGCAGTGACTAGGATGGACGACCTAATGCAATATATGACTACATGGGTAAATGAACTACAGGCGTCGGCCACAGCAGATACAGCACACCGGCAATTTGGTTGGACTGATGACGACTGCAAAGCATTCGTTGTGGGTAGTAAAGAGGTACGCCCCGACAAGATCACACATAATCCGCCTACCACCCCAACCGCTGCGATCATGCACTACTTCAAGCCGAAGGGTACGTTGGAGGGGTGGAAAGATATGGCAAATTTCTACACCACCAAAGAAGGGTTAGAGATGCACCAGTACGTAGTGTGTACGGCCTTCGGCTCCCCACTAATGCAGTTCTTGCCTCAGAATTGCTCTACCTTACACCTGCACGATAAAGCTGGCGGTGCGGGTAAAACGGCAGCTATGAGGGTAGGTGCTTCGGTATGGGGGCACTTCAAAGCGTTGATGTTAACCGATCAAGACACAACTTCCATGAAGATGAACCGTGGTGAGGTGCTACATAACCTGCCGTTTTACATAGACGAGCTTACCAATACCCCCGAAAAAGAAATGAGTGATATAGCCTACCAGCTATCAGGTGGTCAGCAGCGGGGGCGTATGAGCAGCGGATCTAACATAGAACGGGAACGGGGCAGTCCGTGGAAGTTGTTGGCTGTTACCACAGGTAATATGAGTGCGATTGAAAAAATATCACTGTTCAAAGCTATGCCGAAAGCTGAAGCCCAGAGGATCATGGAGATTAGGGCGAAGCAGATATTTACTGAGACCAAACAAAAGGAGATGACTGACCACTTCGAGGAACAGCTAGACAGTCATTACGGTCATGCAGGGGTGGTGTACATCCAGTACGTCATGCAGAACTTGGTCAAAGTGAAAAAGCTGGTTCGTGACACGCAGCTAGAGATAGACAAGGCAGCAGGGTTGACTCCCGAAAACAGGTTCTGGTCAGCGGGGGCTGCTTGCACCATGAGTGGAGCAATTATAGCTAAGGAACTGGGGCTAGTGGATTACGACGTGCCAAAACTAACTGATTGGGTAATTCAGCTACTTAAAACTAATTTGAAATCGGTGAGCGATATGGGCGTATCTGTAGAACAGACACTTAATGACTACATGAATGACAACTTCAGTAACATCTTGATGATTAAGAGCACGGATGATTTGCGTAAGCAGAGCAATAACGGGTTAGACAGCATAGTAATACCTGACGCACTGCCACGGGGTAAGTTGATAGCGCGATACGAGACAGACCTAAAGCGAGCCTACCTTGTACCTGCACCACTAAAAGCATGGTGTGGGCGGCAGCAGATAAACTATTCATCTTTTATTGATGACCTAGTAAATAAACTGGGTGCTAAACGTACGAAGATACGACTAGGTAAAGGCACCAACTATAGACTACCGCCTAGCAGCGTTATTGCCGTTCCATGTAATACGTTTGATGACTCACCAACAGACATAAAAGAAGAGGACAACCTATATGACAATGTTTCTGCAAGCGATAAAGGCACAGGAAAAGATGCAGAATAGCTACCTTGACGCACGACTAGCCAAGGTGGAAACAGATATTTTTTCGCACGAGCAGAAACGAAAAGTGTGGCAACTACAGTCTGTAGGCACCCCACTAAAGCAAATAGTAGTCGCAGTGGGGGGCGACAGGTTGGAAGTCAAACGGCTAATTAGCCGCACTACGTGGCCTACGCCATCCGAAATTGGGTAATTATGAGTAAAACATTTATGGCCGCTATCCGCGCACAAGAGGTAGCTAAAACAAAACCGCAAGTAGAGCGCCCCTTGCTAGATGAGGCGCAACGAAGTCCACCAATAAGCGACGTGAAGCGGCGGCAGATACTGAGTCTATTAGAAGACCGAATAAGGCGACCTACGATAGCTCGTCAAATGAGAGTGCACCTTAGCACTGTACATAACGTAGCACGGCGGTACTACATGGTAGGCGGTAAGATAATGATGCGGCCTGAACGTGACTGACACGGTACTGAAACTAGATGATCTGAACCCTGACGGGGTACGTATTGTAGTCGATTGGCCTTCTATGGTGGTTGGCAGCTCGGTGTTCATACCGTGCATCAATACCGACAAGGCACTGCGACAGGTTAAAGATATATGCGTTGACCAGATGGGGTGGGATGTTAGGGCGCAGAGTCTTCTTCAGAGTAACATGTTAGGGGTACGTGTGTGGCGTATTTTATAGTTTACGGAGGGTTACGGAAATTTATGGAACTTTATGGTCATGATTGGACAACGTGATCCTATGTGGTACGATCCGCTCCGATAAGGTCAGGCGGTCTCCTTCCATCGGTCTTATCTCACTCCAACCCCTCGTCGTAGACCCCCCTTCCTGCGGCGAGGGGTTTCACTATAAGAACCCTACGTCTTCTACTGCACGCTTCATATACGGCGATAACAGCACGCCGTTGTGCATCTTGACGGTAGTAGCCATGTGCCTACGCATGGATCTATTAATGGTGTCACTTGTTATACGTAAAGAAGGATCGCGTCTAGTTACAATGTTTGTGCGGTTGAACTCGTCCATCTCTTGTAGTGCTTCTCTGGCTGCGTCAGAATCACCGAACCTTGTAGCTACGTAGTATCGTTTCAACAGCTTGCTACGTCTTTCTCGTGCAGCAGACTCCATGCCTTTAGCTGCCGACGTTTCTTCTATCTCACGAGTGTACCCAACAGGTGGGAAACCCAAGAATTGCGTGAGCATATCGCCGCTGGTTATGTCGTCGTAAATTGGATCGCCACGGCGTGTGAGGATACCTTCGTCTCGTGGGTACCGTATAACAGCTTTATACAAATTACGCATAGCGCCCGGCATCATGGCTTCCGAACCTCGCTCTAGCTCACCGTTACGTATCTCGTCAAGACCTTCTATGGCTCTGGAAGTTACGCTCCATGCAGGGCCACCGAATATGTGCATAAACGATTCTTCTGGAGATGGGTCACTGTTAAACCTATCAGCCTCAAATAGTAGATCAGTGAGCTTAACGCGCTGCGATACATCTAACCCTGTCGCCTCAGATATTAAGCCTTTATACAGCACATCGTTATCTAGGTAACTACGTAACGCTTCATCAGCATCCTCTTCATAATCCTCTTGAAGCATGTCGTAGATCATAGACACTGCACCGTACAGCGGCAGACCCTGCACACCTGCGAAGAACAGTGCTGATAGATGTATGCCAGCCAGTTGTTTGAACGCTTGGTTTCGCAGTTCCGTATCCCCTGCGAATTGAGCATCCACCATCTGTTTAGCGGTCTTCAGCATCGTGTAGTACATCTGAATGCCATAACTCTTGTACATAAGAGCTACGCGCCCAATACCTTCACGAGCATAACGAGGGCCAGTTTCTAATGTAGCCCCACCGTTGATCTGCTGAGTCTGGTGCAGGGCTTCTTCTGCCGCTTCCTGCTTCTGTGCTGACGTAGCACTGTCGGGCTTACCATTAGTTATCTTGCCTAGCGCAAGGTCATACGCAGCAACCATCGTAGTTTGCCGGTTCATAACTTCTGCGTTGTGAAACATTATTGCGGAGAAGTTAGTCACCTTGTCCGCGAAAGTTGTTTCTCGGCCTGACTGATCCACACTCAAAGTTTCTGCCAAGAAAGACGAGTTTAGTTCCCCGCGTTTAGCGGCAAGCTCTATTAGAGGCTTTATACGCTCCAGTTCTTTTGCTTTTTTATCGTCTAAGTTTAGGTCAGTTCGCACGGAGTAGCTTACGTTGCCGTTGCCATCAATGGTACGTGTGTAGTAATTGTCTAGTGATGGAACAGTGTATTTCTCACTAAACTTCTTGTTTGTTTCGGGGTCATTAGAAAAGCTATTTTTAGGGTGTGGTACGTAAGAACCTACAAACAACTTCTGTGCACCAGTTACAGCGTCCCACGCTCCCTTGTATCCGTACTTACCTGCCAACATAGGGTATGCAAACAAAGGCACCTGCGATAAGTTGACCAGTGCAGATGATGCGTTAAAACCGATAGTCCACAAAAACGCCATACGGTTGGCATTTTTAGCATATGTGTCTGTAGGAGGGCTTATCGCAAAGTTGGCACGATCAATCATTTCCTCAATAACGGCCTTGTCGCGGTCGTTCTGCACTTCTTTACGTGCCTTAGAGACTTCGTTTAGTTTATCGACTGCGTTTTGTATCTTATTACTACCGCGAATCCGCGCCGCTTGCCGAGACAGGTCGTATGCTTTACTTCTAGCAGCTTCAATCGCATCCATGTCATAGCCGATTCTTTTCTTACGTTTTAGCAATGACTTAGTGAAAGAAGATTCAGGGAGTGACTCAATGTAAAGTCTAGCAATCTGCTCTCGTGTTGAGTCTGGTATTTTCTTATCGTTTAACGTACCTAAAATTTTACCGATAAATGCGCCAGAAGGAGCTTTATCAGTTACATACTTCTTCATATTGTCAGGGTCGATAGATTCAACCGTGTAGCCCTCGTCCCTAAACTGATCTCTGGCTAAGTTACGATCCCCTAAACTCTCGTACGTTATGATAGCGGTTTCACCGTCTGCCGGGTTGTCTATTGACAGCCAGTATTTACCCTTACGTGTTAGAGGGAAGTAAGGTTCGACGTTAGCGGCTTCCAATAACTTAGCAAACAGATCGTTTTTAAGGCTGCTCTTAACGCTATCGTCTACATCCAACCCGTCTATTCGCCCCAGCAAAGAATCACGTAGCTGAACATTTATGCTTTTGTATAGATCACGTAATTCGTTATACGCTCGTCTACCTTCGGCACCCAGTTCTTTACTGTCATAGAACCTACGTAATTCTTTATACCGATCTATTTTTAGCTGCTGTTGCTCTGTACCTTCTGTACCTTCTACAAACTGTTTACGATACCTAGACTCGGCTTCTTTCAACGATATTGACGGGTCTACTTCATCAATGGTGCTGTCGTAGACAAGATTGTTGAACGTGTCCATTGTGTTCTTAGACGCTTTAGATGCCCAACCTACAATCGGATCAAGTGCTTCTTTAACTGTTCTTTCTGATTCAGTCAGCAAACCTCGCTGCTCTAGTATTGCAGCACCGAGTTCTTTTGCGTAAGGAATTTTAGCAGCGATGTCATCAAACACCGCCGAGTTAGGTAGCACACCTAACGTACTCCGTATGAGTTTCCTCATGCGTGGGTTTAGGTCTGTATCGAACAGCGCAAAAAAATCACGTTTAATCTTAGCGCGGCCTTCTTTCTCACTTAGAGTTGACTTAACTGAAGCCATCTCTCGCTGGCTTGCTCGCACGTCGTCTTGAGTAGAGCGCATTGCCACTGAGTCCAACCCAGCGGTATTAGGTGCAGCAACTAAAATCTTGTCTACTAGGCGATTAGTTTCGGCTTGTGCTGATTCGCCGTAGTTATCAAACCCAAGGTAACGTGCGATGATTTCCTTGAACCTTCTCCACAAACTAAGCGGTGCGCCTTTAGGGTTTATCTTAGCAAGATCACGTTGGAACTGACGATCAGTAAACGCTTCAGCCACAAACTCTTCTAAATTCTTGGTGCCGTAAGGAGTCTCGCCCAGCACTTCTTTGGCGGCTTCATATATACGGTTAAGGTCTTGTACCGACTTGCTGTTGGGGTTTGTCCTTATCTCATATAACGTCGCTGCGTGGGTCATTTCATGCAGGAATACATGGTCAGTCATACCATCGGCGGTGTTGAGCAGAATCTTGTTTTCTTTAGGTACGTACAATCCAAGGGGTACCTGCCCATACTTGTCTTTCTTATCAAGCATACTGCGTATGTTATTAGCATCTTCGATAGTGCTGTCTTTTTGCAGTGGCTGTATGGTCACAAAACTTGTACGTGTAGTGCCTACATAACTCATCAACTTTCTAGCAACTCGCGCAACGCGCCTATCTGGAGTTCGCTTAGCCAGTTCTTCTAGCGCACCACGAGTGTCACCTGCGTTTATCTTGTCAATCACCGAATCTCGTAGGGGCATATCAACGGGGAAGACTGCATTGGCAGAACCGAACATAGGCGCAGCGGGGGAAGTATTTATCATCCGTGCGGCAGCTTTTGGGTCAACGCTCATGTCCTTAACGTGCATCAGGTACTTATCCCTGTTGCCCTTCACCGTGCGAACTTCTGGAGCGTCGGATAATTCTTCTCTGGCTAAGTCATTTGCTTCACGGCGACTAACTCCTTCGTCCCTCATTATCTCATCAGCACGCGCTCGCAGTTCTTCGGGCGGCGTTACCCTCGCACCTACCGCGCTTCTTGACTTAGCTGAAGCAGGCTCTTGCTCGCTTTGGAGCTGTTCAACCCTAGCGTTAAGTTCCGCTGCCTGTGTGCCTATGTCCGCATCCGCTAACGAAAATTCACCAGTTTCTGGCTCTAAATCAACAACCCCTGCTTGTTCCTTCGTGACTGTTCGCTCACGCGCAGCAGTTCTTAACGCAGCCTGCTCTGCATCAGTGCGCGGCGTTGGTGTTGTAGCCTCAACTTCTACTGCCGCACGCTCTACTATAGGCAGTAATTGCTGCTGTAAACTAGCTACTTCTGCCTCAACTGTTTCCAATGTTTGTTGGTTTTCAGGGGTAGGGTTCGTTTCAACAGCGGCTCTTGCTGCTCGTAGGTTGTTGTACTGAGTAACTGCTTGCTGCGCTAACACGGCAGTTTGATCGGGTGCAGTTTCTACAGCTTCTACGGCAACGGGGGTAGTTACACCTGTAACGTCTTCTATTACATCTACAGTTTCGGCTTCAACTACTGGACTAAGGCTTCTACCTGTTCGCTCAGTAGCTCCTCTAACGCTGCGTCCAGCATCACCCACTGTTGCTCCGACAGGTGCAGTAGTTGCCAAGGTATCCTCACCTGCCGCTCTGTCTCCCACGCCTTGTAGATCACTTGGAACGCCTGTTCTATCTCTTCCTGCGTCAAGTTCTCTTTGGCTTGCGGTAGGTAAATCACGTTGTCTGGTCGATACGCCATCTAGCTCTCCTTGCAGCAACCTATCAATGTTATCCTGTAACTTCTTCGACCCTCTGTTTCTGCCGTAACGAACTAACCGTTCTCGTACAGTTATAGGCTGTTTTGTTTCGCGGTCTATTATTGGCTCGCCAGTCTTAGCGGAAACAATTGGATCGTCTAAAGCCGCGCCTTCTTGGATTTCTTTCCTTATAGGGGCTTTTGCTGGAACTTCTAAGGTATCCAGCATTATGGTTCCGGTCATACGTACAGGTTCAGGTGTATCCACTGCTTCTGCACGACGTTGTGCTTCTTGTTCCGCTACTGCTAGTTCAGTTGGGAACAAATCACCTTGCTCTCGTTGAGCAATCTCAGCACGTTCTCTGCCCGTCCGCGCTTCATCAGAGACAGGTGTTTCGGTAATTTGTTGCTCTCTGGCTCGCTCATTAAGGCGATCCGCTGCTTCTTCTAAGGTAAGCGCCTGACCCTCTGGTGTGAGTGCTAGAGTTTCGCCAGCGATTGTTGAAGTGTCATCTCTACGTCGTCGCATAGCTGTAGAAGTAGCTTTTTTAGGTACGGCCCCCGCACGTTCTTCTACTTCTGGTGCAGGTAATCCTGCTAACTGTGGGCCTACAGCGGGTAAGAAAGATTCTTGGTCTGGCGATACTGCTGTGCTGGGTTCTTCCTCAAACAGCCTGTCTCTTTCAGCCTGTGCTAATGGATCACCTCGTGGCCCTTCAAGATCGCCGCGACCAAACAACTCACCTTGAGTACCTGCTGGGGCATCTTCCTCAATTCTTGCTCGCTCTACCGCTTCTGCGCCTGTTTCATCAGGGTCATCAAGTCCACGACGTGCACGCCTGCCAAGGAATAGGTCAAGAATACCGCCAGCTATACCGCCGAATGTAGCGGCTTCACCTGCACCAGCAAAAGTCTCTACCGCAGCGTTATACTCTTGCTCATTAAGATTCTGTAGAACTTCAGCAGCCACTTCTTGTCCAGCCTCGTACCCACCAGTAAGCGCAGCACTGCGGACTTTTTCGCCAATCGTGTTTACTTGGCGTGGGCCTAACTTGTCTACTAGCTTAGATAATACGGGTACGTCGATGCTCTTGACAAAACGTGCCATAGGTAACACTTCAAGCAAACCGATTGGAGCGCCACGTAGAGTAGCTGCGCTACGTACTTCTTCACTAACACCAGCTTCACGCGCACGTTCACTCGCCTCACCAGCAGCGGCACCGACACCCAATGCAGCGGCAGTACCTGTAGCAACACCTGTAGCAGCGGCGGCGGGGGCAAGAGCAGCTAAACCCGCAGCGGGTACGGCAATACCTGCAATAGAACCAAACGCCGAACCTAGTTGGCTAGTAAATGACTCAGGATCGCCACCTTCAGGAGCAAAAGAATCAGCTACAGCCTTGATGCGGTCACGTAGTTGAGTTTCAGTTTCTTCTTCTGCAAGTGCAGCAAGACCTAACGCAGCGGATTCACCGACACCTACAAAGCCTCTACCAAAGCCCGTCGTAAAATCTTCAAATATACCTGTGTCTTTGGGCACTGGAGTACGAGAGGCCATGTAGGCATCATACTTTGCTCGTGCTTCTGCGCGTCTTGCCTCAATTCTTTCTGTACTGGACGGCCCTGTAGGCTCTGTAATACCAAGCCTAGCTTTAGCTTCTTGGACTTTTTGCCGCATACGACTAGCTGCTGCGAAGTCCCCCGCTGCTTCTGCGTTTGTTATTGCTGCTTCATATTGGCGTATTGTAGGCATTACGGACTCGTGTATTGGTCATAGTCTGTATCGCCAGTAACTTGTTCTTGCCCTATCCGTGCATCTTGTTTAGCAGCGCGAACCTCAATAGCTTCAAGCAACTTTTCCGTTTTCTTGTGTATTTCTTGAAGCACTGCGGTCGCGCTTGTTTTTTCTAGCGCAATGTCTCCCTCTAGCTTTTTCAAGGCTTGCACGTCTTTAGGTTTATCGGAACCTCTTAGCCGCTGAAGCTCATATTGATATCTAGTGTCTATAGCATCGTTGGCCTTTTGTATCGCTATAGCCATTTTATTCAGAGTTGCATTTGCGCCGTCCCTATTGGCGTTTATATTCTGCCCCCTTAGCTGCTCATACCCAAGAGCAATCCTTGCAGCAGCTTGTTCCGCAGTTGATAAGCTATTTAAGACCTTGAGCTGTGCGTCCCTATCACCTGCTTTAAGTTGCAGTCGAGCAATATAGTCTTGACGTTGTGAGGCGTCCATGTCCTGCAA
>Ga0208793_1002317_pt1 | contig 10000 bp, 6 predicted proteins | sample 17_taG_FD_184092 | JGI IMG/M metagenome (GOLD analysis project Ga0208793, IMG submission 184092) | Marine viral communities from the Subarctic Pacific Ocean - 17_ETSP_OMZ_AT15314 metaG (SPAdes) (version 2) | ecosystem: Environmental > Aquatic > Marine > Oceanic | place: Pacific Ocean | collected...
AGTGGTCCACATACTACAGTAACTTCACCTCTATTACCTCCAGTTGGTGATTCAGAATTTCTAAATGCATAAAAGAATGTGTCTGTAACTGCTAAACCTAAGCTCAATAAAGGCATAGGTGATTCGTTACTGCCGTTTATCTGCTCACTAACACCATAAAAGCCTGACGTAGAAGTAATTATAGCTCCTGCAGACAATCCAGTAAAGCATATAGGTTCACCTGCTTGCAGAAACTCTCTGTATAATACAGTATTACTATTATAGTCATCACCAGTAGCATAAACCTGAACTACGTTACCATTACCTAAAGATGAGCCTTGAACCTTACCTGAGGTCGTAGCTCCTACTGCTAGTATAGTTAAAGCAGGCTGAGCGTCTTGAGCTAACAAAGTTTGTTGTAAATTTAAAGCCCCTCCTTTAGCCAGTGGCAATACTGCAGGCGTTTTTAAATACCCTAGAGTCTCTATGTCAGAGTCTGACAGTTGAGTATTGTTATCAGTCTTTACATAACCGAATGCAGCTATATCACTGTCACTTAATTGCGTGTTATTATCCGTTTTAACGTACCCTAGAGCAGTTATATCAGCATCAGTAAGCTGAGTATCATTATCTGTCTTAACGTATCCTAGAGCAGCTATTTCACTATCAGTGATTTGAGTAGGTATTGTAGGTAAGTTAATAAGGTCGTTATAATCACCACTAAATGAACTACCACCTCCAGAACCTAGAGCGTCTAGAGTTGCTGCTACATTAGATTTACTAGAAACCCATTCAGCACCGTCCCAAACATACCAACCCTTAGGATAGTAAGTACCCCCTAAAGTATACGGTAGCCATTGAGTTCCTTCAGCTTGTTCTACGTAAGCTAGACCACCTTCATTAATTCCTGCTCTTAAGCTAGAATAATTAGCAGCTATTTGCTCTATAAACCTACTAGATGATTGTAGAAAAGATATAAACGTCTGAGACGAGTTTTCATTTGATACAGTTGCAGTAGATTGTTGCAAGTCGAAGGAATTTACACCTAGACTAGTGTTTACTTCTGTTCTATAATTTATAGGCATTATTTAGGGAATTGAGATTCGTTTTCAGTTATTAATGTTTCATTTCGTTCTGTACGTGTAATGTCAGATACCTGATTACCACCATACAAGGAGCCGAAGCCCTGAGGACCTGCATTAGGTCCTCCGAACTCGTTTCCTACTTTTGGATATTTGGCTTTTATATACATATTATTAAGTTAATCCGTTTATGTTTACAGTTTCTATGTCGTTAGACACCATACTGTTTAATTGTAGCTTCGTGCTGTTTTGGTCAGAAGGTTCCACTTGATTTCTGACACCGTTGGAATAAGAGTCTGAAGTTCCATCACCCATAAGCCAAATCTGAGTAGCATATTTACTGTTAGAGTTAGATGAACTGTAAGTAAAGTTACTACCACTGTATCCGTATCTAGCAGCCTGACCCTCTTTATAGTCTGCCTCCCATTTTAAAGGGTCTGTAATCATTAACTCAATTTCTGCATCTGTAGGCATTGTATAGTTTTTACGAAGTGTAGTGATTATCATACTAGCTACTTTACCTTGAAAGTTTCTGTTAGAACCTCTACCACCTATAGTAAAATCACCTTCAACAGTTCTATCCATTCTAACACCTGTACCACCACCAATACCGTTAGCAGTCCAATTAGTTGAGGTTGAAAGGTTTGACCCTACAGTAGCGAAGCTATCTTCACTACTCATTAGCCTAATATCAAAAGCATCGGCTAAATTAGCAGCAGTAGCATCACTAGAATTATATCTAGCCCCTTTGTGTGCTATATAAACTCCGAACCATACAGATGTCTGTGAGTAAGTGATGTCGTCAATTTTACATTCGTTATATCCTACACCTTCTCTACCCCAACCTAAGTACACGTGACCACTAGCTTCAAGTCTTAAATAGATATTATCAGCGTTAGTCCCTGCACCTTCACCACTATTCCAAATGTGTTGATTACTACTATGTCTATCAACTTTGAATACTACAGCAGTAGCCCAAGGTCTCGAATATGTACCATTAGAGGTTTTAGATGAGTCTGAATTTGCACCTGCAAGTTGTGCGAGACCATTCATTCTTAAAGCATTAGATGCGTTACTTTGAGTAACTTGTTTAGCGTGTTCGTTAGAGCCACTAAAGTCTAAAGCCTTACTCCAAGGAGTATCGTTTGTCTGAACTGGAGCTACATCTGTAGCAGTAATAGTCATTGAACCTACAGAACTACCATAAGAGTTCGCTCTTGTAACTGTAACAGTGTAATCAGTGTCAGCACCTACATCAGCTAAAGTCCCTTGTATTACAGAGTAGTTGTCATATACTAATCCAGAACCACTAGGTGATATAGTAACACTAGTAGACCAAGAAGCACCTGCAGGAGTTACTTGAATATTTACGTTTGTTCCCTCTTCCTGACTTATGTCTGCTGAAGAAAACTGGCTAGGAGTTAAATCTGCATCAGTTAAAGATGTAACCTCTGTATATGTTACTGTATTACCAGAGAAAGTCTCAGTTCCGTCTGGAGCACTAGAAGACTGGTAAGTAGCAGCGTCGTGACTAGCTTCTGGCATATACCAAGTAGTGTTCGTTGCGTCATCAGCGTAAGTATGTGTATGGCTAGAGCCAGTACCTGCAGTTAATCCGTTAACTATTTCGTCATAGTACTCAGCTTCCTCAGCAGTAGCAAATAATGGGTAGTTATAAACTCCGTCAGGGCTCTCTATATATCTAAAATACATAGTAGGAGCTGCAGGTTCTAATAAATGTACTTTTGGTAGTCCGACTAATCTTACTGTGCTATCACCAAATTTAATACCCAAATGGAATTCATTACCATTAGGAACTGGGTAAGTAGTTCTAGTTATGTCTACATATAATCCAGTTGATTCATCGTAATAACCTACAGTTATGAAGTTATTTTCATTTATACCTACTCTCATTCTAATTACATCTCCGTTAAGCCATTTAGCACCTTCAGGACTTCCTGAGAATTTCCAAGTTGCATTAGACCATCCTTCTCTATATGACATAGCTGTATTAGCTCCGTAGTTAGTCCAAGGTCCATTAGGAGTTGGGTGAAACCAATGTGAGAATTGAAAACCATAATGACCAGAGTTTGGTCCACTACAGAATTTACTAGGGTCAGCATAAGTTGAATTACCATTAAATTTACCATCAGCATAATCATCATCACTAACGATTAATCCAAATCCAATTATACCTTCATTTCTTATATCAAATGTAAAGTATTCACCAGCTTGATTAATTGTTTCAGGAGTTTTATATCCACCACCATTATAATGATTAGTAGTTGCTCCATATTCATCAGCAGCTACTTCTATAGCAGTACCTTTAGCTACGTCAACTTCACTAGTAGTAACACCAGTTGCGTCAGCTATCATTGTAGCATATGGGTCAGATATTACTACAGATTGAAAAGCACCTACAGTAAATAATTCGTTTAAGTAATTAATAACATCATTTAATCCACCAGAAACAGAACTACCATCGTCACCACATACTCTTGTATGGTCTAATCCTGTAAAGTGAACTACATCTCCTAATTCAGATTTAATAGTTATTAATCCATCTCCAGTATCTACTGCTTTAATTGTATTAACACCATAACTAAATCCATTATCTAACATAATAGAAGTTGAGGTATCATCTAATTTAAAACATACATCTTCATCAGTTAAGTCAGTACCTGTACCACTTAATCCGATTACATTAGCATTAGCTGTTATATAATCAGCAGCTTGTTGAGGAGAATCAAATGAATTACCATCAGCTTTTGTAAATTCTGTATAAGGTATTCTAAAGAACTCATATTGAGTTTCTCCTGTTTGAGAAGTAATTACATCGTTTATTACATTTACAGAGTTAGTGTCAACATCATCTACTTGAGCACTTAAACAAGCATTCCAATATGTTGGATTACTTGAACCGTAAAAGTTAATACAATTACCTTGTTCGTTTCTTACTATTCTTATTGCCATCTTTTTTTTATCTTAAAATTGTTACTAATAAACCTAAAGGTTGTATAATTATTGGGTTGTCTGATTTTATTGCTGGTAATGTTAAAGCATTTATATCTTCATTACTAGTTAACCAAGCTGATATCTCTACTCTATTTAAGTAAGAGTTCCCTACAGTACCAGTACCATAAAATACAGGATTAGTAGTTAAAGGGAATGTGAAAGTTATATCATCATTATCATTTCTATTAGAGTACCATAAAGCTGGTTCTATAGTTGTATTTGCTATCTGAGGAATAACATTAAAGTCAAATCTAACTCTAAGTTGGTCACCAAATACACAATCATTTAATTTTATTCTACCTGTTGAGCCTTCAAACCCTGTTCCTAAAGAAGAAGGATATTTTGAATCATAATCGAAGTTGTAGTCAAATAAAGTATCTACTCCTTCAGGTAAGTTAGTACCTCTAAATAAACCAGTACCATTTTCTGCTGGTGTACTAGGTGTACCCCAATAAGGATTATCTACAGATAAATGTACATCGTTAGATAAGCTAAATACTTTCCATAATTCTTCATCTACATTAGATTGAGTATATTGGATACCAGCTCCTGACTGCCATACAAAGTTATTAGAAGTAGGTTTGTCAGCAAATGCTCCTGTATGAGAGTAACCAGATTTACCTTTATCTTCTAGATAAGATTCATATCTCGTGTCTCTTTGAGCAAGTCTAGATACATTGTTATTGCTAATTGACGAGTTTGTTTCACCGTCATCAAAAGGCAACTGGGAGTCATCAGATACTCCTGTAATTGTTCTTGTTAAAGCCATTGTTTTTTGTTAATTTATTGTTAATATTAAATTTGGGTAAAAAAAAAGGGCACTAATTAAAGCACCCTAATTTAGTTTTTTACATACTAGAAAGTAATTCAGTAAGCTTTTCTATTTGTTTTAAAGCAGCTAATTCAGCTTCATCATATTTAGGTTTTTCAGCTAGGTTATCTGTAAAGAATCCTTCTATACTAAATCCTTTTACAGCTCCTGTTTTAACGTAATCATTCCAGATTTCATCGTTATTACATTTAACTGATACCATCCATGTTCCTACAGGTAAACTCATATTATATTTACGAGATTTATCATTAATAGGGTCTTCTATAATCCAAGACTCTACTACAGTCAATCCTTGTACATCTACTTCGTGTTCTAGTGTACTGTTAGATTGATTACCTTTCATTAGGAATAATTCAGATGCTCTTCTTACTGTTTCTTTAGAGAAATATATATAATATTCTCCTTCAGCGTTAACTCTAAGTATTTTCTTATCAGGAACTAGAGCAGCTCCCATAAGTAATCTTTTTTCTTTATCTATAGACTGTAATTCTACAGTTGCAGCTTTTAATGCAATAAAATCTTCTTCTATTGCTGGGTTTTCTACTATACTAATAGCATCAATACCAGCCATGTCTAGAGTTTCATCTATAAACAGTTCGTAAACATTATCTTCCATTGTTATTTGTTTAAATTGTATATACCCCTATATAACGTAATATAAGGGTATATGTTTGGTTTTTATTATCAATCTTCACCGAAGGAAGCTTGACCTTGTATGTTGTTATCTAACTGTTGTTGATTAGTAATATCTGAAGATACTACATAAGCTTGAACAGGTTGATTTAATGCACTAGCAGTAGTTTGAGCAGCTTGATTCTCTCCAGTAGAACCTACTAAGTTAAAATCAAATGTTCTACCACCTTGACCACCACCAGAATCTCCACCACCAATGTTACCTTTACTAGATATACTAGTAGCAAGTATATTTGCAATAGATAAACCAGCACCAACTTTAGTTCTAGTTATATCCTTAGCCATTGTTATCTTATCAACTTGTTTAGCTGGGTTAGGTATAGAGTAAGGACCAAAAGGAATAGTATCTGGCATCTTTACGTGATTATCTCTCCTAGCAGATATAGCAGCGTTAGCAGAAACTATAACTTTAGCAATAGCAGCTCCTTTTTCTACAGCAAGAGCAATCTTAGCTAATGCTTTAGACCTTTTACCTAGATTAGTTAATAAAGTACCCATTTGACTAACAAAACCAACATATTCCATGTTAATTCTCTCTTGTTCTTTTCTTTTATCTATCTCAGTCTGGATATCTTCAAGTGCAATCTCCTTATTAAATTCAGCTTCTTCTCTTTTTATTTGCATATAAGCAGCAGAACCTTCTTTTTCTGCATCTAATCTAGCATTTATTTCAGCCATTTTAGCTTCTCTAGCAGAGTCTATTATCGCTTGATTTGCTTCTTTATTAGAACCTGTTCCAGAAGCATCTTCAACATCTCTTGAAAAGTTATCACTAGCTAATCCTTGTAATTTAAGCTCTTCTTTTCTTCTAGCTTCTTCTATTTTTCTAGTATATAGCAATGCATTACTCTCTAATGCTTCCCATTTCTCTACATCAGCCATTACAATAGATTCACTATGCTTTTTCTCAGCTTTTAGCTTCAATTCCTTGAAATTAGCATCATCTTTTATCTGCTCTAAGTAGTCAGCCAGTCTTTTATCTTGTTTCTCTTTAAATTCCTTAGTTTTACGTCTAATATCTTCATCAGCAAACTTTTGTTGTATTTCAAGTTTATCTTCCTCAAATTTAACACCAACAAGTTCTTGATTACGATTATTTTGTAATATAAGTTTATCAAATTCTAATAAATTCTGTTTAAATATCTTTAACCTTCTTTGTCTAGTTTTAGAACCACTATTTTCTTTAACAGGAAATAATTCATCTATCAAATCATTATCACCGAACATATTCATTATCTCTTCGATACGTGCTCTAGACTTTCTTAATCTAGTTTCTATAATACCCTCTTCTTTAGTAGAATCATAAGCATCTTCTTGTCTACCACTTAAATTAGGGTCATAAGTAGCTCCTAATATAAGTCCTTGACTAATAGTTCTATTTTGCATTTGCTGAAGCATATTCTCATTAGCTTGGTCTTGAGCTGCCTTAACTTCTTCATCAGAAAATTCCTTTCTTCTTTTAGTTTGAGCATCCATTAACTCAATCTCTAGTTCCATTTGCTCAGCTAATTGCTTTTCTATAACAGTTTGTAATGCAGAAGCTCTTGCTAATTGCTCTAATCCACCAATCTTTCTGTTAATAGCTTCAGTAGAAGCATCAGTTAATCTACCATTCTCATCTACTTCAACATTTAAGTCTTTATACTTATCATTAATTGCTGTTAAAGATTTAGCTAATTCATCATTAGATACATTTCCAGCATCTACTTGATTTTTAAATATCTTTAAATCACTACCAGCACCAGCAGCAGAAGTATTAAACTCTTTTAAAGAATCTGTAGCTTTCTTTTGGTTCATAGACCATCTTTCTAGTAAAGCAATACCAGTTTGGAACAATAGTAACGCTCCTAATGGGCCCATTAATGCTCCTCTTAATGCTACAAATGCTCCTTTTAATGAACCAGCTTTTTTATATGTACTAGCTAAGTTTGTACCTAACTGAGAAATGTTATTGGCAACACCTCGTATACCATAGTTACTATCCGATATTACACGACCTAATTCCAAAGTAGATGCAGATGCAGAACCAGTAGCATCTTGTAAATGCTGATTAGCCTTAGTCATCTCTTTAGTTCCTGAGGTTACGCTATTTTGCAATCTCTTAAATGCAACTTCTTGAGCTTCATATGCTTTAGTAACACCTTCAATCTTAACTTTACCATTATCAGTATTAACCTTTATAGTAAACGATTTTATTGTATTTTTACTTGTAGCCATTATTTATTACGTTTTATATAGTTTTTAAATTCACCAAAGTTATTTGGCATTTTGTTTTTTCCTTTTGCAATATCAATCTCATCACATATATTATATAGAGGTGATGAGTTTAACATTGTTATTATGTTCTTTATATTCATATTATTATTATTATTAATCGCCTTGACAGAAGCTATATTCTATCATAAGACCATTTGAATCAAGTTTATATAAATCACCATTATCATTTTTATACCATCCAGCACCAGCAGTAGTTCCACTTGTGTTAGTATATACAGTATCACCCATTGAAGGTGCAGTTGCATTTACAGTTAAGTATAATTGACTTTCTATAGATGCACTACAAGCATTCTCTTCAGTAGACATAGCTGGATTAGTTGACCAGAAAGGATAATAAGTAATTGGGTCTGTTCCACCGTTATCTCCACCGTTATCTCCACCATTACCAGTATCTGTAGTATCATCAGTTTCTGTTTCTATAACAACACCATCACCTAATTCATTTATAAGCTCTAATTTAGTCTTACCATTAGTTAGATTAGTTTCAAACTTATTTATTCTATATCTTTTGTTATTTATAACTAATTTATCATTAGGTTTTATTCTTAATAATATATTAACTGGTAAATAACAATCAAAAGTAAATAATCTAGATTGTTCATTGTATATAGCTTTAATATACTCTTTATAATAGCTATCAAATAAACTAGTATTTGCTGTTTCACCACTAAACTCACTAAATTCACTACCAAAATTAATAGTTTGACTATCATTATCGTCTGAATTCCTTACGTTAGAAGGCATTATATATCTGGTTTTTAATACACTTGTACCACCATCTATATAGCTAAATCTATGTTCTGTAGCATTTTCTATCTTGTTACAGTACATAAACATAGGTTTACCTTTAATTGCACTAGAATCTTCGTTAACCATCCATCCATGCTGTATGTCAGTTAATTCACTATCATTAGCTTGGTTAGTCATTCTCTCATACATCATCTTTTCTAGTGGTAATTTAACTTTATATGATTTATTACCATCAAAAGCTAATATAGAACCAATCTCTTCAGAGTTATGGTCTACTCTTTCATTACCAAATTCATCACCTGTAATATTATTAGCTTGTTTTAAAGCAAAAGTATCTTGACCTTCAAACTCTAAATCTATTTTATTATATAATAAAGTCTTACTTACTTGTATACTATCATAATCTACAAACTTACTTATATCAAAATACCTACCATCTTCGTAATACTCATCAAAAGTTTTAACTTGTATTATACCATTATCAAAATAAGCAGTTAAATTAAACATCTTGAATAAAGTAGACAAGAATGAAAGAACTGTCATATCTGGTAAATTACGTCTTATACTTAAACCAGCTGATATTTGATTGATAGCAGTATTACCTAAAGTATAATCACCATACCAATCCCAAGTATCATCACTAAAAGGAAAACCTCTTTCTAATATTCTAGTCAATCTCATTTGACTTACTTTAAAATGAGTTATACCACCATTAGTACTTATAATAAACTTTGGTATTTTATATCCATCAGATTTCCAAGTACAATCTATTTCTCTTGGACCTTGTATATTAATATGTTGCTTATCTCTCTTACCATTTACAGCATTTATAGCGTCAAACGACCAAAGACCAGTAGTATTAGTTACACCACTCGCATCGCAAGGAGTGACAATGAATCTAGTTCTGTGGTCATTCTTAGGGGTATTATAAACTCTAGTACCATTAGTATCAATTATTATATCTGGAAAATTATCCCCACTGGCATATTGCCAGTCGTCGAGCATTAGAGTGAATGTAGATTCACCGACTTGCTCCTCTAATGTCCCTTTCTCCCTATTCATCCATACAAATAACTCTTCATACACTTCATTACTATCACTAAAGAAATCATCACTAAATTGTATATCATATTTCTGTTCAATAGACTTTATAATCCACTTAACTTTAATAGCTGGTTTCAAAGCAAATGCTTTAACACCTGTATATTGATTTATACTAGAATTATATGTTGCATTAGGATGAATGTTTCTACTATCATTACCGTTATCTCTAGGGCTTAATCCATTACTACTATCGTAATAATGATAATCAGAAGAACTGATAAAAGGAAAACAATAATCCCAATTACTAGAATTAAATGTTCTAGCTAAA
>Ga0208793_1002318_pt1 | contig 9999 bp, 11 predicted proteins | sample 17_taG_FD_184092 | JGI IMG/M metagenome (GOLD analysis project Ga0208793, IMG submission 184092) | Marine viral communities from the Subarctic Pacific Ocean - 17_ETSP_OMZ_AT15314 metaG (SPAdes) (version 2) | ecosystem: Environmental > Aquatic > Marine > Oceanic | place: Pacific Ocean | collected...
TTCAGAAGCCTTTCTTACTGTATCTTCTGAAAAGTAGATGTAGTAATCCTCTTTATCATCCTCTCCTTTTCTGAATATCTTCTTATTAGGAATAAGTGCAGCACCCATGAGAATGCGTTTCTCGTTGTCTACTTCTGCTAACTTTATTTCTTTATGTTCTTTCAATGCAATAAAGTCCTCTTCTATTGCAGGTCTTTCAACAACAGAAATAGCTTCAATTCCGCTAAGTTCGTTGTCCTCGTCAATAAACATTTCTATTACTCTTTCCATATATAATTAACCTTTATGTCTGTGTTTGTTCTATTATCCTAATGAAGCACCTTGTATAATACTGTTGTCTAACTGTTGTGCGGTAGTTACATCTTCCGCAACAACGTATGCCCTTAGTGGTTGTTCTTCTGATGAAGCAATAGTCTGTGCTAACTGATTGGTCTCTGATTGTCCTACAATATTGAAATCGGGTGGTGTGGTAGGTTCAGGATTAGAAAATGTTGATGCACCAACAGAAGCACCTTCGTTTTTACTTCTTATATCTGATATGGCTTTAGATGCACTAAAAACAGTTGCCCCGACTGCAAGACCAGATGAAATTGTGTTTGCGGTTCTTTCTGGTCTTGATAATAGTAAACTACCACCGTACCTTTTTAATACCGCTGCGTTTGCAGCCTTAGTGTTGGCAATTATCCCTGCTATTGCTGCCGATTTTTCTATAATAACTCCTGCAATGGCTAATTTTTCGTTTTTTTCTGATACGTTTTGCATCATACCTCCGATAGCACTTACTGTGTCTGCATATGTCATTATAGCGTTTAATTTGGCTTGTTGAGATATTTTCTCATCCTTTACATCTTTTCGCCTTAAATGTTTCATATCCCTATGATGCGCTATGGTGCTTTCTATTTCCACACCATAAGTGTTGTTTAAAGCCTCAACATACAAGTCTAAATTGGGTATTTTTTCTTCAAGAATAGATACTGTTTCTTCACCAATTAAATTTTCAAGAGGTTTTACTTCCTCTCTTATTCCTTTTATTTGGTCTATTTTATCCAATAAAGCATCTATTTCAGTTTGTATTTGACCAAAAACAGTTGTCTCTGTGGCTTGTTGTTGTCTTTCTTCTAAAACAGATATTTGTTGTTCAAAATCAGCAATACTACCTTTTATTATTTCCTCACCTCCCTTAGTAAGACTTTTAGTAAAAGGATTGTTTTTAACACCATCTGCCAAATCTGTGTATGATTGTCTAATCCTCTCGTTTACCGTTGCTATATTAACTCCGCTTACAGCTAAAGATGTTTCCAAATTAGATAATTCTGCTTCTAATTCACTTCTGACCTTACTTGCTGTTTTTGTTGTTATTTTTGGAACACCACCAATAGTCATAGATGTTCCTGTTTCTGGTTCTATATCTCCACTTAACTTCGCTTGTACCTCTCTTATTTTACTTCTTATTTCCTCTTCCTTCTTTAAAGATTCTAATTTTGACTTACGAAATTCTTCCATAGCAATCTCAAAAATCATCTCTTGCTCTTTTAATTTAATAAAATCTTCAAGAGTACCTATTAATGGGTCATATCCTTTTTCCTTTAAGTCTTTTAAAGCTAATTCTTGCAAGCCTATATTATCAGTAGATGTCTCTACTATGTCAGCAAGATTTTTTATATTATCTAAAACACCTTTTCTTTTTGCTAATTCTTCGTTTAAATCTTCTACTTCACTCTTAGCCTCTCTTGCTTTTAAAGCAAATCTCTCAAATATGCTAATAGCAATAGATATTAATAATAAAATACCTCCTGCACCAGTCATTGCTTTCCCTAATTGTGCAAAAGCACCCTTAACACCTTTAGATTCTTGAATAAGAAAACTCATTTGAGTAGCTAACTGTTGAACGTTGTTAGCCATCGCAGGAAAACCATAATTGGAATCAGAAATAGTACGACCAAGTTCGACTACTGCACCACTTGCTGAACCAGTAGCAGACTTAATGTTACCGAGATTTTTAGCGGTTGTCTTACCGCTAAGAATAACTCTTGATTGGGTTTTTGTTAAGTCATTTAATTCCCTCTCTAACTTCTGTATTCCTATAACCCCTTCTAAGTATGCTTTATTAGTTGTCTTAGTAGAATTATTTAACTTAGTAGTTAAAGCTATTTCCTTTTTTATTACATCAGCAGTTCTTTTTGATGCACCCTGCAATTTTTGTATTTGTTGAACTAAAGATGCTTGCGTATCCTTTGCAGCTTTATTTTCCTTAGACAAAGCCTTTACCGCATCAGTAAGTTGTTTAACTTTTACAGTACCTTTATCATCAATGATGATGTCAATTCTTATTGTTTTATTAGAATCCGCCATTACCTACGTCTTATTTTTTGTTTTAATTCTTTAAATGTTTCGGGTAACTTGTATTTACCTTTAGCTATATCTATTAATTCACTTGAATTATTAAAGTCATCTACTTTAAGTAATTCTATTATCTCTCTTATCATATTAACAGTCTGTTAGATTTGAAATGAAACCTACTGAATTTACCCTTGCAGATTGATTAGTGCTTAGTTTGTAAAAATCACCATCTCCTACAAATGGAATAGTTAATGCTTCGTCTGTAAACAAAGAAACAGAATTAGCTAAAGTCAGCTTAATGTCATAATAAACAATAACACTTGGTGTTTGATTAGCACAAGCATCAACTGCGGTTGAATCAGAATCATTAGCAGGACTTATTGATACTTTATTTGCTAAATCATAATTATTTATAAGTTCCATTTTACCTTTACCAGTAGTCATGTCAAAGTTCAATGAATTTATTAAGTATTTATTATCCTTGTAAACTATAACATCAGCTAAAGTATGATTGATTATAAAATTAAAAGGTAGATTTACTTTTACAGAGGTAATTCTATTACTCTGTAAAAAAACAGAACTTATGTAGGTAGAATAGTAATTAAAAAACAATGTTCCTATGAAATCATTAGATAAGGAGGGGTCTGCTGCTGCATATTCATTATTCTCCTTATTAAAGTTTATATTTACATCACTACTTATAGAGGTCTTAGCAAGGCTATTAGAAGGTATGTAATAAATAGATACATCACTTTGACTTCCACTATTACCATGAACCGCAGTATTTAAAAACCTTATGCTTTGCGAACTTGATATTTGTATAGGATAAAAAAGTAAAGGTTCTCCATAGTATGGGTCATCGTTATCATCGACAAACCAACCATACTGAATGTCAGTCAAGGTAGCATCATCAGATTCAAATAATCTTTCAAACTTCATATGCTCGAACTGCGGTCTAACCTCATACTTCTTAGTAGAAAAATCAAAATTATCATTACCTTTATATTCAGTAGTACCCCATTCTACATTGAACCTTTGCTTATGGTCTTCCGCTAACTTAGTTCCTAATCCCTCAAAGCCAAAGTCTATTTCCTTAAAAGGGAGAGCAATACCAACTGTTGATTCAGAAGAATCAATAAATGAGGTTAGATTGTGTTCTATTGTATTTTCAGCGTAGAAGCTATCTAAAGTCTGAACCTTTACAGTTCCATCATCTTGTTGAAATGCAGTTAAATTAAACATCTTAAATAAAGATGTTAAGAAATCTATTATTTGAATATCTGGCAACTGTTCAGTCATAGTGAACTGTTGCGTTAGATTTATAGTTTGGTCAGCAGAGGTGTAAAAAGAAGCTGATTGTGTAGGTGTAATAAAATTTAACTGTGTCTGTGAACTTCCATCTCCTTGAATAGTTATAGCAGTTTTTGTTTTTATAAATATAGTATAACCCGATAAGTTGTTGTCTAAGGCAACTGTAAAAGTACCTAATGAACCTGAAGGAATCACAACTTCTGCGTAAACAGAACCACCGCTTTTTACTACAATAGAATAAGGAAAGTTTGTTGCGGAACGTGATATTTCAATCCCCATAGACACTTGCTGACTACCAATAAGACCATAAACTATAATGTCATTGTTTTGCAACGTAACGTTACTTAATGTCGTGGAATCAAAAGGTAGGTTAATTAACTGCTCTATAACTTCTGTGCTATCAAAAGTATATCCTTTGCTTCTGTGAAGCCACATATAAAGACTATGATAAGCGTCATTTGTAGTGTTAAAGAAATCATTACTAAAAACTATCTCTGAATATTGCTCTTGTATAGCTAATACAATCAAGTGTAATCTTATCGCATACTTTAGTTCTTCGTAATAAACACCATGATGATGCCCTGCACCACTACCTTGTGGGTATAAGTTTCCACCTAAAGGGTCTAACTTCTTTCCATCAGAATAATCTGGTGTATTAGCATCTGCTTCATCATAATAAAGTCTTGTAGTATTAGTTATTAGAGGTGTTAAAACTGCATCTGTGTAGGTAACAGAATCAACAGTAACATCAGCACCATTGCCTAACAAAGTCCGTACTGTTGTTGCATCGTATGTTTGATTAAAGTTATTTAACCAAGCTAAAGAAGATAAATTATCTTCTCCTAAAATATCAGTTAAATCAGCAGTACCACCAAAAAAAGTTATCTTATATGAATGAGGTTTACCATTCTTTAGCTTAACCGAATCTAACCTAACACTACCCTTTTTGAAAGGGGTAGTGTTTAATTGTATTGATGCAGTAGTTTTTTTTCTTGCATCAAACCCACCTACAATATTGAAATTATAGTAATGTTTAAATATTTTATTGTTATTTGATGATGCAGGTATAGAAAAAGATTTCGTAAATTCAGTAAACACCTTTTCAATATCCCTCACATCTTGTATCTTAGAAGTTATAGATAGTTTGTCATCTTTAAACAAATCCACTCTTTCCCCACTAATAAACAACTGAACCTTTATCATTATCTAATGTTATTTATTAAATCATAAGCGTAATCAAACTTAACTGTATGATTTATTAACTTATCGTTTAGTGATGTCTTGTATGTCTTTTTTGTCTCGGTAGGTGTTATTGGTAATATCTTTCCTTCTATTAATGCCCAACATTGTTCAGACAACATCAATTCCTTTATAACTTCATTCATACCCTCATCGACAAATCCAGTACTCATAATTATAGATTCATTTCCGATTACATCAAAGATTTTATTAGCGTGTTTATGCACGCTATAAGAACCATCAATAGAACTTGATAAAGAACGCTTATATTTATCTCTTTTTACAGATAATGATTCTACGTTCTTCTTATCAAACCATAAGTCTTGTAAAGCACCAAACTTATTCACAAAGGTTACCTTTATAGGCGTGAACTTAGGTTCGCATATCCTTTTAATAGTTACGGTTACACCCGAAACGGTCTTTGATGTGGCAGCTTTAGTAAAAGATTCATACCTTAATAAGTTATTGTTATCAAAGTAAGGTATAGAACCAGCTTCTGATTTTAACGCATAAATAGTTGTGTTTGTCTGACCTAAACATGCTTGTGGTATCTCAAAGTTATAACCTTCTGTAAATTCTGAATATCCATCAAAACCTTCATTCACAAAAGAAGTTGTATTCATTAATCCTCCCGATGTATTATAACTCTTAACAGTAGCAGTTGTATCTACATAGTTAGTGGAATCTGTTCTGCCAACATACCCCGTATTTATAGATATATTAGTTATAGATAATACAGTATTTAATGCTTCATTTTTAATAATCAAATCCGTACCAATAGCAATCCCCCTTATAGTATGTGTACCAACAGTAGAGGGTGCGGTAATGTATTCAACAAAACCTTCATTAGTATTTTGAAAAAAACCAATTTTACCACTTGTATAAGATGTTACTTCATAGGTTACCTCATAGAATTCTCCATCAATAAGAACGTTTGGTTGTCTTAATTCTGAAATAACATTACCCGAAAATGTAGCAACTCCATTTGCTATTGAAACACTATTAGTTATAGTCCATCCAGTTGAACCATCAGAGAAATCACCATTGGTAACTACATCATTACCAAAGGTAATGTCTAAGTAATCTCTGACTAATTCTGATATTTCAAACATAGCAGTAGATTGACCTACACCAGAAACCAAAGCATCTTTAGTGATAGTGTATCTTAATACACTATCTACTTGAAGTTCCATAGTAGCATAAGAAAACGCACCTCCGAGTGTTTTAGTTATAGTATATGGACTTCTTAATCTTATATTTGCCATTTTATTCTATTTCGTTTAATATTTCTTGTCTTTTAGTTTCTGCTATTTCTTCTAACACTTGCGGAGATATATCTTGTAACACAATATCTATAAATTTAGAACCTCCATTAAACCTCTTAACTATACCATCCTTAGCAATCTTTCTTGATATTAGATAAGCCATGTCTTTCATTGACCTCTCTTTATTAGACTTCTTGTATCTTGGTGTTATGTTTTTAATCTTTGCCCATTTTAAGATAGCGTTAAATAAATCCCTTGAACCTTTTTTACCTTTCTTAACACCAGTAGTACCATCATTTAAAAACTCCGCATAAAAAGGTAAATAAACGCTTAATACTGTTGCGTGTTTTCTTTCTGTTGTTTTATATTTTATACCTTTAGATAACTTATTACTTGCCTTTAAATCTTTTTCATTGATTTGTTTTTTTAAATCATCTTTTAGTATCTTCCCTAAAACCCTTAGCTTCTTCCTTGTTAATTCACCCATTATGATATGTCTATGTCTATCCCATTTATCATCTGAACATCCATACCTATCGACCAACCTGCTAATTGATTTTCAAAGTTGTCTAAGAATGGTTCTGCTAACACATCAGCTACAAGCTGAATGTCTTGTTGAAAAAGACTACCCCTTCTAATCTGCGATTGTATTAGGTTTGCTGCTTGGAATTGTGTATTTAACACATCTTGCAGATTATCATTACCATAGAATATATCGTCATCAGTTAGTGATTTATTGACATCAACAATGTCAATAAACAATATGTTTAAGGGTATAATAACTAACCTTTCAGCAAAAGTAGCAGTACCTAATGTTATGTGTGCTAAAGGAAACATAGTAGTCTTGTCTAAGTCAACATCCAACAAATCACCGAAAGTGACTGTGTTGGTAATACCATTAGAACTAATACTATTCCTTACCTTGTCTGTTATGTCGTATATATGTTTCATCTATGTCTTTTAATCATCTTAGCTTCTAAATCACTTTTTTCTTTCTCAAATTCTAACCATATAAAACATTGTTGGTAAGGGAGTTTGGTAACCTCGTCAATGTTTCTGACATCTCCTTTAGCGAGTGCGTAAATTGATTGATACCAACCCCATTTTTTTCCAAAGCCTTCCGAATAGGTGCTTCCTCCTTCTGTACTTGTTGAAGTAAATAATCCATCGAATATTTCGACAGTTCTTTCCCTAAACGATAAAAAAAAACCATAGCACCTAAAGCAATAGATACTGGCATATCCTTCATCAGTTCGTGATATTCTTCTGATGCTTTATATTCATGGATCAGATACTTGTCTTTCCTTTTGTATTTCATTGGTCTGTACAAGACTGCCATAGCCTTGTGCATATTATCCCAATCTCCTATATAAGAATCTAAGTCAACAAATTCACCCATAGTCATATCTTCTAACTTAGGGATGAATCCTAAGTTTAATTCAGTACCATCTGTGTCTACAATCTTAATATCTCTTTGTAGAGGTGTATCTTCTTTAAATAGACCATTTATATGGTCTATAATAGGATTAAATTCACTTACTGGTATTTGGTATGCTTCTTTTAGAGAAACATTACAAAACACTTCTATGAACTTCATATTCAAGAAGTCTTTAGCTTCTTCACTATCGTTATCTTTAGCCAACTTCAAGTATCTCTGATACTGTCTTAGGGTAATAGATGATAACTCTTTTGGGATATTTAATGTGAAACTTTTTGTCATATATATATAACTGTATTTATATTTTTTGTAGTTTTGCTTAAAACAATAACAACAATGAAACCAAAAGAAAAAATATTAGTTAGTTTTAGTGGAGGGGAGACAAGTGCCTACATGATTAATCATCTACTTTTAAAGTACCCTAATCATAAATACAAGTTTGTGTTTATGAATACTGGAGAGGAGAATGAGGAAACTTTAATATTCATTAAAAAATGTCAAGAATATTTTGGAATTGAAATAACTTGGTTGGAATTTGATGTTAAAGATGATAAAGCCTCTTTTAAAATAGTTGATTTTGATTCAGCTTATAGAAGCGATAAAAAAGGAGAAAAAGAAAAAGGGTATTTAAACCATCCTTTTAGAAAGGTTATAGAAAGATATGGAGTACCTTCTGTTAAGACACCTTTATGTTCTTCAAAATTAAAAGGAGATGTTCTTTATAGATACATGAGTAGTATTGGTTGGAGGTCAAAAAAAGAATATAGTTTAGCGATAGGAATTAGGGCAGATGAAATTGATAGATGTGGAACTCATTGGTATCCTTTAGTGGAAGCAGATATAACCAAACCTTTAATAAATGCTTTTTGGGATAAAATGCCATTTAGATTACAATTAAAGGGTTATCAAGGTAATTGCAAAACTTGTTGGAAAAAGTCATTTAGAAAATTAGCTACTATTTATAAAGAAAACCCACAACATTATGATTTCTTCAAAGAAATGGAGAATCAGTTTGAAAACAAACCTATCGTTAAAAAGGATAGAAAAACCAGATTAGAAAAGACAATACAACCTCCTTTTAGATTCTTTAGAGGAAACAAGTTAGTTAGGGATATAAAAGAAATGAGTGAAGAACATTTTGAAGCACCCATAGACGATTCAAGAAATACAAATTACCAACATTCAATGCTACATGATGGGACTGAATTAGACGTTTCTAATGGTTGTGTTGAAAGCTGTGAAGTATTTTAAAATAACTTAAAACAAATATTTATGACAAAAACAGAAATAGGAATTATTGGTAATTATTATGGTTGCTTAAATGTAATGACCTTAGATGGAAAGTTTTATTGGTGTATTAACGATTACAGTACAGATTTTAACGACTTAGAAGATTGGGAAGAAACAAGCGAAGAACTTTATAATTCAATAATAAAATTTTATAATAGCAAATAAAAATGAAGGAAAGACAATACCGTTCAAGACAAGGAAAGTCAGATAGCAAAGAAGCTACAACCCTTAAACTTAGCTTCTACGCAACAGTAGGGATAATCATTTTATTAATCATAACAGTAACATTTAATTGAGAAAGAAAGAACAAAGGATAATCAAGCAAGGAGACGAAATGCCTTGGGATTTTTGGAACTACTTAGTAAACCCAATAGTAGGATACCATATAAAAACAATCTTTAGTGTACAAGACAATACCTCATATACTAAAGAAAGATTCAGAACAAGTGGTTTAAGAAACGAAAAAAGAAAAACACCAGTATTCAAAAATACAACAAAAGAAAAATAATCAGTTATTTATGTAAATAAAGCAACCCCTTTTAAGGGGGTTGCACATTAATGTAGTATAACCAAATACATTCTTACATACTACCATTAAACAGATTTAAATAAAGATATATCGCAGAAGCTATGTTAAAGAAAATATTTAACTTCGTCTTACCTTCTATGTTAGTAATAGCTATTTCTTTTAGCTTTCACTTCTTAGTAAATTTCATTTTGAGTTTTGTACCTTAAAACATTTTGATTCTATCTATTTTGTATTTTTTTGATTCTATCTATTCTGGTAAATTGGTTATGGTATAATTCATTTTACGTTAATATCAAAATATATTCGTTTATCTATCAATAAATTAGATTAAGTACATATCCATTGTAAGCTATTTTAAAGGCTATTTTAGAGAGTTTTAATCTGTTTGATAGGTAGGTATTATAGAGGTTAAAAGGGTTGATTTTTGGCTGGTTTAAATTTCTTATAGATAGCTTATTTTTTTTATTGTCAATCAATTCATTAGATAATTTTAGGGTATAAAAAAACCACCTCTTAAAGGTGGTTTATTAGTTAGATTAGATTAGTTAAAATATATCTAAAGGAATTTTATAAACTACATGGTAATG
>Ga0208793_1002319_pt1 | contig 9997 bp, 9 predicted proteins | sample 17_taG_FD_184092 | JGI IMG/M metagenome (GOLD analysis project Ga0208793, IMG submission 184092) | Marine viral communities from the Subarctic Pacific Ocean - 17_ETSP_OMZ_AT15314 metaG (SPAdes) (version 2) | ecosystem: Environmental > Aquatic > Marine > Oceanic | place: Pacific Ocean | collected...
CAATCGCCCAAGCCTCGTCGATGTCGTTAAAGGACACGAAGTTGTCTGGGTCAAGTGGGCAGGAAATAGCAGTGTCGATGTAGGCCGAATAGCCGTCATCACTAACTGCTGTCATTCCAGCTACTAAAGTTTCCACGACTTTTTCTTGCTGTCCGTTAACCTCTTGTGTCGTTACCAAGGGTTCCAGCCGTGTGTATTTGTATGTGTTAGGCATAGTATTTATTTGTTTAGCTTATTTGGTCTTGCCACTCTGCGGTCACTCCAGAATCGGAGCCTGTCCACGAAGTGAGATTCAAAATCATGTAACCATATCCATTCAGACTGGTGGGGTCGCTTCCGTGGTTCGACCAAGAGGTGCTTGAGACATCAATTTCGGAAAGCATCGGTGAACTGTAATCAATCATCACCTTAACTGTCTTGCCCGCACCGTGGTTGGTTGCGTCCAGAACAAGTTCCATCTCAGAGCCATCCAGCGTAATGGTCTGAAGGTTGCTTTTGTCAAAGTCGATGGTGATAGCCTCACCCGCGCCATTTGCGTAAACAGGTTGGGAGACTTGACCGCTGGAGCCGATTCGCATCCGTTCGGTCAGAACAGCACTAGTGTTGGAAACCTCAAATACCAAGTCCCCCCCGTTGGAGTTAGCGGCATGAGTTACAGATTTAATCTGAGCTTGGTCTATAGAGGCACTACCGGAATTCGTGCCATAAAAATAAAGACCGCCGCTGCCTGAACTAGCCCCGCTGCTCGCTGAGGCTATGAGGACATTACCCGACGAATCGATTCGCATGCGTTCGGTTGAGCCTGTTTGGAAGAGGGTGACATCCGGTGTTGCTGAATGTGACCCGCCATAAAGCACTATCCCCGCACCGTCTGTTGATGAACTTCCTCCGCTGATTCTTATGTCACCCGTAGCAGCCGCACCGTTGTAAATCGCGCCAGTATTCCCGCCCGTGTTAGTGACTAATAACTTTCCGTCAGCCAATAAGGAGTTTCCAGCAACGTGTAACTTCTCGCTCGGAGCCGCAGTGGATATGCCGCAGTTGCCCGACGAGTCGATTGTAAGTCTGTCGTTGGTTCCAAGCAGATGGCCACTGGAAATCTTAAAACTGTCAGCATCGTCGTTGTCCACTCCCATACTAAACAAAGTGGAGTCACTTAATGAAAACCATAGAGACGCATCACCAGCACCATCCTGCCGAATCTGTGTTGATACAAAGGTGGAAGTGTCACCAGCAACAGACAATTTTGCTTCTGGAGCATCAGTGCCTATGCCTACCCCTCCCGTTCCGTTTGGTTCCAGAACTATATCACCATTAGAGGTAGTGACTATTTTGTTACCATTAACATCCAAGTCTCCACCAAGCTGAGGGCTGGAGTCTTCTGAAACATTATCAAGACTGCCACCGCCTCCACCGCCAGCAACATCTTCCCACGCAATCGTACCGTCTCCTCCGGTAGTTAACACTTGGCCATCTGTACCGGATGAACCAGCAATCTTCAGTTTGCTCTGGAGTAAATCCAAAGTACCATCCGTGTGAACTTGTAAGGTGTTGGTTCCTGCTGTCTCTGCCCGAAGAATAAATGTATCGGATGCGGTTCCAGCACATTGTAACTGCCAGTTTTCTGCATCATTCTCTAACTGCAAAATCGCATTACCACTGGTTCCAGCATTTTCAACCTTGAGAGAAACATCACTTGCTGCTCTTGACTCGTAAACGTGCAGACCGCAGTTGGTGGCTGGGACCGAAACGCCTATTCCTAAAGCCGCTGCCGATGCATCCCAAGTCATCTTGGCCACACCTGAGTCATTATTAAATGTTATATCCCCAGCAGTATCAATTCCCATCCTCTCCACACCAGCATCGTCTGAGATAAAGAAGTCACCATCAGTATTTGAACAGTTGATACTCCATTGGTTAGCTGGATTCTTCAACAAAAGACCCGCTGTTTGACCTGAGCTACCCGTTTCAATCTTCTCGTAAACCGCTCCCGTCGAGTACAAATGGAGTGCATCGCTTGGAACCGCACCAATTCCCAACCTCTCGTTCGCAGCATCCCAAAGAAGTTTTTGTGTACCGGAATTGTTAGCAAAGGACACATCTCCTTTTGAGGTTTGAATAGCGAGATTTACAGTTCCATCTGCTGCACTAAAGTACCCTCCAACATTATGTGAACCCGAACCCGAAGCGGCCCCTAATACCCCGTAATTGGCAACCGAACCTCCCGATGCACTTAGGTATCCACCGTGATTTGTCTGAGCCGCCGATCCGGTGCAATTCCCCCAAACAGCTTTGTTTGATGAGGCAGCAACGGCATTTGTTTCTACAGCTTTTATCGACCCACTGTTGGATAACAATAATGAGCCGTCATACGTTAAGTTTGATTCACCGTTCAGCCCCGAACCTGTGGCGGTAACCACATAATTGTTAACATCGTTTGTTAGTGTAGGGACACTTGCTCCGCCAGATGTGATGCCGCCTGTTACAGCAAGGCTAGTCAGGGTTCCAACTGAGGTGATTTGAGTCTGTGCTGCATCAACATTTAAGGTTGGTATTGGCCCTGTTAAACTTGTTCCACTTAACCCTGTTCCTGCTACAATCTCAGTAATATCCCCTGCTTCATGTGTTTGTGAGTCTACATAGGCTTTAACGCTCTGCTGACTCGGAACCTTCGTAGCCGAATTAGTGGCCATGTTATCCTCGTCCAAGAGGTCTGAAGAAATTGCGTAGTTGTTTGCACTGGCCGCAACGCCGTCGAGCTTGGTTTTATCACCGTCAGCGAAAGCTCCTTCAGATGGTTTGGATTGAAGCGTTGAGATTGTAACTCCCTTTACACCAGCTAAATCAGTTAGCTCTGAATCCATTAACGCCCCAGCGGCGGTGACGTTGGTGGCATCGGTTACATCGGCAGAGGCTTCTATGGCATCTAATTTAGTGTGGTCAGCATCGGTAAACACGTTGGAGTCCGTAGCCGCCTCAACAGCAGTCCTTATCTCAGCGTCAGTTTGGTCGGCTGTCGCACTAGATTCAATGCCATCGAGTTTCGTATTATCAGTGGCCGTAAAGTGGAGGTTGGTTGTGCCTTCAGCTATCTCATCCAAGTTGTCCTTGGTGAGTATTTGAGCATCGACGTAAGTCTTAATGGATTTTGCTGACGCAAGAGTGTCGTCGCTGGCGCTTACACTTGTGATGTCCGTGTCAATGGCAGTAATGCCATCCAAAAGATTCAATTCAGTGGCAGTCGAAGTGAGTGCAGTTGCGCCCAGGGTAAGTGCGCCCCCTATGGTAGTAGCCCCGGTAGCCTCAAAGGTGCCATCAGCCTTAACTGCTGTAGTTGAAACCTGCAAGGCACTCTCAGTGCCTTCCCCGTCCATGATGGTGCGGGTGGTTCCATCAACCCCACTGTTACTATTAGGAACCTGGAGTAGATCCTTGTAGGTTGCTGAAATCTGCTTACTCTCTAATGAATCACCTGATGCCATAACTTATATCCCCCAAATTCTTTTTACCTGTTTCTTTGAGTAACCACTCTTCCATGCGCTCCCCTGGTTCTCTAACGCATGGTACCCCGCCTTAATCTGGGTAGTGTAATCACTAGGGTCACGGGCTGCCCCTACGGATCCAATGCGCTCAACTGCACCGCGGAACCATACCTCGCCATCGCGTGTGACAGATTTTGTATTATGGGAAACTAATTCCTCGCGGGTTTCCCCTTTACTGTTAATAAAAGTGTATAAAGGCATTTTGAAAATGCCGGGGGAGAGTTACCTCCCCCGGTTGTTAATTATCTACTTTCTATGCGAAAGCAGTTTTGGAATACATCTCAACGTAATACTTCGGCTGAAGCACTGCGGCAGCGTAGTAAGATTTATATGAAATCTTAGTCAACTGATTGAGCGGATCCGATTTATCAGCACCGTCTGCAATCATCACCTTCGGTGAGTAAGGAGACTGTGCGGCAATATCGGTTACCCCATAAGCATTGGCACCAAGCACCAGAGTCGAATGGATTGTTCCAGCCGAATCATAAGCGTGCTGAGTGCTACCATCACTGAGGAACCCGTTAGTGCTGGAGATCACGCGATTTCCCCATAGGCGGCCAACTTCCCCGGAGAAAAGTTGTTCCACTGCTGAGTAGCTCGCGGCATTCTGCCAACCACTGGTTTTCATCAGGTCACTGATCACTTCTGGTGAAGCAACTGCGATGAACGATCCACCAACTTTGCTGGTGTTGTTTTGGTTCAACTGCGTTGCGCAATCCAGTAGGTCATTGAACTCAACTGTTGCATCGGCAGCGTTAGCCGAGTTAACAGCAGCGTAGTCAGCAAGACCATTGGCCATGCGAGTTTGCTTGCCGGTCACGTTCGAGCAGAGTTTATCCCGCACGATTGTGTCAGCATGCAAAGCAGCATCCTGGCCGGTGACCTTGATTGCCTGCTCCATGTGCCCGAATAGCTCAGTGAGTTGGAGAATATCCGTTAAGGATATTACCTGACCGTACTGGACCAGTGTCGCGGTAACCTCTTCCAAGGTTAGCGCACGTTCGGTAACTGAAGTGCCACCCTCAGTAGAGAGAGTAGTGATTGCGCTTGTTGATGGTTCGTCATATCGGAACCATTTTACGTCCTTGGCACCGGCTTTTGCTGGCAAAGGTTTCTTTTGCGCAAATTGTACCAGTTGTAAGGACTTAGTTATATATTCCAGCAACTCTTTGCTGAAGTACGTCTGAAATTGGGCATCGAGGTTGTCGGTGCCCGTTGTCATGTTAGCCATTAGATTTTAACCCCTATAGTTTTCGTGTTACTTGAATATCCCTAGTCCAATCTGACTATCGTCAGCCTGCTGGAGTGCTGAGAGTAATTTCTCCCTCACTTGCTCCTGTGGCGCTTGCGCGTTTAGGCTGGAACCGGACTCACGGCCCGGAGGTGCCCCAGTAACACTTGTTTGTTTAGTTAGTTCTGCGACCTTACTTTCAAGATCGCCCTTTTCTTTTTGCAATGACTCAACCTGTTTGCTCATCATCTTTGCGTTAACGAATTCAACGGCGTCCTGTATACCTTCAGAGTAATTCTTCAGGTACGGGCGTTGTTCCAGGACATGTTCAACACCCCTGCTCATTTCAGAATCCGATTTTGATAGGTCCGGGAATTGTTCCTGAAGATCCTTCAGGTTTTCATTCCAGGCACCCTTGATTTCATCGGCTACTTTAGAGCGTTCGTTTTGTTTTCGTCTCGACTCGACTTCATTCGCTTTTTCCAAGGCAAGTTCAGCGAGTTCTGTCTCACCGTCCTCCTTGTACTTCTCAGCCAACTCCCGGTAATCGTCCGGTGAAGTTTGATCATCCGAAGACTGTTGCTTCAGGTGTTCAATCTCTTCACGTTCTTTGCGAATCGCCGCCTTTTCCTCGTTGAGTTTATCCCAACCTTTATCGAGGCGTTCGTTCGATTTCTTTTCCCGGTTGCTTAGAGGCTTTTCTTCAGTCTCTTCATTGCTTGCTTGTTCAGGTGCCTCAACTTCCAATTCCTTGGTCGTATCCTCACTTGTCGGCGCAGTAGATGACTCCTCATCAGCCTGATTGTCCGATGCGAGTTCTTCGGACTTCTGGGGTTCCTCGCTTGAAGACGTGTCAGCAGCATTCAATGCCGCCAGTAAAGACTCACGCTCCTCATTCCTATCAGTTGTGGTTTCGTCACTCATGGTTATTCATTTCTAACCACGCCAAATCGTCGTATGTTGGTACACCAGGCTCGTGATCCGGATCCGTGATCTGCGGTTTGGCCATTAGCGCATCCAAGGTCGCAACAGCACCCCTAAAGCCTGCTGCGTAACCTGCGCGATACTCCAGATCACTTGCCCTCGATGTACCGTCCAGGGACTGCTGAACAGTCATAGCCAGGAGCGTTGCTCTTAAACGCTCACCAGTATCCCCCTGGAAAAAATTCCTTAACCCCATAGCATCTTCATCCCGCCATTCAGGCATGCTTTGATAGGTCCATGCGCATAAGCGCATAAAGTTCAGCGCGGCTCGCAACTTACGCAGCATATGTAGTACCCCCCATAGGTGTCTCCAAAGAGACGGGTTGCTGTTCTACTGCCGGTTGTGCCATAGGCATGTCCGGTGCAGATGCCCCCATCGCATTGTCAGGTTCGACTGCTGGTTGCGAACCGGCCAATAGGCCGGCAATTTCCGCCTCCACCTCTTTTGCGGCATCTTTATCCTTTTTACGGAGTAGCTCCAGGTGTGCTTGAATATGCTCCTGGAGTCTTTGCATCTCCATAGGTTCAACTTGCCGGCCTGATTGGGATGACAACTGAATGTATCCCAAAATTGTTCGGATATGAGTGGCGTGATCGTCGCTTTCCTTGACCACTGCCGGGAATCCGAGGCGCATAAAGGTTAATTCGTTTGCCTGGTCCTCTGCCTGGTCTGCCATCTTCAATTCAGGGTCCATGAAGAGGCGCTTAACCAGCGCAACGTCATCAGCTTCCAGAACAGACTTACGAAGCTCGCCCTGGTCGATAAACGGATCATTAACAAACATTTGCATGCGGTTAACCGCACGGGTGTAGATAAAGTCACGGTTAACACCATCAGCACTCCCGGTAGGCTTAATGTGGTAGGATTCTGACAGTGCTTCCGGGTTAAGTTCCCTCACCGTATCTTCGTACCAATAATCCAGTGAGGATTTGCTATGCTTCTTGAGCAGCATCCATGCGCAGTTGTAAAGTCGGCCTAATCCCATTCGGAATATGCGCAAACGCAAATCCGAACTCTGACTGAATAGGTTTGAAATCTGGTTAATCTCTGTCGCTGTACGCCGCTCAGTGTTTTGCAGTGACTGAGACATGCCAAAGTCAGGTGTAGCAACCCGTTGCTCGGCAATTTCCCGGCTGAACATCATTGATTGATCAAATGAAACCGGCGGTGCCGGCATTGCAATCGGCTGGATGTCGTAGGGGAGTATTTGGCCCGGTGAAAATTTCAGGTTAGCAGCATTAGGGATCTCACGGGCGGAACGGAACAGAGGCCGGTTGACCAGTGTCATGTAATCATTCTTTTCGTTCAGTAGCTTGGTCAACTCAGCCTCATGTACCGCTACAATCTCTGTAACTCCCCTGGGGGAATACCAACGCCCATCCTTTACCTCATACTCAAACTGGCTAAAGGGTGGTTTGTTGCCATATTCCTTACCTAAAGCGTATGGTTTACGGACATCCTCTTCAGGACGTAATGGACTGAAGGTTTCACACACCCAATTGCCCTCATCATTCCTGGACCACGCTTCCCAAACGATAATGTAGTCCTCTTCATTGAAAGTTAACCCTTCACGCTGGTACTGAGCCTGGATCTTCTGGTTATCCCCCCGGACATCTGTTCCAGCGCCTTTAATGCGCTTAATCAGTTCATCATTCTGGATAAAAAGCTCATTACGACGATAAGCCTCCTCCGAATAGTGCTGAACATGGATAATCCTATCCGCATCAGTAATGTTCCGGGTCCAACTCGGTACAATAATGTGTTGCGGATCGACGTTCTGAAAAACGAGCTTTTCATTTTCGTGATCCCAATAGGTTTTGATCACTCCCCGTCCCGCCATAAGCATAAAATCAATAGTAGCGAGGATTTCAGTCTCGATATTGCTCTTTTGCTTTAAATGATAATCAAACCACTGTGCCGCGGCATTGGCGTAAGCGGTGGTCTTGTCCCTGATCGGCGTGAATTGCGCGATCAGGTCAGTAGCAAACATTTGCTGAAAGTAAAATGGCGCTAACCGTTGGATAACGGTATCAGACAAAGGGAAGTGAGCGTCACTGGCACCAGGCCAGGGTTTGTTTTTACGTCTTAACCCATTATGACGCATGCGATAAAACATGCTCTGCCGTGTATCCCATGAATTACGGTCAGCAAGGTCATCAATAATTGCTGCATGCAATTCCTTACGCGACAATTGTCCCATCTAACTATTAATGACGAATAATTTTCCCTAACGACAACATCTAATACGTCAATTGACGTATTAGTGGAGACAAGGGAAGACAGGCAAAACGTCTAACAAGATTAATGGGGGGTACGATGAACGAACTTGGTTTAATTATGGCCCTGGCCGATAGCCTCTTCACGGGTGTGATTGCGATTTCAGTAGCAGTTCTCGCGGTGAAGAAGTAACGGGGGTAAAATGCATAGTAAAAATTGGTCGGTGCCGCAAGGCGCCGGCCAATTTTCCGTTTAACCACCCACATCCATTCCACCCGGCAACGAATCACCGTGAGAGGCGTCCCGAAACACATCATGGATACTCGGCCTGACATATTCCATCAACATATCATCCAACTGCCCCTTGCCGGCTACTGCCATCACCACCGCATCTGCCCGGTCAGGACTAGCCAAACCCCTGGCCTTCATCTCTGACTTACTTTCCAGGTTCAATTTACCATTCTTGCTGGCTGAACACCTGCGCTGGGTTAATTGCTGCTGTAACACTTCATCGTCAGGCATAATGATTTCACACTTCTCCAGTAACCTTGACAGGGTGAACCACATCTCCACTGAGCGATTCACAAAAGCATCACTATCCTGGGCCCGACCACCAAAGTTAATCCGGTGAATGTTCCAGCCTGCTTCCCTCAAAGCATCTGCCATGGGTAAACCTAACCCACCTACATCACAATAAATCTGTTCCTCCTTTAACCCTTCCTTCTTGAACTCAATGATAAACCGACCAACCGATGCCATGGTATCCTTATCCCGCCAGGTAATAATCTTCTCAACCTTGTTCCCGCGCCGAATCGCCATAGCATTCTCATCCCCACCACCAGCGAAATCCACCCCGCAAGTTACATCTTTGCCGCTCTTGCGTGGTGGATTTGAAATAGCATTATCCAGGGTAGCATACGGAATAACCAACCTCTCATCATCAGCCTCCATAAACTCACCAAAAACCATCGACTTAATCAACGGATGATCCTTACCCCACCTCTCAAACTGTTCCTCAATCCATTGATCAGAAATATGAGGGCAATCGTAACTGGTTACCTTATGCAAATCCCACATGTGTTGTTGCCGGTTGAAGATCCGATAAAACTCACCACTCGTTCCTCCAGGCGAACTGATCACCACCTGCCGACTCGGTTGGCACCGGGCGACTGCCTCATAAATTCCATCAGAAACTGTTTTTGCCTCATCAATTATGATCATCAGGTTATCCGCATGCCAACCCTCAAACCTACCAGGGTCATCCGTACTAAACCCAATAATCCTACTGCCCGTACTCGTAACCAAATCAGTCTGGTTAACTTGTATCCCCCAACCCTTAACCTTCGTCGCCAACGACCTAATACAGGGCCACATCTGTTCCTTAACCTGACGATATACCCCCGAAGTAGTAATCGTAATCGATCCAGGATAAATCAAAGCATGCCAAAGTGCAGCAGGTGCCGCCAAACAAGTCGTCTTACCCGACCCATTGGCCGCCCGGACCGCTACCCGGCTCTTACCTCCCTTACCCGTGATCGCTTTCATGGCAGCCTTCTGCCAATCATACAACTCCAACCCGAATATCTCTTTACTGAAGTTCTCCAGATCAGTAACCGATGGATCCAGCTTCTTGGTTTTAGTGGTGGTGGTCATGCCTTCAGTGTTCCCTCCAAATAAGCATTCCGTTTCTCCAGCTTATCAATCCGTAACTTTAACTCATCTAATTCTCTGGCTTGACTCTCATTGTAGAACCATAAATCCATAATCTCTTCACGCTTGGCCTGAATCAAATCAGGGTGCTTATCCAGGTTACTGGTAATCTCCTGCCTAGCCTGACCATCATCATACTTCGCAGGTGCCATCTGGTTGAATACCTTCATGGCATCATCCCGAATCTCATCAGGGGTTCTCTCAGGTAATATGTTGTCACTCATATTTGTCCTTTTTTGATTGGCTAGGGTTTTTGTCGATCATGGGTGATCATCTATGCAGCTTCCATCCCTTGGTCCTGCATACAACCTC
>Ga0208793_1002323_pt1 | contig 9990 bp, 6 predicted proteins | sample 17_taG_FD_184092 | JGI IMG/M metagenome (GOLD analysis project Ga0208793, IMG submission 184092) | Marine viral communities from the Subarctic Pacific Ocean - 17_ETSP_OMZ_AT15314 metaG (SPAdes) (version 2) | ecosystem: Environmental > Aquatic > Marine > Oceanic | place: Pacific Ocean | collected...
AATTACTTTTGTTACTTTACCTTCTACTACTTTTGCAAAATGTGCCATTATTCTAAATACCTTATAATTACTATACCACTACCACCAGCAGCACTTGTATAATTGGAACCGTCACCAGAACCTCCAGCACCACCACCTGTATTTGCTGTTCCGGTTCCCCCAGTAGTATTACTATGAGCTCCTATACCACCACCGCCACTTCCAGCAGAACCTCTCGTGTAACCATTTGTTATAACAGCACCGCCACCACCGCCTGCGTAATAAGTATTTGTACCAGATATACTACTTTGTAAACCTGTTCCACCATTACCACCGCTATTAGTTTCACCATTATTACCAGAAGAACCTTTGCCTCCTCCGCCACCACCAGCGTGTGATGCTAGTCTTGCGTGACCTCCACCACCATTATTACCTTGTCCAGTTGTCTTAGCTCCTCCACCACCATTTGTCCAAGAACCGCCACCGCCAGAGCCACCAGCTCCACCAGCATCTTCAGCGTTATTATTACTATCATCACCAGAACCACCGCCACCACCACCAATTGCAGTAACGCTTACACCTGTACCAGTTATAGATGAATCATCACCAGAACCACCTCTTTGGTCATTGTTAGCAACAGTACCTGCTCCGCCTCCACCAACAACAACATTAAAGGTTCCGATACCAAAAGTTACTCCAGCAGCAGCTAAATATCCACCAGCTCCTCCGCCTCCACCTATTCTAGCTCCACCAGCTCCTCCACCTGCGACTACTAGATAGTCGCAAGAAAGTGCTGCGTCAGAAACAACGAATGTTGTAGAGGAAGTAAAAGTATGTATCTTATATCCACCAGAAGATGTTTGAGTTCCACCTACGGCTGTACCGACTGGTGGGTCTCCAGCAACATGCCAAGCAGTTCCCATATAAAATTTAATTTTGTTAGCTTCAGTATCATAGACCATTTCGCCTTCAGTCATACCAGTAAGTGCGTCAATTTGTGCAGTGGTATATTGTTTTAACTTTATTGAAGAGTTATATGCAATAGAACCACCAGATTGGCTGGATTCTATTTCATCTACTTTTATTTTACTTACCATTATTATTCCTTAGGATTATCCGTTCTAACTTGATTATATTTTGCAACATAAGCATCCCACTTTGTTGAATCTTCACCTATCTCTTTTTCTGTATAGGCTTCTATAAAGTCGTGAATTGAAGGGTAAGTTCTAGCTCTATCATCTTTATATTTTTCTAATGCAACATAATTTTTATGAGCAGCCAAATCATTTATTTTTTGAGTGTATTCAGCATCAGTTAATTCTGATTCCGTAACATCTGTCCCATTTGCTTCAACCTTCATTATAGGTTTAGCTTCTTCTACTTCTGTAGTTGCTTCTGCTATGTAATCTTCAATTGCCATAATTAACTCTTTGCATATCCATATACTGCTATTTTTGCAGATATTGTTTCACTAGGTGAACCATCAGCAAAAACAGTAAATCCATCATATTGATTATCATTTTCTAATACTCCAAAACAATTTTGAAAATATTTTGTTCCAGTATTCCAAGGACTAAATCCATAAGCTGTATAATTTGTATCTCTTGCTAATTGTGGTTTGTAAACTTGTATAACTGTTGCTGACCTATCGGGACCATTAGTCGTCATATCGAGTACATAAAAAGAATCTGTACCTGTACTATTGAATGAAGATTGAGTTCCACCAATCTCAGCATAAGTTCTTGCACCTACATATCCTGTAGAAACATCTGTTCCACTAGCTCTTAGTCTAAATTCAATTTGACATTGTGTACCATTAGGATTGTAACCAGTAAATATAATTTGGTAATTGTCATAATCTGAAGTAAAAACATTATTTACGCTTATTGTTGCAGCATTTGAAGTTTGGTCTATACCGCCTACATAAACTAAACCACCTGCACTAATATCAGATGTTAAAGCCATCGTTCCTGTAGAACTAGGTACTGTTATTGTTCCACCAATTTTACTATCTTTTATTAATACTCCATCAACAGTTACACCAGCATTAGTGGTGGATTCGTTTATTGCATCTACTTGTACTGTACTCATTTAGTACCTTCTGGTTTTAAATGATGTTCTGGTTCGTTTGGAATATTAAGAATATCCTCCAAACTCTTCTCTATCTCATTATAATCTAAATCTTTCATCATTATCACTTTATAACACTACCAGACTTCCTTGAACATCTACGGTTCCTTGTACATCTAATGGTCCAGCAGCAACAGTTCCTTCTGTAGCAGCTATTGTGAATGTTTCCGATGCGTGCATAGCTAAGTTGTGAGTAAAGAAACCACCTCTAGCTGACATAGAAACATTGTTGTCAATTTTAGCTCTTTCTTGACCTCCCGTTGTCATAACTATTTCATCTGAATCTGAAACATCAACTTCAATCTTTGTGTCATTATCAGCATCTTTAACAGTATCTGATTCAACTCCACCTAGTGAAGCTTGAACGAAAGCAGTAGTTGCAACAGCAGTTGAGTCATCACCTGTTGTTTGTGTTTTAGCTTTTAATGTAGCATCAGTCATCTTGATGTTCATATCGGTCTCTGGACCATATGCTTGTGAAGCTATAGGGTCAGAATTACCGCTTGCATCTTCAAAGGCTAAATTGCCCGATGTTATTGCTATATTATCTGCTGTACCATCTGCATGGTTAAATACTATTTCGTTACTAGATACTGGTAAGTCTTGTGGTGTTCCACTTGCTTTTGTAAAGCTAACGAAAGTATCTGCTGATACAAGTCCTACTGCGAAAGAATCAGAGGATTCATCCCATATAAATGCAGCATCTGCACCAGTACTTCCTCTTTCTATAACGATACCTGCATCTACACCTAATGAACTTGCGTCTGCATTAAGTTCTATAACTGTATCAGTAATCTTCATCTCATTAGCTTGTGTAGAAGTTCCAGTAACAGTTAAGTTACTTATTGTTACACCAGTGCTAGTTGCTGTTAATACATCTGTACCACCAGCTTTTATAAATACTGTATCGTTGTCAGCACTTCTCTCTACTTCTAGTTTTGTATCACCATCGTTATCAGCAAAACTTGTTAGTGTCTGAGATGTACCACTTAAATCAATGTTGTCTGTTGAACCATCAAAACCAGTAAATGGTATTGCACCTATTGTGCTAATACTTGAAAGGTTTATTGGGTCTGCTGTTCCACCTGCTAGTGTAACTGGCATACTTCCGGCACTACCACCAGTTGAAGCAAAAGTAATTGTATCTGTACCTGCATCTGTAGTAAGGGTCATACCTGTACCAGCTGCAAGGGTTAATGTATCTGTTTCTGCATCAGCTACTACATCTGATTGTCCAGCAACGGCTAATGTTGAGAAAGCGTTTGCTGCACCACCAGTTGCGGCGATTGTAAGAGTTCCTGCTGCATCATCATAAGTTTTAGTGATGTTTGTACCAGCAACTACTACATTAGCTGCGAAGTCTTCTACTTGTTCTTGAGTAAGTTGAGTATTGGTATCAGCAGAAGCAATTGTGATTGTATCTGTTGAAGCATCAGTTGTTATAGTAATGTTTGAACCAGCTGCAAAGTTAAGAGTATCAGTTGTGCTATCTGGAGCTACAGTTGTTTGTCCAGATACTGCAATGTTTTGAAAGTAGTTTGTTGAGGAAGCTACTGTTCCCGGTTCAAATTCACTGTTTGAAGCATTCCAAACAAGAGCTTGCCCATCAGAAGGAGCTGAAGTTGTAATGTCTACATCTGATAAATCTCCTACTGATACTGTACCTAAATCAATATCTACTTCATTATTACCTGTGTCATCAGTAATTGTTATCTTTGAAGAACCTGCATTTAGTTTTTTAAACTGTAAATCTTCTCCGACTTTACCATCAAAGAGTCCCACACCTGCTGTGCCAATGTTAGAAGCTGTGTTAACTTCTCCTTGTCCAGCAAGTCCAGCTACTGTTGATAATCCAAAAGCACCTGCTGTATTATCCCAGAATACAACTTTATCATCTTCTGAAGAACCCGGTGCAGAGAACCCAACATTTGCTAAGTCTTCTAGGTTAGCTAATGCAATTCTTGCATCTGCTCTTGTGTCAGTAAAGTATAAGTTTGTACCTTCGGTTAAGTCAGCTGTATCTTTTGTAGCTAAATCAGTATTAAATAAACTTGTAGCGTAATATTTGTTAGTGGTTCCTTGTGACAAATCATCTGTGTCTTTAGTTGCTATCCAAGTATTAGCTGTACTTGTGAAATCTGATGTGGCTAATTTTGTAGCAATAGAGTTAGTAATAGTAGTAGAGAAGTTAGCATCATCACCTAAAGCTGCTGCTAGTTCATTTAACGTATCTAATGCTCCGGGAGCTGAGTCTATTACGTTGTTTACTTGTGTTGTTACATAAGATTGTGTTGCATAACTATTAGCTGTTAAATAAGAAGCTACATCTGAATCAGCATACTGTGTAATTGAAGAAGCAATCTGTCCAGAACCAGATATTGTAATACCTGCTCCTGCTGATATATAACTTTGTACATCAGAGTCTGCATATTGTGTAATAGTTGAAGATATTTCACCACTACCATTTATAGCTATTCCAGTTCCTGCTGAAAGGTAAGACTGAACATCAGAGTCTGCATACTGTGTTATTGTTGTAGCAATGACACCAGAGCCAGAAAGAGTTATCCCTGTTCCAGCTGAGAGGTAAGATTGTACATCTGCATCACCATAAGATGAGCCGAATACTGTAATTGTTCCACCCATACCAGAGTGTGATGAACAGTAGTAATAAAGAATATCTGAAGTAGCAGCATTAACTGTATACTCCACATACGCCCCAGAACTACCTTGAGAACCGTTTGTTGTTTTTCCTGTTGTGTATTCAGTGCCACTATTATGAGAACCATTATCAGTTATTGATAATTTAAATGGATGCCCAGATAATGAGCTGTCAGATAAATCAAATCTATAAACTATACCCGGATTAAATGATATAGTAGCTTGTGCTTCACCATCTATTAAGAATTTATTACTACCACCGACACTTGCTACTGTTACAGCGTATTCAACAATTACTGTATTGTTTTCGAAGTTTATTGTTTTACCAGTAAGAGTATCGCTAGATGTTGCGGTTATATAACTACCTAAGTCAGAAATTTGTGACTCTGTTACAGATAAAGCTGCTTGATGTTGGGTTACAGAACTTTGTGTTATGTTTGCGTCTGGTACATTTGCCCAAGTTACAACTGATGATAAATCATTTGTTTCAGCAGTTAGATAAGATTGTAAATCAGATATTTGTGATTCAGTAATACTTAATGCAGCTTGATGTTGAGTTACAGCACTTTCAGTTACTGTTGTTGCTAACGCTACTGCACCACTTCCATCAAAGCTTATTGCACTAGCAGTGACATCTCCAGTTAATGAGAAGTTTTGTCCAGAAGCTAAAGCTGTTGCTGTATCTGCATTACCAGTTAAAGCACCAGTTACATCACCCTCTATGTCTGCTACTAATATTGCTTTGTTATAAGAAGCATCAGCAGTATCAACAGTACCTGTTGGTTCAACAGTTAGACTGTCAAACAGTTTAAATTTATTTTGACCTACACCCGGGTCCCAATGTAAACCTACATATTTAGTTGTAGATGATTGAACAACTTTACCATATATACCTATGTCTGTTCCGTTACCAATGTTTCCACTAGCAAGTTTTATCATATTTTCTTCAGTAGATACTGTATCAGTATTGAGTGTTGTGGTTGTTCCTTGTACTGTTAAATCTCCTGTTACAACTAAATCATTAGAGACAGTCATAGTTGTAGCTGTTATATCGTCTGAGTTAAGTACTCCGTCTACAGTTACATTATTAAATGTTACATTGTCAGTAGTCGCTACTGCCTGTCCTATGCTAAATTCTCCAGCACCAGATAAAGTAACACCTGTTCCTCCAGATAAGTAAGACTGTACATCTGCATCTGCGTATTGAGTTATAGTTGTTGCTATTGCTCCTGCACCAGATATTGTAATTCCTGTACCAGCAGAAACATGAGCTAAGACTTCAGCTTGTGAAGGACCAGTATAAGTAATAACACCAGTAGCATTATTGTAAGCTAAGCTTCCGTCTCCACCACTGTCTGTTACGGATATATTTGTTAAATCTATAAAGTTACTGTCATTAGTAAGAGTTGATATATTATCACTTGGTTGTACTGCACTATCAGCTAATGTACCTTGAGCAGCAGTAGCAAATGCTGTACTGTCATTACCATCTAAGGTATCTGCATCTACATTAAGAGCATCAACAAAAGACTTATCTACTCTTGCATCTATATCTGTATTAGCTCTTGTAGTTGTGTAATAAAGATTAGTTCCCTCTGATAAATTTGTTGTACTTTTACCTGCAAAGCTTGTGTCGAATCTACCTTCTGTGTAGAAAAGATTTGAAGAACCCTCTGTGAGATTATCTGTATCAAATTCAGAAAAGTCTATTGATAGAGATAATGTGTTTGCATTATCATCATATGTTGTAGTTACACCAGTTCCACCAGTAAACAAACTCTGAACATTGTCTTGAAGACCTTCTACTATTTCTGATAAGTCAACACTTAAAGTAAGAGCATTTCCTGCATCATCATAAGTAATATCTATACCAGATGTAGTTGCATCTGTTAATAAAGCATTTATTCTGTCGTCTACTCGTTCATCAGTTATAAATAAGTTAGTAGAACCTTCTACTATGTTATCTGAATCAAATTCTGAGAAATCAACAGATAATGTTAAAGAGTTACTCGAATCATCATAAGCAGTAGTAATTCCTGTACCGCCTGTGAATAAACCTTGAACATTATCCTGTAAAGCTTCAACTACTTCAGAAAGGTCTGAACTAATTGTTAATTGATTGTTTGTATCGTCATAACTTATATCTATACCAGAAGTTGCAGAGTCAACTAATAAAGCGGCTACTCTATCGTCTACTCTCTCGTCAGTAATATATAAATTGCTGGAACCTTCAGTTAAATCATCTGTTGTTAATCCAGATAAAGAAGAAACTGTACCTGTTACATTACCAGTTAAGTTACCTATAAAAGTAGATGCAACGAAAGATTCTGAACCTACTGTCCATCTATTATTTGTTTCGTCCCATATTAATTGCTTATTAGTATCATCGCCACGTTCTATTTCTATACCAGCGTCAACTGATGCTGAACCAGTAGCGTTGCTGTTGAGAAGAATGATATTATCATCTAAAGTTATTGTCTCTGTAGCTAAAGTAGTTGTAGTACCTTGAACAGTTAAATCACCAGCTACTGTTAAATCATTAAATGTAGGTGAATCAGAAGTTCCTAAACCTAAAGAAGCCCTTGCAGTGTTACCTATTTCAAGAACAAAGTTTGAACCATCTCCAACTATAAATCCACCATCAGTAGGAGTTAAGGCTGCGACATCAATTAATTGAGCATCGAAAGGTTGGATATTCGTACCAATTTCTAATCCTAAAGAAGTTCTAGCACCAGAAGCTGTAATAGCTCCAGTACCACCATCAGTTATGTCAACGAACTCACTTCCTAAAAATTCTGATAAACCGAGTAAATCCCCGTTACCATCAAAATCTCCTCTTACTGGTGTTTTTGCTGCCATATTACGCCGCCATTGTTATGTCTTTGGTCACTGTTGTTCCATCCGATTTTTGATATGTAAATACCAAACTTTCTCCGTTTGAGTTAGCTGGCATTATCATAAACTTAAAAGTGTTACCATCTGATTGTAGCAGACGCAAAGCTCGAGTTGAGAAACCTACTTGTGAACCCCCACCATTTACTGGCAAAGAAGTAGAGTTGTTAACAAAAAAGTTACGAAGTGCCATTTTATCAGTTGTCCCGTCCGATTTTGTATAAGTTAAGTATCCTTCTTTAGATAGTCTTTCTAAAGCTTCGTTTCTAAAGGATATTTCTGAGGAAGCATCATTAGTTGTAATTTCTATACCTGCTCCAGCTCCTAAATTTAATGTATCTGCAGAAGAACCAGCAACAACATTAGCTTGACCTGTAGTTGTTATTGTCTTAAAAACTGCATCTGCTGCAGCTTGAGCTGTTACTGTGTTTGTTATTGTTACAGTATCATTAGCACTATCGGTAGCAAGACTTATACCGGAACCTGCTATAAAAGTTAATGTATCAGTGCTTGAATCTCCTACTATATCATTTTGTCCAGAGACTTGTATTGTTGAGAAAACATTAGGTTGATTAGCATTAATTGTTAACTGTGAACCAGCTACTCCAAGAGATATATTAGTTCCAGCAACAATCTCAAAATTATCACCAACAGAAGAAGCGTCTATTGAGCTTCCTCCAATTGTTATAGAACCAAAACTATTTCTATTATCTGGTGTGTACCATTCAATAGTCCCACTTCCAGCATTTCTTATTAATTGTCCTGCTGTACCTTGGTTGCCAGTTATTGTTAACTTATTAAAGTCTAAGTAACCAGATTCCGTAATCTTTACCCACTTAGTACCATTAGTACCAAAATGCAGTTCTTTTTGACCTGTTGTACCTATGGAAAGTGTTTTATCGGAGATAATTGACTTGCCGTCAATATAAAGATTTGATTGAGGAACACTTGTACCATCACCAGATTGTATATGAATTGTACTGTGTGCAGTCTGTAACCCGTTAAATGTCGATGCTGCACCTTGGTTGTCATCGGTGGCATTACCAGTTTCTATCTGGTCATTTGGGTTGTAAAATGCGATTTCAGTAGAAGTAATCTCAAATCTCTGTTGAGCGTTGAGTTCTGCGTATATTCTTGCTAAAGCATCCGTTGACGCATCAACTACCTCTAACTTGGAATCACCTTCGTTAATAATATCAGCCATATTATCCTTCCAGTACTTCTATTCTAGCTAGTAAATCACTGTTCTGTTGAGATAGCTCTTGTACTGCTTTTATTAAAGGTGATATGAATTCTGTGTACGCAATAGATTTAGTTTCATCTCCTTCACCTCTTACTAAGTTCCAATTAGTGTCAGATGGTTGTAATGCTTCTACATCTTGTGCAATTAACCCATAAGATATAGCATCTTCTTCTATTCCTGTAACATCTGTCCATACAACATCACAATCAGTATCTTCATCACAAGAATTACACGCTTCATCTTCTGCGCCTACTATTTCTTCAGTATTAGAACACGCCCATTCATATTGTCTTATGTATGTAAATTTCTTTGGTTGTAAATCATTAATAAAATCTAAACCTAAATCTGTTATTTCAATATTTTCTTTAAGTCTCTCATCAGAGCTAACATTTGTATTGAACTGTGAATACAAAAGTAACCACCTGTAAGTAGAATCACCTAATCCATAGTTTGCACTAGAAGAAGCTGGTCTTAATTTTACAGAGCTAACACCACTTCTTGTAAACTTAACTTGTTGTGTATCTTGGGATATTGTATCAAAGAAACCACTACCAGTACTTGTGAATGCTATTGCTCCTGTCATAGCAGAACCACCACCAGTTATAGAAGTCACACCTCCAGAACTTGCATGAGTATGGTCAGACCTTGACACGTCACCACTGCTACCATTCCCACCATAACTAACATGAGTTCCGTGAGAGCTATTTGCTTTATTGTTTAATAAGTTGTTTGTTTCTGTCTCTGTATAATATAAATTATTATGTGAATGTGTACTATCCGCAAAACTTGTATGGTCACTATCTGCGTGTGAACCACCAGCATTAGCCCATTGAACACCAGAGCCTGTACTTTGTAAAACCTGTCCAGAGCTTCCAGTTACTCCCCCAGCTTTTAAACCAGAGTTAACTGCTAAGTTGCCTGCTACTTGTAACTCTCCTCTTATGTTAAATTGGTCACTTAATGTGTTAAAAGCAAATATATCATCAGTACCATTAGAAGCTGAAAATGTAGAATATCCACCTTCTGATGTTGTGTTAGTTACAAAAAAACCTAACTCATCATAATCCCCAGATATAGTTAAAGATGGT
>Ga0208793_1002327_pt1 | contig 9985 bp, 8 predicted proteins | sample 17_taG_FD_184092 | JGI IMG/M metagenome (GOLD analysis project Ga0208793, IMG submission 184092) | Marine viral communities from the Subarctic Pacific Ocean - 17_ETSP_OMZ_AT15314 metaG (SPAdes) (version 2) | ecosystem: Environmental > Aquatic > Marine > Oceanic | place: Pacific Ocean | collected...
TAAATCTCATTACGAAACGTACATTTTGTGAACCATCAATGTCAGCCATATCTAATACTTTTACTTCGTTGTGGTCAGATAATAATCCTGTTCCAAAGAAGATGTTAGAAGCTTCAGCTAAGTACATGTAGTTAGAGTCTAATCCGTTTGCTAAGAATACCTCTACTCCATCAAATAATAATGAGTTGATAGCTTGGTTATTTCCTTTTGCTTCGTAACCAGCAGCTCCTACTCCGTCAGCACCAAATCCTCCTAAAGCTCTTACATAAGCTTTATAAACGTTTTGAGCAACGTATAATTTTACATCTGACTTTCCGTATAATGCAGAAGGCATATCGTCTACTACTTTACCCATTTCAGCGATTACGTTAGCAGAAGTAATAGTAGTTCCTGCTACATCGATTACACTTGAGTCAGCAGTAGCTAAAGCTACTAATCCGTCAAATTCTCCAGCAGTTGCAGTAGCACCCATCCAGATATTTTTCTCATTCTGCTCAGCAATCTTAGCAATAATCTCAGCGATTAAAAACTCTTGGAAAGAAGGAGGTAAGTTGTCAAATGCAGAATATCCCATAGATATTGCATCCCAGTCATCTCTAAAGTCAGATTTACACAAGTTTAAGTTTACTTGAAATTCCTCTGGTTGTAAGATTTTTTCGTCTAAAGTAACAGTATCAGTAGCAGCGAAATCACAGCTTCCATCAGCGATTAAGTCTGTGGTAGAAAGTCTTTTGATTACTTGCTTGAACTTTACATTTGGTTTAACAGTAATACCACCATTTTCGATAGTATTTGCAGATAATAAAGCTGCTGAGATGTACCCTGCTGCTTTTTCTCCTGCGTAAGTTGTTGTAATTGAAGTTGTTGTTGCCATCTTTTTTTATTTATTAAATAGTTTGTTGTAGATTGAGTCTTTCACAGTTCTACTTCTGCTTTGTGAATATAAATGTTGTTGTTTTTGCTCTACTTGAGCTTCTGGAGAATGTACTATTTCTTCTGCTTCTACAGATAGTTCAGTAACTTCTTCCTTAATTTCTACTTCCTCTGATAACTCAGCAGGAACATCTTTCTCTTCTGAAGGAGAAACGATTTCCATCATCTGCTTAACAGAAGCTTTTAATGAATCTAACTCTTCGTATAAAGAATCGTATTTCTTCTTTAGTGACTCAATATCTGAATCTTCAGAAATAACTTCTTCCTCTGCGATAGGAGCTTCTTCGATAACTTCCTCAGCTTGTTCTACTTTTTCTTCAGCTAGTTCAACAACCTCTTCTACAGGTGTCTCAACTACTTCTTCAGAAGAAAGTAAAATACTTTTGAAAGCATCTACAATTTCTTTTGGACTTTTCATAAATTAAAATTTATTATTAATAACTCTATAACACTAATAACTAGTAATATAAATATTGTTGTATTTTTGATTTAGATATTACCAATACCTTGATTAATCATTCTTCCTTTACAACAGTCTCTACTATACCTGCTACCATCTTTACATAAACAAGCTCTTCTCTTGTTCTTTGGAGATGTTCTACTCCATTCCCGTTCTCTTCTTCTACTCATCTTTTAATTTGTTTAGCACTTCGTTTAGTAACTCTAGAGCTTCAGCATCTTCTTCAGATAAAGATAACTTCTCTAGTTTGTTTATTGCCCATTCAACACCACTAGTTCCTCCCCAGCAATCCCACATAAGACCACCACATCCTTCCGAATAAGGTACATCTTTGTGTTGCTGATGTCTTTTAAATGATGCCATTCTAGATATCGTATCTCTAGTTAGTGGCTCTCTATTAGCTAGTTGGTTTGCTCTTTGTTTTCCAACAGGAGTACCACAACTTCCCCATCCATTCTTTTTTACCCAAGCTAAAGCTCTTTTAGCATTGTTAGTTGCAGATTGTGGATAGTCACTATAAGACTTTAATTCTTGCTTAGCTAACTCTTGTTCTTTTTGACTAAAGAAACCTTCTATACTAAAGCCAAGATATTTACCTTGCTTTACGTCTTCCCATATCTCATCGTTGTCAATTTTCATAACTACTGCCCAAGCACCTTCTGGAGCATCCAACTTGTATAAGTTAGTTTTATCCATATTAGGGTCTTCCACTATCCAAGACTCTATAAGAGATACTCCTTTTACTGATAGTTCGTGTTCTATGGTAGCATTATTATTCTTTAGTCTTTTAAGGTAAAGTTCAGATGCCTTCTTAACAGTCTCTTTAGAGAACATTATTTTGTAAGCGTAGTCTCCACTTTTTCTAAATATTTCCTTGTCTGGAACTAAAGCTAGTCCTACTACAATTCTTTTCTCGTCATCTACAGATTTGAACTCTACCTTGTGTCTACTTAAAGCTACAAAGTTTTCTTCTATTGCAGGACTTTCTACTAGTGAGATAGCCTCTATCCCATCCTCTAGATTGTTTTCGTCTATTATTAATTCTATGATGTCTAAATCTTCCATAATTATTGTTTTTAACCTCCTATTGTTGCTGTGTTAGCTATGTTTAAATCTAATTGTTGTTGAGTCGTTATTTCTGATGAAACCACATACGTTTGTATCGGTTGGCTTAATTGACTAGCTATTGATTGTGTTAATTGATTTGATTGTGTGCTTCCTGCTAAGTTGAAGTTGAACTCTCTAGAATCTCCTTCTCCACCATTACTACCTGCTGCTGCTCCTATAGCACCACCACTACCTGCTGAAGTCTGAAACTTTGTTCTAGCAATAGTGGCTACTTGAGCTAATCCAAAAGCAATAGTTGGTAAAGCTTGAGACAGCCTTGCGAAGAATCCTCCCTTGGCTTCAGCCATAACTCCTGCTGCAGCTGCTGCTGTATTAACTAAAGCACCTGCTATATTAGCAGCCTTATTCATTCTAAACCTTTTTTTCTCTATTTGTTCTTGCTTCTTCCTTAACTTTTCATCATTTTGACCTATCTGTAATTGTATTCTCTCTCTTTCATCTTTAGATAAATTCTCATTTAAAAGCCTCTGATTTAGTTCATTGTTTAAAGCGTTTGTTTTATTTTGCTCTATAGTTAATTGTCTATCGAACTCTCCACTCATAAAGCTAGTTAAACTACTTTGAACTTGAATGTAGTTTTCTGAAGCTTTTTTTAATCTAACAGCAGCTATAGTGTACTTGTCAGCACCTTCTGTTTTTGGAGGTTTCAATACTATTTCAGCTAGACTTATTTCTCCTTCTTCCGCTGTTTTTATTAGCTCTCTGTAATATTTTTTATACGTCTCAACTAGTTCAGAGTTAGCTCCGTAAATGGATATTAATCTTTTTAAGTGAAAGTCTCTTTGAATTATAAGCCTACTCTTTTTGTCTTTAGCTGAAAGCAAGGCTATTTTCTCATCAACCTTCATAAGTTCTTTAACGTACTTTAAAGAATCCCTCTTTAAATCTTCTGTATCAAACAATAAAGACGCTTTATCCCTTTTGCCTTTTTTACCTTTTTTTTGTTCTCCTGTAAGCTTTTCTAATTGCTTTCTTAATACCTCTATGCTTGTGCTTTGCTCTTTGTATTCTTTGCTAGTAGCAGCTGTTTTACTTCTTATTTTTTCTAGGTCTGATATTGTTTCTTTTAACCAAGCTTCAGAACCTCTTTCAGTGGCAGTAGGTATTTGAATATCCTCAACTAGACTGTCAAATATCTCCTTACGCTCTTTTAATGCGTTTAATACATTTTTTTCTCCCACCAGCAATGTCTCGTAGTAACCAGATACAGCTGAAGCTCCTGTAGCACTTTTTATTGCAGCTTCTTCATATCTTTTATTAAGTGTATCTATAGCTACTTGTACCTCTTCTATAGTTCTTAATTCTTGTTTTAATATGCCATTACTTAATTCTTCTGCCCTCTGCCTTCTTTCTGTTATAGATAATTTGTCTTTTTCCGCCATCAGTAAAGCCCTAACAGCTTGTTCTTGCTCAGACAGAGTTTCATTCCCCTCAAGAATGGATTTAACGTATTTCTTATCACTAGATATTAATGCTAATATTATTCCATTTCTTTCTTCTAAACTGGAATTTGAGTGACTTAATGCATTTACATAGCCTTCTAATGTCTGAATCTCTTTCTTTAAAGCTTTATTTAAGTCTTCAGAATCTTCTTTAGCCTTTTGTTTAGCCATAGACATTTTCTCAAAAACAGCAATAACTGCTTGTATAGCTAGTAATATACCTAAAGGACCAGTTAAAGCTTTAAATAAGTCTTGAACAGCTAATTTCAAACTACCTGTTGATTTAGCAGCAAAAGCCATTTGAGAAGCAAACTGAGAAATGTTATTCGCCACACCTCTAATACCGTAAGGTGCATCAGATAAGACCCTACCTAATTCCATTGCAGCAGAAGATGCAGAACCAGTAGCTCCAGTTGACATATCCATTTGACTCTGATAGAATCTCATGGATTTTGTTAAGTTCTGATATTCTTTACTGTTTATTTGTACTTGAGACCTTTGTTTTTTTAACGAAGCCATTTGACTACCGATGCCACTAGTAGTTCTCTTCATTTCTCCGTTCATCTCTCCCAGAGTCTCGTTGAGGTCTTCTACTGCTATATTCATCTTCTTAACCCCACCAGTCACATTAAAAATAGTCGCTTTTGCAGTTTTTCCATCTACACGAATTGTGTATAAAATCTTATTTTCTTCTGCCATGTTATAATCTTCTTTGTTTTATGTTGTACTTAAATTCTTTCCAGCTTGTAATGGATTGATATTTTCCTTTAGCTATTAATATATCCTCATCAGATATTAGCCAATCATCTTCATTTAATAAATCTATTATATCTTTTAACATATTATAGTGTTGTTACATTTAGTGGTCCAGCAGTATCACTTTCATTTCCATTAGCATCATAAGCTGACACAAAAAACTTATAAAGAGTTCCACTTGTTAATCCTGTAACGTTATAAGTGGTATTTGTAGTTATAGTTGCTATTAATGTAGTTCCTTGATAAAGCTTGTAACCAGATGCAGGAGTTCCTTCTGGATTAAAGGAAGCTAACCAAGAAAGAGTTACGCTTGTTGTAGTAATATTACTTGCTGTAAATTCTGTAGGAATGCTTGGAGGAACTAAATCTGTTACATCGGTAGTTTGAGTTGTTACAGTATTGCTAAATCCAGAATTAGGCTGAGCTGCAAAGGTGTCAAAAGCTCTAACTTTAAACTGATATTGTCTTCCAGCAGTCAGTCCTGTGACATCATATTTATTTTGTAAGTCTCCAAATTCCTCACTAGATACATTTGAATGAAACAAGAAATCCCCAGAAGTTCCTACTCTTCCATAAATACTGTAGCCTGTATCTCCTGCATTAACATCAAAAAAAGATAGACTCCAACCTAATCTTACTGAATTATCTGTAACACTAACTACAGATAGGTTTGATGGGTCAGATGGAGTAACTGAGTTTGTAGTTGTTGATGCTGTTAATGTTTCTGACCTTTGAGACTCAGCTAAATCTATACTTAGCGATGAAACTTGTATGTTGTAAGATACACCTGTTTCTAAATTCTTTAATAATGAGCTAGGTGTGTTTGGAGTACTTCCTGTATAAGTTATTTCTCCAAAATCTACTTCAACATTATCTACATAAGCCTTGTAATAAGCAGCCCTAATTCCTGTTGTTGCTACAGTCCAATTTATAGTGATTGTATTTGCGTTTCTATTAGCGATAACAATATTAGACGGAGCGTCTGGAGCTACTTCTTCAGTAAAGTTTCCACTAACCAATTCTATATCAGACTTACCTGTTAATAGGTTTGTCTTTAATTGGTTTATGTTATAATCTAATCCATTTATTCTAAAAACATCATTTAACTTATACCTAAGTAGTATGCTTAAAGGAAGCGTAGCTTTTGACTTAAATAATCTGGTTGATGGATTAAAAACCTTCTCAACATAAGAAGAATAGAATGAGTTGTATAAACTATTTGTATTTTCTAACCCAGTAAATTCATCATATTCGATATTAAAGTTTAATGTCTGAGAACCATCGGCATTAACATTACTAGGTCTGTAATATTGTCCTATTAAAGGATTTGTAGTTTGATTTACACTTCCAGTAAAAGCTACAGGATAGTTAGTTGTATTTACTCCTGTAGAAACAACAAAGTGTATTATTGGATTTGTCTTTATTGTATTTTGATTATCGTCTACCAACCAACCATATTGTATAGGTGTTGTATAATTTACGTTATTAGGGTCTGTAGTTCTTTCGTATAATAAATGTTCAAAACCTAATTTAATATCGTACTTTCCTCCATCAGAAACAAAGTTGTTTAAGTCCCTATTGTCTCTGGTTAAATCTCCAAACTCATCATCTAGTAATTCGTTTTGATTTTTTATACCAAAAGTTTTAGGCTTATCATACTTAAAGTTTATTTCAGAATATATCGGAGACCTTGAAATATCAGTTTCATCTATGTTTACGTAATCAGATATATCTATTACTCCTCCATTAGAATAGTAGGTATTTAGTGGTTCTATCATTATCCTACTCTTTGAAGGTACTCCTTCATCTCTTTGGAAATAAGCTGTTAGATTAAACATCTTAAAAATTGATTGCAAAAAGTCTATAATCTTCATTTCTGGTATTTGACTTGTCACAACTATATTTGAAGCTGTTGTTTCTGGAGAGTTAGGACTTGTATAGCTAAAATCTGTAAAAGAATATTGAACAAGAGTTCCAAGATAAAATACAGCAAACCTTTTAGTTATATCTAAAGAAGCATTAAATGTATTTAAGTCAGAATCGCTATCTGTTGTTATGTAAAAGTTTAAATTCCAATTTCTAGGGTCTTCAGAAGACAAAACGCTATAGTCTATTACCAAGCTTCCATCTCCATTCAAGTCATTAGAATAACCTAATGTTTCTCCAGAGCGTGTATCTACAACCCTTAAGCTATAATTACCTGTTCCAGATACAGGGCTTACACTATAAGTTAAAGTATAACTATCATATTGGTTAGTTACAATGTTACCTAAATCTAAGTTAACCCCAAAGTCTTGCTGAGTAAATACTCTTTCAGAATTTTCTACTGAACTTAAAAACCCTTTATCCCTATGAAGATGTAGGTAAAGTTCATTGAAAGGAGATGTATCTAACCAAGTTTTATCAAAAAACAATCCACTATACTTAGCTTCTATAGCATTTATTATGTGCCTTACTTTTATAGATGGCTTTAAATCTCTATAGTCTATTCCGTTATGTCCTGTAGTTCCGTGCTTATGTAAGTTTCTACTAGGAGGTACTATGTTAGGCTGTCCGTGGTCACTTGAAAGTGAATTATAATAATAATAAGAGTAACAAGATATAAATGGATATACAATGTCTGCTGCAACACCAGTAATCATTGACTCTGTACTAGCATCGTATTGTAAGCCTGTAATAAAACCACTTCTAACAGTGGGATAATCGTATGCGTGATTAAACTTATTTAGATAGTCTAAGTTTGATAGCTTATCATCGCCTAATATACCTCCAAGATTTACTGTAGTTCCAAAAAATACAAGCCTATAAGCAAAAGGTTTGTTTTCTCTCATATCAACACCATCTAGCCTTACTTTTCCAAATCTAAAGTCTGCACCACCTACCTTAATTAATCCATCAGCTTTAAATCTAGCATCATAACCATCTTGAATACCAAAGTTGTAGTAATGCTTAAATATTTTATTGTTGTTTGATGAAGCAGGTACTTTAAATGATTGAGAGTAGTCCGTAAAAATCTTACTAATATCTCTAACATCCTTTATCTTTTGATTTAAGTTTATTGCCTCAAAATCAAACAAATCAACTCTTTCATTACTTATGTAAAGCTCTAAGTTTTTCATCTACCTAACGTTATTTGTTGTATTAAAAGAAAATTCTACGTCTATTGTGTAATTTATTAGTTTGTTATTTAGTTTAGTCTTGTAGTCTATGGTTTGATTAGATACGTTTATTGGCAATGTTTTACCTTTGTAATCTATCCAAACTTGTTCACTAAGCATAAGTTGCTTAAATGCCTCGTTAAACTCTTCTGGAACAAAACCACTATTGATAGTTAATGTCTCTTTAGATGTAGTGTAAAAATCAGCATTTCTGTGACGTGATATATTTCCAGCTCTATAGTCTTTTATTGTATTACCTTGATATTGCTCTCTTTGCACCTCCATAGACAATCTAGATGCCTTAAAGAACCAAAGTTCTTGCTGACCTCCTAATTTATTTCTAAAAGTCAGTTTATAAGGAGTGTATTTACATTCCTCTATGTTTTCTACAGTTATTGTCTTTAGTGGAGCGTCTGTAGATGCAATAACTACTTTTGTAATAGGATATATCTCTTCTTCAGCTAAAAATGCTTCAATACATTTATTAGTCTCAAAAACACCACCATTTACAGATACTCTGTGTTCAAAATTACTGTATGCGTATGGAGAAAAGCCTCCCAACCCATAATCTTTCATAATGCTAATACTGTTGTTAACTGAAGAAGGGTCATTTGGAACAGAATATAGTAAATCATCTCCATTAAGGAATGCTATGCTTTCCATTAACTTCATATCTACAGGTATTTTTACATTGTTATCAGCTAACTTGTATATTGTATCATTATCTATAAGACAGGCATTTAGAGACGTTGCATTATAGCCTTCTTCATAATAAGAATACCCATAAACAGCGTAGTCTCCAGACTGTATGCTTCCTACAGTTGTTCCTGTTTCTGTAGTTTTGGTAATTCTATAATCAACCCAAACAACATCTAGAGATGTATCAAATTTGTCAGCAACAATAAAGTCCTTAACTAAGTCAGATATGTCCCAATATACCTTGTTAGGAGTATCTGTAACAGTAGACGTTATTGTGTAATTAGGTGTACTAGGTCTAGCAGTTTCTCTATTGCCTGCGTAAACCCAAAGCTCTATAGAAGCGTTTATTAAACCTGTAGCTGTTGCATTAATCCAATAAGGACTTCTTGCTAGTATCTTACTCATTGCTTATATTTATTATTTTTCTTAATTCAATTCTTAAATCTTCAGAGTATGCTTCCGTTATATCAGCACCTATCTTATCTCTAATCTCATCATACACCCTTTCAAACAGATTACTACCTTTGTAGCCAAACCTTTTTATTGTACCTCTATCAGCTATACTCTTCATTATAGCAAAAACAGCACTTTTATAAGCACTATCTTTTATTGTTGATGTTTTAGCAAACTTATATCCACTTTTTAGTTGTCTATAAGGTCTAATACCTTTAGCCTTTATCCAAGACTCTATTCCTTGCTTCTTCTTCTCCCAACCTGCATTACTATTGGATGGTAAAGTACCATCAACAACATACTTTGCATATTCTGCATTAGATTTTACTTCTATAGAGTCATCTTTTACCTTAACTTCAAATGAATTAGCAAATTTACCTGTAGCAACAGTCTTATCTAGTCTAGCTCCTCTTTGAAGCCTAACCTTAAACTCTTCAGCTATCTTATTTAGCTCTGCTGCAAGGTTTTTCTTTTCCATTAACAGATATTTATCTCGTTAGGTAATTGTATTTGTATAGAACCTTCCCATCCAGCTAACATATTCTCGTATTTCTCCATAAAAGGAGTTGCATTCATATCATTATCTGTAATTAGTCTAACATCCCATAAGTCTCCTCTCTTTAATTGCATAAATAAGTAGTTTAAGACGTTTAGCTGCGTATTTAAGACATCTTGAGAGTTATCGTTACCATAGAAGTTATCTGTAGCTTTATCTTTGCTTATATCGACTATATCCATACAAAGAACGTTTAATGTTACTGTAATTGTTCTAGAGCTTATGGTTGTTGTATCAATAATTAAGTGTGTTAAGGGAAATATCGTTGTTTTCGCTAGGTCAACATCAGATAAGTTACCTGTAGTAACAGTATTACATTGTGGATGCTGTAATAATTGTGCCTTTAGGCTGTCTAGTACGTTGTAAACTTGGTTTTGTGCCATTATCTATTCTTATTTTG
>Ga0208793_1002333_pt1 | contig 9950 bp, 6 predicted proteins | sample 17_taG_FD_184092 | JGI IMG/M metagenome (GOLD analysis project Ga0208793, IMG submission 184092) | Marine viral communities from the Subarctic Pacific Ocean - 17_ETSP_OMZ_AT15314 metaG (SPAdes) (version 2) | ecosystem: Environmental > Aquatic > Marine > Oceanic | place: Pacific Ocean | collected...
GCTGTTGATAACAGGGTTGCGGAAACTATGGAAGGCTTTGCTGGATCCGGAAAACTGTTTGAAGTAGAAGATGACGGTTTAGATCAAGAGAGAACTGATGTTGAAATAATGCAAGCTCTTCTGTTAGAAGACACACACAACAACGCATATATAAACAACGTCAGTTCTATTGTTAAACTAGCAGAAATCTACGGCACAGGTATTGGTGAAGTTTTAGTTAAGACTGAAATGGAACGAGTACCTACCACACAACAAATGCCTGGAGAACAGGGTATGGCTGCTGTAGGTGTTACCGAGCAAGAAAAAGTTGTAGTAAAAGTCAAGCCTGTTAACCCAAGAAACTTACTGATTGATCCTAACGCTGACGCTATTGATGACTCAATGGGTGTTGCAGTAGAAGAGTATGTTAGTTTGTATCAAATTGTTAAAGGTATTGAGTCTGGTGTTTATCGTAAGGTAGCTATACAGCCACACTACGAAGGTGACGATTTAGATCCTAGTCACTTGGAAGATACTACTTATCAAGACGATAAGGTTAAGATTATTCGTTACTACGGTCTTATACCAAGAGAATATTTAGAAGACTTAGAGAACGGAGACGATGAAGTTGTTGAGTTGTTCCCTGAAAACTCTGCTGCTGATACTGTTTCTGATCTGGTAGAAGCTATTGTTGTTATTGCTAATGACGGTCAGTTATTAAAAGCAGAGGCTTCTCCGTATATGATGGAAGACAGACCGATTATTGCATATAGACCTGAGGTTCGTCCAGGACTCTTCTATGGCGTTGGAACAGTTGAGAAGGGGTACAACATGCAAAAAGCTATTGATGCCCAGCTACGCTCTCATATGGACTCTCTGGCGTTAACTACTGCGCCTATGATGGGTATCGATGCGACAAGATTACCGAGAGGTATGAAGTTCGAAGTTAGACCTGGTAAAAACATCCTAACTAATGGAAACCCTGCAGAAATCTTACAACCGTTTAAGTTCGGGAGTACGGATGCTTCTAACTATGAAACAGCAAAAGGTTTTGAAGCAATGCTGCTGCAAGCAACAGGCACACTAGACTCGGCAGAGTTGGTCAAGAGTGCAGCAGGAGGAGGGGGACAAAACAACGGTATGGGTATGTCGTTAGCTATGTCTGCTATTGTCAAGAAGAATCGTGTGGCAATGGCATCGTTTCAGGATGACTTCATCATACCGATGGTTAAGAAAGTTGCATATCGTTATATGCAGTTTGATCCTAATCGTTACCCAATGCAAGACTTTAAGTTTACTACGTTGTCTTCTATTGGTGCTATTGCTAAAGAACACGAACAGCAACAGCTTATCGGTTTAATGCAGACACTTGGTCCAGAATCGCCTATTGTACCTATTATCCTAAGAAGTATTATTGCCACTTCTAGTTTAGTAAACAAAGAACAGTTAATGGCTCAGTTAGATCAGATGTCACAACCTGATCCACAGGCTCAAGAGATGCAACAACAAGCACAGCAATTACAGATGGGTCTAATACAGGCTCAGGCTAATGAGTTAAATGCTAGGGCAGAAGAGTCTGCTGCTGATGCACAAGAGGCACAAGCTAGGGCGCAGAAACTTATTGTAGAAGCGTCACTGTTAGATGACAAAGTTAAATCAGATATTATTAGAAATTTATCAGCTAACATTAACGCTAAAGATAAAAATGAGTTTGAAAAACGAGCTAAAGTAGCTGATTTACTGTTAAAAGAAAAAGATATTGACTCTAATGAGAAAATAGTAACAATGCAACAAAATAACGCTTGACAAACGGTTAAAAGTGTGATATAGTCGAGCCACTATTAAAACCATTTAGGAGAACTCCACTTTGGATAAAGAACTCCAAGAGTATTATGAAGCAAGGTTTGACATGATGTCAACAAAAGGTTACAAGGACTTGTTGACAGATGTTGAAGTAATGATTGAAGAAAGAAATAATCTGATGGCTACTCAAAGCCTTGAAGATTTAAACTTTCGTAAAGGACAGCTAGACGTTCTACATTGGATTAGAACTCTCAAGAAACTTTCTGAAGAAGCCTGGGAGCAACTTAACAATGAGTAAAAGAATGTTTGAATTTAGGTGTGGCGAAGGTCACATCACAGAAGAATATATTGATGAAGAGGTAAACGCTGTTGAGTGTCCTGTTTGTCAGTGTATGTCACTTCGTGTTATTTCAGCACCACGTATTGCACTAGAGGGAATCACTGGTGATTTTCCTACTGCTGCAGATGCTTGGGCTAGGAAGCACGAAGAAGCAACAAGAATCGCCAACAAGCGCAGAGAGGGTTAGCGTCTGGTGATATTTTTTAATTCCTAAAATCACAAACGTGACAGGAGACTATATGGCTAATTTTGAAGAACCGGTTCAAGAGGAAGAAGTTGAGTTTAATAATGTTGAAGAGTTAGGTCAAGAAGAACAACAGGAACCACAAGAAGCAGAACCTGCTATAGAGGAAAAACCTGAAGTCGCTATACCTAACAAGTATCAAGGCAAGTCTGTTGAAGACATTGTTAAGATGCATCAAGAAGCTGAAAAGCTAATTGGTAAACAAGCTCAAGAAGTTGGTGAAGTTAGAAAACTAGCTGACGAACTTTTGAAACGACAACTCGAAGAAAAGAAAGCCGTTGAAACCCCAAAAGAAGAAGTAGATTTTTCTCAACGATTATATGAAGACCCTGAAGCTGCAATCAATGAAGCTGTTAGCAAACATCCTGCTGTTACTCAGGCACAGCAACAAGCTGCGTCTTATAAGCAACAACAGGTACTTCAAAAATTAAAAGTTGATTTTTCTAATTTTGAACAAGTAATACAAGATCCTAAGTTTTTTGAATGGATAAAAGCATCTCCGGTACGAACTAAACTTTATGCCGAAGCAGATGGTAATTATGATTACGACTCTGCTGTAGAACTTTTATCAACTTGGAACATGATGAATACAAGTAAAACTCAACAACCTTCTGATCCTCAATTAGTTGCTGAATCAAAAAAAGAAACAACTAATAATTTAAAAGCTGCTGCAGTAGATACTGGTTCACCTGCACCGTCTTCACGAAAAACTTATCGAAGGGCTGATCTAATTAACTTACGTTTACGTGATCCCGCACGTTACGAAGCTATGTCAGATGAAATTATGGCTGCATACGCGGAGGGACGTGTCAAATAATTAAAAGGAAATAAAAAATGGCACTAGGTTCTAATCATGTCACCAAGACCACTGCGGATAAGTTTATCCCAGAGATTTGGAGTGACGAAATTATCGCAGCATATAAGGCTAATCTTGTTGCTGCAAACATGTTCAGCAAGATGTCTTTCAAAGGTAAGAAGGGCGATACGCTTCACATTCCGAAGCCTACTCGTGGTTCTGCTTCTGTTAAAGCAGCTTCAACTCAGGTTACACTGATTGCAGCAACTGAGACAGAACAGCAAGTTCTTATCAACAAGCACTACGAGTACTCACGTTTGATTGAGGACATCGTGGAGACACAGGCACTTGCTTCTTTGCGTAAGTTCTACACTGATGACGCTGGTTACGCTCTAGCTAAACAAGTTGATACTGACTTGATTCAGCTTGGTCGAGCAGTTGGTTCAGGTACTGCTTACTCTACAGCAGCTTCAACTACTAATGCTTTCATCGGTTCTAACGGTACAACAGTCTATAACAGTTCATCATCTAACGCTGCTGCGTTGACTGATGCAGGTATCAGACGTTCTATCCAGCGACTCGATGATGCTGACGTACCAATGACAGATCGTTGTATGATTGTCCCACCATCAACAAGAAACACTCTTATGGGTATTGCTCGATTTACTGAGCAAGCTTTTGTTGGTGAGCAGGGTTCAGCAAACACAATCCGTAACGGTATGATTGGTGATATATATGGTGTAATGTCTTATGTATCAACTAATGCTGATAGCGGTGCTGGAAGCTCTGGTGCTGACCGTATCTGCCTACTTGCACACAAGGACGCTTTTGTTCTTGCTGAGCAGATGGGTGTACGTTCTCAGACCCAGTACAAGCAAGAGTACCTCGGTACGCTATTCACATCAGATATGCTTTACGGTGTAGCTGAGTTGCGTGATAGCTCTGCTGTTGCTCTAGCTGTTCCTGCTTAATTAAGTAGGTATCTCCCCAGGCTCACAAGGCTTGGGGAGTTTTATTATTGTCGTTCATCCATTAGGACGGAAGTAGGGAAACCGAAGGAACGCATCTTTCTTAATAGGAGGGTGTTATGACTTGGCAAGACTTCTGCCGTAATCGTGATTTAGATAACTACAAGAAACAACAACTACTTAAACTACGACAAAGGAAACATTATGTGGACTAAACCTAACTACACTGAAATGAGATTTGGTTTTGAAGTCACAATGTATATTGCAACTAAGTAAGGACGTATAATGGCTATATATAGAGGACCAGGTGGATCAGGAGACGCTACAACAGACGCTGCTAGTCAGGCTACTGTAGCCACAACTAAAGCTGCTGAAGCTGCTGCATCTGCTTCTGCTGCGTCCTCTTCTGCCACTACTGCTGCTACTGAAGCATCTAACGCTTCTACGTCAGCAACTAATTCTGCAACATCTGCTACAGCATCTGCAAGTTCTGCTACAGCGTCTGCATCTTCTGCAACGGCTGCTGCTAGTTCTGCTACTGCTGCTGCAGCTTCTTATGATGACTTTGATGATAGGTACTTAGGCGCTAAGTCATCTGATCCTACAGTAGATAATGACGGTGGTGCGTTAACTACTGGTGCGTTATATTTTAACACGACCAACGAAGTCATAATGACCTACACAGGGTCTGCATGGCAAACCATTACAACAGGTAGTGGTGGACTACAAGCTGCTAATAACTTAAATGACGTAGCAAGTGCAACAACATCAAGAACTAATCTTGGTTTAGCTATAGGCTCTGACGTACAAGCACACTCTGCTGTACTTGATGCTACTACTGCATCCTACACAACTGCTGAAGAAACTAAATTAGCAGGTATTGAGACAGGAGCTACAGCAGATCAAACAGGCGCACAGATTAAAACTGCTTATGAAGCAGAAGCTAACGCATTTACTGACGCACAATTCACTAAGTTAGCTGGCATAGAGACAGGTGCAACAGCGGATCAAACTGGAGCGCAGATTAAGACTGCTTATGAAGCAGAAGCTAATGCGTTTACTGATGCACAATTCACTAAACTTGCAGGTATAGAGACTGCTGCTGACGTAACAGACGCAACTAATGTAACTGCTGCTGGTGCGTTGATGGATAGTGAAGTCACTAACTTAGCACAAGTTAAAGCATTTGATTCAGCAGACTACGCTACTGCTGCACAGGGTACACTAGCTGCTAGTGCATTACAGTCATCTGACATAGGCTCTAGCGTTCAAGCCTTTGATGCTGACACGCTTAAGGCTGACACTGCAGACACACTTACAGCGCCATTTAGAGGCACAGTGACGACTGACAACGATCTATCGTTTGACCTTAACGTGACTAATAACTTTAGCTGCACACCAACTGGTGGTGGCACATTGACTTTTACAAACCATGCATCATCAACTGGTCAGAGTGGGTTCATCTGGTTGGATAACTCGGGTGGTCATGCCATTGCTGCTGCTGGTACAACCAAGATTAACGCTGCTGACTTAACAGCAATCTCGACTGCTGGTGTCTACACGCTTAGTTACTTTGATAACGGAACCAATGCTTATGTCTCGGTAAGCAGGAGCTTTGCATGAGTTTATTGCCTGTTGGCTTTGGGTCTGCTGCTGATGATGCCCATGAGATCACAGATAGTCTGAGGATGCGTAGTTCTGCGTCTGCTTATCTAAGTAGAACACCTGCAAGTGCAAGCAACCAAACAACTTGGACTTTTAGTGTATGGGTTAAAAGAGGTGCTTTAGGAACACAACAAAATTTATTTAATCCTGCTCGCGGAGGAGATGGATCTAACGAATCTCAAATGGGATTTAGATCAGACGATACGCTTTGGATATATGACTCTGGAGGAACTAGAGGTATTTTTTATACCAATCAGGTATTTAGAGATCCTTCAGCTTGGTATCACCTCGTATTTGTTCTTGATACAACGCAAGCTACTTCAACAAATAGATTTAAGTTGTATGTAAATGGAGAGCAAGCAACCTTTTCTTCGGCAACTTATCCTAGTCAAAATATAGCTTGGGGATGGAACTCCACACAAGAGCATAAGATAGGTGTGTACGCTTATTCTGGATCTTTCTACGATTTTGATGGCTACCTAACAGAAATAAATCATGTTGACGGTCAAGCATTAGATCCAACAGATTTTGGTGAGTACGATGCCAATGGTACTTGGAAGGCTAAAAAATACACAGGCACATACGGCACGAATGGTTTCTATTTACCGATGAAGCCTACGACACAGGCTGAGTTACAAAACACAGTGTTGTACACAGGCAACGGTGGTTCGCAAAGTATTGATGGGTATGGATTTACACCAGATTTCGTTTGGATTAAAGAACGGTCTAGCTCATCAGGTCATTCTTTGTTTGATACATTGCGCGGTGCAGGTAAATATTTAGGTTCGCATTCAACATCCGCAGAAAACACATCATCAACACAGCTTACGTCTTTTGATACGGATGGGTTTACAACAGGATTGTCTGGCGGAACTAACCAATCAGGCCAAACTTATGTAGCTTGGGCATGGGATGCTGGAGATAACCAACCTAGCACAGGTCACAGCAGTGTTCTTTACTCAGGCAACGGCAGCTCTCAAAGTATAAAGGGCTTTGGATTCAATCCTGACTTAGTTTGGATAAAAGGACGAAGCTACGCTGAACATCACCACCTATACGACACAATTAGAGGTGCAACTGAAGTTTTATACTCAAATAGAACTGTAGCTGAGCAAACTGATACGTTAGGGTTAACATCCTTTGATTCAGATGGATTTTCAATAGGTAGTAGGCACGAAATTAATAATTCAGGTAGTACATTTGTAGCATGGGGCTGGGATGCTGGTGACGGTGATCCAGTAACAAATACCACTGGCGATATAAACTCAACAGTCAAAGCAAGCGATGCTACTGGTTTTAGTATTGTTACTTATTCTGCAAACGGTAGTACAGGAACAATAGGACATGGTTTAAGTTCTGCACCTCAGTTAATTATTGTTAAGAAAAGAAACGCAGCAGAACGATGGACTGTGTATCATCAAGATACATCCAATGCTTATATTTATTTAAATGAAAGTTTTGCAGCAGAAACGGCTAACGCTAATTTAAGATTTGGTAACAACTCTTCTGTTGTTGCTCCTACCTCTAGTGTCTTTACTGTTGGCAATAGTAACGATGTAAACGGTTCAGGTGGAACGTATGTAGCCTACTGTTTCTCAGAAGTCTCCGGCGTATCTAAGTTTGGGTCTTATGAAGGTACTGGAACAACTACGGGAAATGTAGTAACTACTGGATTCCGTCCCGGATTTGTTATGGTTAAGAACATAGATGCAAGCTCTACTGACTGGTACATCTGGGACAGCACACGAGATCCATTTTTGTCTGGTGGTGACACCTTAAGACCTAATTTAAGTAACGCAGAAACATTGGGGAATTACATTGAGTTTACTGACACAGGCTTTCAACTAAAAGAGGTATCTGCTAGTTATAACGCATCTGGTAACACCTACATCTACATGGCGTTCAAGGGCAGCTACTCAGACCACGTTAGCCCACTGAATGATGATGGCTCAATAGACAGCCGAGTCAAAGCAAATCCAGATAAAGGTTTTAGTATTGTTAGTTACGAAGGTGATGGGAGTGCTGGAACTGTTGGTCATGGTTTAAGTTCTGCTCCTGAAATGATAATACTTAAAAACAGATCTATTACTCAAAACTGGCGAGTGGCACACACAGGTTTAACCAATATGAGTGGTTACCACATTAACCTTGATTCTACCGCAACGCAAACAAATTCTGGGGCACTTGTATGGAACAATACTGCGCCAACAAGTTCTGTTTTTAGTGTTGGATCTGATTCTTCCGTAAGTGGAAACGGTAACAATCTCATAGCCTACTGCTTTCACTCAGTCGCTGGTTACAGCAAGTTTGATAAGTACACAGGCACAGGTAGTGCAGGTTTGTCAGTGACTACTGGTTTTCGACCAGCATTTGTTATGACAAAAAGAACTGACTCTACTAGCAACTGGAACATTTCAGACAGCCGTAGGAGTCCAACAGGCACAGCTAATACAACAGCGTTACGAGCAAATACCACAGATACAGAAAATACTGTAGGAACGGCTTACGTTAAATTTACTGATACCGGTTTTGAAATTACTGGCACTAGCACAGAAACAAACGCAAGTGGTGGTACTTACATCTACATGGCGTTTGCGGACACTGCGGATGCACAGTTTAACTTTGATGCGTCTGGTAACAAGAACAACTGGCTGCCTAACAACATCAACAGTAACGCTGAGTCTGAGACCACCTATGACTTGATGAAGGACACACCAAGTCTGGTCGATGAGAACGCTGCTAACTTTTGCACGATGAATGCGTTAAACGGCATTGGTACAATCAGTGACGGTAATATGACTCTGTTGTCTACGGTAGCAAACTGGCAATCGCGTGGTGGAACAGTAGCTGTCAGCAGTGGTAAGTGGTATTGGGAAGCTCATGTAATTACAAGAGGCACCTATATGCAGATAGGTATAGTCGGTAGCGATGTCTTTTTTCAATCTACTGATGACATACAAGAGTGGCCTACGGGATATGGATACTACTCTGTTGGTAAAAAAGTACATAATGCCTCTAATTCTTCGTATGGTGCTACATATACAACTGGTGACCTAATAGGAATAGCATTAGATTTAAACGCAGGAACTATTGAATTTTACAAAAACAATGTTAGTCAAGGTGTTGCATTTACAGGAATTAGTGGTGAGTTTATACCTGCTTTTGCTGTTTACGGAGGATCAGGTAAGGTTACTGCCAACTTTGGACAACGCCCATTCAAGTACACACCACCAACAGGTTTCTTAAAGCTCAACACGTTTAACCTGCCTGACTCGACTATTGAGGATGGATCAGATTACTTTAATACTGTGTTGTATACGGGTAATAATACTTATCCACGTTCAATCACAGGTGTTGGTTTTCAACCTGATTTGCTTTGGACGAAAAACAGAAGTAACGCTTATGACAATTTGTTAATGGATGTTTTAAGAGGCACAGGAAATTTAAAATGGTTATCTTCAAGCGAAACCAATGCGGAAGGCACTTATTTTGGCAATGCAAATGTAACTTCATTAGATTCTGATGGTTTTACAATTGGATCAACTTCTGGAACAAACGTATTAAATAATTCAACTTCTATCGTTGCATGGAACTGGAAAGCCAACGGCTCTGGTGTCAGTAACACAGTAGGTTCAATAAACTCCACAGTCTCTGCAAACACTACGGCTGGATTCAGTATTGTTAGTTTTACTGCACCATCTGGCACAGGAAACTTTAGCGCAGGGCATGGTCTTGGTGTAACTCCTAGTATGGTTATTGTTAAGACTAGAGATAGTAGTTCAGCACCTTGGTACACATGGCATAACACCTTTAGTAACTTAACAGATGACTATATGCGTTTGAATGCTACTAGTGCCAAACAAACACAATCTAGTGGTTGGGGTGCAGGTATGACCTCATCGGTTATTGGTTTAAGAGCAGGGTACACAACAGTTGCTACGGAAGATCACATAGCTTACTGCTTTGCAGAAGTAGAAGGCTACTCATCATTCGGTAGCTACACAGGTAACGGCAGTAGCGATGGCCCGTTTATCTACACAGGATTCAAACCTGCTTTTGTAATCACTAAACGTACTAACTCTACAAGTCAATGGACTATGGTTGATACGTCAAGGTCTCCACTAAATGTAAACGACAATATTCTTTATGCAAATT
>Ga0208793_1002335_pt1 | contig 9948 bp, 16 predicted proteins | sample 17_taG_FD_184092 | JGI IMG/M metagenome (GOLD analysis project Ga0208793, IMG submission 184092) | Marine viral communities from the Subarctic Pacific Ocean - 17_ETSP_OMZ_AT15314 metaG (SPAdes) (version 2) | ecosystem: Environmental > Aquatic > Marine > Oceanic | place: Pacific Ocean | collected...
GCTTTATCCAGAAGTTTCTTCATCTTCTGATGAAAACCAACTTGCTTATTACGAGGCTTTCTTGGACCTCTAAATCTTCTCTCTAAGCCTGCGCCTAATATATCCCTAACCTTCATATTATTCCTTGCCGTATGGGTTTTCACCTGTCAAATAAGGTTTTGAAAACCATAACTTGAACCACTCTTTTGTTCCTGGTTCTACTTTATGTTTCTTTTGATACTTAGATTTCTCTGTACCAGTATAGGAAATATTCTCTTGTGCTGTATCTTCCATTTGGTATGGTTTATAGATACCCGCCAAGACTTTTAATTCTTCTAGTTGTTGATTAAGATTCATCTTTTCGTTTCGCATGAGTTATTCCTCTTTTGAATTTTCTCATGTCACCCGTACGAATGCTGTTAACAAGACGCTTGGTTAAGTCCACAGCAACAGCATCATCGAACTCACGGTGAATGAATTCAATCAGATTTATTGCACCCGAAATGATATGTTCGCCTTTTTGTTCGACAAATCTTTCTGGCTCATTTTTAGAAATCGCCATCGAGTTTAATTCTTCAAATAGACTTCTACGTGGTTTCTTAGTCATAAAATAATTCTCCTAACAGTATTTATCAATTATCATCAAATGGAGTAGCCTTTTTAGACTTAACCATTGCACGAAGGCTAATTGCAGATTCTGATTTCTCTGGTGGGATAGCAGAATCACTATCAGAACTAGATACAGTTGTCTTTCTCTTTAATATATCTGTTACCTTAGACGCATCTTGTGTTCCTACTGCTAAATCATCATCTTCTAAGTCTGAATCACTAATTCTAAGACTATCTCTGTCAAATACTAGATTTATTTTAGAACCAACACCACTTGAACTTCTTGTTTTTAGTAGTTGGAGTTGATACTGACCACGTTCTCTCATTGCGTTACTTGTAAAGATGCCGATAACATTATCAGCAGTTTGAATTTTAGAGATACCGCCAGCGATATGAGAGTGGTCAAACTCAATTTCTTCTACTGCTGAACGATTTAACTGTGAGGCGGTCACTACAACTGTTTGAGATTCCATCGCAAAGTTACGAATTTCTTCTGTGACATACTTGTCTTTGATGAACAAGTCACCTGGATTAACTTTCTTCGTTGCAGGCATCAATAGGTCTAAGTAATCAATACAAATACAATCTACATTTTTTCCTGTAACGATTTGGAGTTCTTTTAGATAAGCACGGACATCATTGATTGTCGAACCTGAAGACATATACTTAATTCTAAGCATACCAGATTTCTTACCGATAGTCTTCACTTTCAACTCAACATCATCTAGTTCTTTAAAGATACGTCTAGTACTCTTATCTGTTGCCATCGCATCGATACGCATTGCTGATAATTCTTCTGACAATTCTAAAGTAAGATAGACAACATTCATACCGGCTTCTGCCCAGTTCAATGACATATTCTGCATAAACAAAGATTTACCAGAACCAGAACCACCAGCAAAGATAGTTACTTCGCCTCGATTAATACCACCGTAAAGTTTATCATCTAAGTCTTTCCAACCGGTAGTGATTTGTCCGTTATTGTCTTTGAGCATCTCAAGTCTTTTTCTCGGGTCATCAAAATAATCAGTACCCAAAGACCTCGCCAAACCAATCTGAACTGCTTCTTTGATAGTTGTTTCTACTTCACCATATTTGCCTTCTTCAAGCAAGTCAGCACTATTAACGATTGCTCGTTCAATTGCTTTGTGTCTACAGAATGTTTCAAACTCATCTACAAACCAGTCACTATGCTTTGCTATGTCTTCTAGCAATTCAATGTCTTGGCCAGTTTCTGCTTTAATCTGTTCAACAGTTGGCATAGTTGAATATTCTTCACTATAGTTGATTAGATAACCAACAATATCACGGGTTGGTCTATCAAAATGTCTATTATCAATAATACCCATTACTCTAGTAAACAACTGAGGGTCCGTCAACATAAATTGAACAAACAATTTCTGTAAGTCGGGTGAGTAGTTTTTGACTTCTGACATTTAATTTCCTGGAAAGTTTATATTATTATACAAGTTTTTAGACACTTTGTCAACATCTAATATGTTTCAATTAGTTTATCAGCAATTCCGTGTTTGATTGCTTCTTCTGGAGTTAACCAATGGTCAGTCTTTGGGGCTAACATATGTTTACGAATATAATTCTCTTTCTTTCCAGTACATTTCATATAATGTTCAAGTAATTTTTGATTTGTCCATTCCATATGAGATTGAGCATCTAACATATCATGGTATTGTCCTCTAGTTCCGCCACTAAATTCGTGTGACATCACTGCTGTATTTTGTGTTAGATACCTATGTCCCTTAGTACCAGCCATCATAAGCATAACACCACAAGATGCAATAGAACCCATACCGTAAGTATAAACCGCAATGCGTGATTGTTTAATAACATCAATAAGATGCATACAACTATCTACATATCCACCAGGCGAATTGATGTATAAGTGAATAATTTCTGGTGCATCTTTTTCTGGCATCAAGTTATATTCCATAATCATTTTAACTAATGGCATACAATTTTCCTGATTGAATTCTTTATCCATATGCAGTACACCGTTCTCTCTCAAAAATTCGCCAGGCTGTTTAGGTGGAGTTGGTGGCACAGGCATTGGTGGCATTGGTGGTGGTGTTGGGGTTTCCTTTGGTTCCGGTATTACGTTAATTCTAATTTCTTCGTTTTTCATTATAATATTGCTCCTACGCTTTTTTGTGCGGTCGTTTGGTTCACCCGCTAATTACATTAATCTTGTTTTTACACTTATCTTTGTACTATTACTTATGCGTCCATCAATAATCGATTTTAGAGTATATAATTTTCCATATTCTTTTACTGAATCTGCCGCATCTTTAATATGTTCTTGCCAAGTTGGAAATGAAACACTCCAACCATTTTCTTGTGCCTGATGGACTAACTTCTTACCGGCGGTATCTCTATCAGGACATACGATAACTTCGCCTTTAAACTGATTAATATAATCAATTTGATTCTGTGATGCTTCATTACTCATTATAGCAACGCAATCTAATACTGCCGCATCAATTGTTCCTTCAACTACAATCAAAAATTCTTTATCTTCTTTAATCCTATCAGAACCATATAAAAAATTCTTTGGTTGCTTTGTCATATATTTCGATTCAGATTTCTCTGTATAATCTCTTCCTGTATAACCAACAATTCTATCACCTTGTGTGAATGGAAATATAATGCGATTCTTAAATCCAAATGCACTACTCCAATATGTATCTACAAAGTCATATACGCCACGGTCAAGTAAATATTTCGCGGCCATTATCGCTCCCTCAGGTGGGACATCTCTATTTAGTATATCGTCAAGTGATTCTGAGTTTTCAGGCAATTTCATACCAGGAAATGATGGGATTCTAGTAGTTTGTGTTTTTGATGTGAACACCCATGGTCCTTCTGATAATTCTTTTTCTCTGATACTTTCAATCTGTAGTCTCTTTATCTCACTTTCAGGAACGCCAAGTAATCTCATAAACTTAACAAAATTCTTGTTTATGACTTGACCTTTTCTATGAGATGCTGTAATACCACAATTAAAACAATGATATGATACCAAATCACCCTCATTCTTTAATCCACCTCTCATTCTCGTATCGGCACGAGATTCTCCTTGGTCGATACAGCACGGACAATTAAAACTCAGCCAACCGCCTGAACTTTGTCTTGTCTTACCGGGAATGAATTGATAAACAGTTTGTTGTAGTTCCATCTAGTTATAATACATTAATGGAGACCAAAAGTCAAGTGGTAAACTTGACCTATGTCAAATTATATTAGTTTCTTACTAATATCTTATCTATGGTTCCAGTTGCAGTATTTGGGTATGTAACTCTAAGCCAGTTAACATTTGCTTGGATAACATATCCTTGAACACCTGTTTCATTATTAATTGTAATATTTGGGTCATACATAAGTCTGGGAGTCAAATCAAACCAATCGTTATCTGATGAACTTGCTTGTTCACTCAAATCACCTTCTATTTTTATAACTCCTGTAAAGCCTGTATAGTAAACAGCAAATGTATGTATTGACTTCGACTTGATAGTGTCGCCTGCTCCGTCAAACACCGTTGATATCATTCTTGTACCATCATCAAAAAAAGTGCTTGATGATTGTGAATCAGAAAATGTAGGATAAACGTCATCTAATACTTCAAGTACGCCATGGGCATTGTCATTTGTATCTGTATATACAATCTGCTCTACACCATTTTCAACTGTATACATCGCAAATTGATAGAATCCCTCTGGGAGTAGGATTGTATCTGATGTTGGAATTGAAACTGTTGCCATACCTTTTGTTGCGTTTGTGATTGTAAGATATCTAAAGAGAACATTCTCTCTGGAGTTTCGGTCATACATTTTCCATATAACTGTTTTTCCAGTAAGGTCTACAGACTTTCTGTCTGTGTCTCTAAATTTAAATCTAAGAGTATTATCAATACCCTTGTGTAGTTTGTGTGTAGTATCATACATAGGCATATTCCCCAGGAATTGAGTCATAGTTGCATTGTTATCACCATCTTGTATAACAACTTCTATGTCTCGTGTATATTGGTATAAGTTAAAGTTCATCATGTATGTATTTATCTTCCAGAAGATGATTTTCAGAAAGCATAAATATATTTTATGATAGACGAAGACAAAATACAATGGCTACAGGATAACTATCCATTCTTCTCTTGCGTTAAATACGGCAATAAAAAAGAATATACAGAATATCTTGGAATCATTATCAATAGTGATACGACAATAACATCAATGTATAACTTTGAAATGCTTGATACTGCGGAAGCAAGAAAGCATTTTATAGAACTTGGTGAACAATGGTGGTGGGAATCGAATAGATTGATTCCTATAAATCTGTTTCTCAGGTCTCAAATTGAACCATTTAATGGTTGTATTCTAAATATGAATACTAAAGATACTGAAGTATTATGGGGTCCAGAAACGAGTTTAACGAATATTATTCAAAAGAGAATTAAGAGGCGCTCTGTTCAACTTGTTCGCAAAATAGATTAAGTTGCACCACGATACTTACCGCATATGCAATCGCATGTGCTTTCTTAAAATAATATGAACCGTCAGTTGGTTTTACCCATACTTCTTTTTTAATTTTTTCTTTACTCTCGTTTAAGAGAGGTCTCTTTGCTGGACGTATGATTGCAAGAACTTCAGCAAGTTCAATAATACTCTTAGGTTTTAATACCCTTAATACTTTGATATGAGCATGAACGTGTGCTAGATTTTTTACAACATCTTCGTGCTGTAACAAGTCCCATATTGGTTCTTGGTTTGTTAGTTTATCTAAATGTTCTTCGTCTCGTACACCTTCATATAAAGAATTGTTTAGAAAGTCTAACTTGAAATATCCTCTGTCTTCCGCTTCTTTATAATCAATTGATGAAAGACCGGTAAGTTGGTCAAATGGAATAGGCTGAAGATATACACCGCTGTTATGTTTATCATAAGTATCGTCTTTCTTTTTTATAATTGCTGGAATATGCTTGAGATGTACAAGCAAATCATCTCTGCTTACTACATCAATATCAATATCAGTTTTTACTATATTCATTTCCATACCAAAGCGAACATTGCCGCATCATTTTCATCTTCAAAATATATCTTATCTGCTTTTCCTATAACATATATTCCATTACAATTATCGTCACACCAGTCAACTAGTTCTCCTAATCGACCTGCACCTCTTACTAATGGCTTCAATTCATAATCTATCTTATCAGAAGAGATAGCAGTCCATTTTAAATATTCATCATTATCAAAATCAGAAGCAAAACGTCTTTTAGGGTTTTTCTCAGGACCTACAATTCTACGAAGTCTCATAAGACGTTCTTGTGTTCTAAGTGGGTTTCTTCTTATTAACTCTCCCACGGAAACTCCACCCAGAGTTCTTCATCATCTAAATCAATTTCTTCGTTACAGTAGTCCATAGGAACTTTTGAATTAGGATTATCAATTAGTGAAGCAAATCTTACGTTTGAATGCCACGATTCTGAATGATAATTTGTCATACCCACTACATCTTGCCAATCATCAATAATCCAAGTGATTGCGTCACCGCCTCTATTGATATCGTCAATGATTAAAATCTTTTTATTATTTTTTAATGCATCTCTAGCCATCTGAGCATTACGTTCAGTATTCGCTTCTAAGCCATCTGATTCTAATTGAACGCATAATGTTTTCATTGGGATATCAGTAGCATGTGAAAGTAGAACTGCTGGTACTAATCCACCACGAGTTATACCTACAATATAATCTGGTCGCCATTCATCTTTAAACAGTTGCATAGCAATTGAATTGACTGCTTCTTGTATACCTTCCCATGTATATTTTCTAGTATGTTTCATTCGCACATCTCCGCATCTGGTCCAGAAAGCAGTGCTTCTGCGGCCTTGTACTGTTTGTAAATATCCTGTAACACTTCATACTTCTCTAGCATCTCAGTATCTGGTTTAAGAATTCCTAAACGACTTTCAATAGTTGACAGTCTGTCATTTATTGATTTAAATGCTTCTTGGTCCCTAGGGTCATTCATATCATTCCATATATTGTCATCTAATGTCACAGTTACATCATTATAATCAATACTATATGTTGTGTCTAAATCATCTGGATTCATTTCTTATTCTCCTTTTTGATTACTTGCCAACTTCCATCTGGATTTTCTATCCACTCTAAATCATCGTCTTCTGTCCAACCCAACTTCGCCAAAGTATTCTTTGGTAACTCTATATATAATTCACCTGTTTCTGGGTCTTTCTGAATCACTAAACTTCCTACTAGTGATGTTTCTTTTTTAGTAGCCATTATACTCCCGCCTTCTTTAATATCATCTTAACAAACTGAACATCTTCTGTTCTTGCATTAAATTTTCTTGTCCAAAATGCTGGCTCTAAATAATCATTTATTAAAGTCAACTCGTGGTCAGAAAAACTATCAATTAGTTCAGCACCATTATCACTATTAAAAATAACCCAAGGACTAATGCGTCCTGATTTGATATAATGTATAGCCAATGGTTTACTGACTTCTTTAAAAAATTTGTTATATGGTCTATCATATTCTTCGCCCCATTTCTGCATAAGTAATATACTTCGTTCTACTGCTCTGTCGGCTGATTCTTTTCTATTCAATTCTTGTATATAAGTTTCATAAACTGAATCAGATGTCCATTTATCTAATTTTACACTATTTCGTATAACAAAGTCAATATATTCTTCTGGATTTATTGCATTTATATTTATTATATGTTTGCCAAACTTAGTAAATCCCAGATAGAACTTACTTTTTACAAATGTATCAAACTCTATTGGTTTGCCAACTGCTTGTGTCATTTCATAAAAACGATTGAAGGCATAGAACGCTAACCTAGAATATTTTTCGTCTTTGTTCATATATCGTCTTTTAGGCTCACAGACGTGAACCAGTATAGTCCTTTCAGACTTAAACTTTTTTAAACAATATTGACATTCAAAACTCATTTACTTTTCTTTTTCTTTGCTTTCTTTTTGTCAAAAATTTCACTGACTTCTTTGTCAGACATACCCATATCAGTTGCCATTTGTTTCATATCTGAAACATTGTTCATTTTTAGAAACAATTCAACTTCAATACCATTCATTGTAGGATATGTTTCTGAAACAAATTGCGAAATAGCATCTTTCTTTATTTTAGAGTTCGGTGCTTTAATCCATTCGTGGTACTGCTTCTTACCTGTTCCAGTCAAACACATTAACTTCCAAACTAATTCTTCGTGCTTATAGATATCTCCATAATGCTTGTTTACAAATTCATTCGTATTGAGTAATAAATCATCTCTATCTTTACCTTTCGTAGAACTCGCATAGCGTATAAACAACCAACTACTCCATGCTTTCTTCTTTTCAGCATCCAGATTTGCATACCAATTGAAATCTCTTCTATCAATTGCACTCAATACATCAGATAGTGGTAACTTAGCCGCCATTATAATACCTTCCACCAAATACAAACAAAAAGTTCTGAGCATGTTTTTCGTAATCAAAATAGAAAGACTCGTCATTGTTGCCAGTTTCTACTACCCAATCTGACCACGGAATATTTTCTACGCACCATTCATAGGCAGTACTAGATTTCTCATATGAGTCTATTACAATTCTATGATTTTTAAAAGAAGTCATAACTGCTCATTTGGTCTGGAATTCGATTTAAGTCTTTTACAAAATATGCACATTTCGGACTATCTCCATATTCTAATGGTATCGCAAGAATGTGTCCGTACTTCAATTTAGGGAAGAACCATTTCACATCTGCAAATACATTGTTAACTTTTATTGGTTGCCAATCCATTGTAAACCCTTTTAATGGATTTGTCAATAGTGTATCAAATTTTCTTTCATTGATACTGGTTAGTGGAATAAATTCACACAATCCTAAGTCTGCTTCACCAATCATAATATTCCAGTCTATTGGCATTTCAATCGTATGTGGGCCAATACTAACACTCATACTAGGCGCACTGAATGTTTCAATGAATACTAAAGGAATAAAAAAGAAATCTGGGTCGTCTTTGTCAGTCACATCCATTACACAATATCGAATATCATCAATTTCGTCTGGTAAACTGTTCATTTCAAAACATTTGTTATCTGGTGTTAATATTTTCATAATTATCCTTTAATATGTAATCTTATCAATTGTGAATGGGTATGAAGCCTCTTTATAATATTTCTTACGTTCTGTAAGATGTCTTTTTGAAAATTTACATCTACTTGTTACATCCCATATCTGTACAAAGTCTTTGTCTTCTGCCATTCGAACTCCACGACCAATCGATTGAATAACTCTAACAAACGATTTGCCTGGTTCTAATAGCACTAAATTAAAGATACGAGGAATATTAATACCAACTGCCGCTACTCCATATGTAGCAATTGTGATTGTATTCGTGCCTTCATTTATTTCATTATAAGCATCTTTTCTGTCTGTAACTGCCATTGAACCTTGAACGAATTCAGATTCTGGTATTAAATCCTGTAATGCTTCTCCGTTTTTAATTCTATTTGTGAGAACAAGAGTATTTCCTGTAACAGATATATCTTTAATCATTTTTGAAACATAATCTAATCTCTTTTTGTCTTCAAGTAAAAATGTCATTTCATTTTGATAATTGGAATACACTGCTGTTTCTTGTGTCTGTACAATGTTCACATGACAGTTTGCTAGAACACCTTGGTCCTGTAATTCTTTTGCTGATAGTTTGTTTATTACTTCACCTAGTGAACTACGTAAACTAGCAGATTCCCAATCACTCTTAGGAATAGTTCCTGTTAGACCCCAACGAATAGGCACATTAGCAAATACACTTGTCAATAAATCTTTCAATACATCTGCTTTTGCTTGGTGAGTTTCGTCAACAATAACACAACATACACCTTCGATGAATTCTTGGATGTTTGCTTCACCTTTCTTAGTCTTTTTCAGTAACGAATTAAGAGATTGCCATGTACAAATTGTATGGGTCTTTCCTTCTTCTTTTTTGTCACCGAAATATACACCAACATCTAGTCCACAATTTCTGTAATCTTCTTCTGTCTGGCGTACCAAATCTTTGTTTGGTACAATGATAATTGACCTACCGTACTTCTCTACTATCTTACTCATTGTAGCAGTCATAATCGTCTTACCAGCACCCGTGGCTATCTCTTGGAGACATTGTGGTGCTGATATGAACTGATTGATTACTTCTACTTGATAATCTCTTAATACAATTGGTTCGCCCGCTTTTGCGTGTCCTTCAGGCCAAGTAACTCCCTCCCAGAAGTTCTCAGTTATAATAGGAAAACTCATTTCTTCGTTCTCACGCCTATCATCGATG
>Ga0208793_1002343_pt1 | contig 9931 bp, 21 predicted proteins | sample 17_taG_FD_184092 | JGI IMG/M metagenome (GOLD analysis project Ga0208793, IMG submission 184092) | Marine viral communities from the Subarctic Pacific Ocean - 17_ETSP_OMZ_AT15314 metaG (SPAdes) (version 2) | ecosystem: Environmental > Aquatic > Marine > Oceanic | place: Pacific Ocean | collected...
TTGAACAGTGCCAACTTGATAGCGTTTTGTAGCTCCACGATTTCAAATTGCGCGAGAGCAAGGTTCGATCCTGTATCGAGACGTTGAATAGAAGGGTTGTTGGTGTTGTTTGATCCGACTGGGATCACGACACCCGGTGCAATCACCATATTGTACGGGTTAGTAACGCCGTCGTCAGTAGCTGTATACATACCAGCAAGGTCGATTGCGGCCTTCTGCAATACAAACTCTTTGGCTTTGTTCAATGAGCGTACGTCAGGCAGTGATTGCATAGCTGGACCGCGACCACGTATCTCGCCAGCCACCTTAGTGTAGCGACCAGTAACCCAAGGGCTTGATTGCCCGAAGTCTTCAGTCCATGAGAACTGATTTTCCTCTGCCACCCATAGGCAACCGTAATACTTCTTGTCTTTGGGATCGAATATGACGCCCTCAGATACACGGACCTCACTGTTGGGGCTGTTCTCGATCATGTTGCGGATCTTCTGTGACGCCTCAAAGCCTCGCCACATACGCTCTAGCAAGCGAGCCTTAACCTCAAACCGTCGCCAGTGCGTCTCAACACCGCCGTATGGCCCCTCTTCAAACGCGATACCCTTCTGCGGGATCGTGTTGAAGCAGATAGGATTGGTCTCATCGTCCGTCTCTTCAATCTTCATGGTGGCCGTGCCTACCAATAGATCGAGTGCCGCCTCATAAAACTGCGTATGGAAGTTGGAACGGTTGATATAGTCGAATACCAGTTCGCATTGCTGGTCTAGGTTCGCCCGGATGTCCTCTTCAGACACGTCGAACTGACCTGATTCGACCAAGCGGACTATTTCATCGGTAGGTTGGAAGGTAGCCCAGCGAGACATGATCGGTGCGATGTTCTCTTGTAGCTTGCTCGCGCCCTGTTGAATAGCTGTCAACGCAGTCGAGTCAAAGATGCGATCCATCTTCTTCTGACCCTTGTCTTCACGCTCAAACAAGTTGCGTTGAGGCAGGAAATATTCATACACATCCTGCAACTGGTCATGCCACATTGACTGCGTGTTGAACGCCTTTTGCTCTCGTTCCTTGATATCTTGGATCGAGCCTAGATGCGGGGGCAAGCTCATAGGGTTTACCTATACAAGTTGTGATCGGGTGCCGTTATATGGACCTGAGCGTCCACCAGCACGACGAGGAGCGGCTCCGCCCATTCCACCCATACCCAACATGGTACGAGCGGGAGCGGCACGTCCTGCGCCACCTGCGGCCTCAGTACGAGTACGAGGTACGCCAGCGAGAAGTGACTTGGTGCCTAACTTATCGCGAGCCATTGCACGGAAGCGCTCTTCCTGCTCTCGAATCTCTTCATCCAATGCCGCCGCTTGACGACGCTCAACAGCAATTTGCTGTGCTGTGGGCTTAGGTGCCTTTGGTGATTTCACTTGATTATCTCCTATCCTAAAAGAGTAGAGCGAGGGGCCAATCTAGTTGCATTAGCGCCCATTCTTGCGCGCCGCTCGGCTCTTGCTTCTTCAGCATTTGCGGTCGGCGTCGTAGTAATCGTGGCGTCCCTAGTAGCCGCCTTCCTCTTCACTTTCTTAAAAAGTCTGCCTGCCATTTATCCCATCCTCAGTGAATTGCGGGTTGTTTCCTTCCCGTTACGTGTAAAGGTTTCGCCGTCGTAGCCAATTACATTTTGAGGCTTTCGCTTCTTGTCTTTAAGGCCAAGCTCACCCAAAAGACTTTTGCCTCGTCGCACTCGGTCGATCTTTCTAAACACTTTCCGGTGTGACTTACCGATACCTCTCACGCTTTGTCTTAGCTTTCCGGCCATGCCTGATTCTCCAAATACCTATATAACTGGTATGGCGTCCATATGAACGGCTTGTTAATTCCTAACACCTGCTTCGTATATCCGACACAAGTGTTCAACATAAATAGCCCACGCTTGGGCCTAGTAACTTTGGATTTTATCAGAATATCGTTCTGGACTACATCCGTAATGTTATCGACGATCATCAGCTCTATGCCTTCCGTTGACTTGCCCAGCGCAAGCCATTGCCCGTCGCGTGGAATGACTACATAACAGTGCTTGATCTCAGGGTGTAGCATCCATGACCACCAATGCGGTCCGTCATCTATGCAGAAAGCCACATAAGCGACATCAGAAGACACTGAACTTAACCTGCGCCCGTTGTGTCTGCCGTTGCCTTGTATGCAAGTTGGTTAGTGCTTGACGGCCTTCACCCTCGCCCTGCAATGCGTACTCTAGCGCCTCGACCGGGTGACTGTATTCGTTCTTGTCTGGCTCATCTGTGTATTTCTCACCCGATAGCTGTAACCGCCGGTAACAGAAGCCGCCCTGTAACCCCTTGCGAATCATCTTTGCTTTGGGGCTGATTAAGAATCGAGGCTTGCCATCCATGCACAGCTCTTTCATGGGTAGTTCAAGAGCCGCTCTCCGCATAGCTGGATCGTTAGACAGCGTGGGAGTACAAGGAATACCAGCCGCTCGTAATATCTTAAATGGTGTGTCGGCATTCGCTTGGTTCTTGTTGTCGCCCGAGGGATCGCCCCAGCCGCGAAACTTAAACTTAGGATAGTTCGCCTCGATATATCGTTTGAGGGTTGGTGCAAAGTCCACCGCCCCTGAGTCAGTCATGCAGAATTCATCGAAACAAATCCAGCGACCCAACGCATCGCGCTGTAGAAAAGCGCAAGCGGGAGTCCGACCAAAATCGAAACCAAGCACAACAGGGGTGTCAGGATTAGGAGCGTACAAATCCCCAATACAGTGTATAGAGTCAGTATAAAGAGGGTGCACCGGCTTACCACTTGAGACGAAGCCATACTCGTTAGCCAAGTTGACCTTGACCCAGTCGTCGGTCTTGCCTTGTAGTCCGCGTCGGTAGTAATCCTCGGGTAAGTTGTTGAGGTTCTCGGCTTTGGTATTGAGATGCCAACCATCTCCCTCCCGATAGACTCCACCGGGTTGACGATGAAACTTCCAACCTTCCGGGCGTTCTTCTTCAGCAAGCTTGTAATACCAGTGATCTTCGTCTGGAGCATTTGAATCCCCCACCATTCCGTAATGAGTCGGTTTGATTCCTTCTTTCATCGACGGGTATCGACCACAACGCAAGTCGAGCATGTCCACAACGCTCTTGGAATGCTCCTTAGCCTCGTTTAGCCACACCCATGTGGTCTGGATACCTCGTGCCTTCTTGACGTGATCAGGGCGATCAAAGGCTATGAAGATGACCTCGCTTCTGACTGTCGTGCCATCCTCCAGCTTAAACTGGATCTTATGCGTTGGTGGCTCCTTGTTGCCCTGCTTGAACTCACCTAGCTCCCCATGCACCTCGATCCAATCCTTGATCGTGGTCGAGAATAGTTCGCTGTAGGTATTACGTGCGGCAATGATCCGACTGAGCCGTACACCGTAGTTGGGATGCGTCTCTCGTGTCACTGGCTTCTGTTCGCACATCAGCTCGAGTAGCTTGAGGATAACTTGGACGGTCTTGCCGGAGCCTAGTGGCCCCATGATGAAAGAGTTACGCGCCCGACAGTCAGCGAACTCTTCGAGAACTTTACCGGGTGGCTTGGTTATGTATTCAATCTTCGCCATGGTTTAAAACCGAGTTACGTAGGATATGTGCCTGCATTACTTCTCGATAATTAAATGTTAGCTCTTCGCCTTTTTTAATGTACCGACCACTAACGACAAAAAAGCCGCAGGGTGTCGGCAATGGATAGCAGTTAGGCTCATCTGAGTGATTGATATATCGACCGAGGATTGTCCGACGCCCATTATCATTTGCCCATCCGACCCCATAGCCAGCAGGCACCGGCGTATCAATAAAGCCGCCGCACCCATGTATCGCTGAATCTGCTATGTAAATGTGAGGGATAGGATCAAAGCAAACATCATCCATCTCTAAAACACGGGACTCAAGATCATCAGATATCCCGTACTCTAGCTTGAACAGTTCGTGGTCACTCTTCGCCATCGAATCTCTTACGCTGTACGGCTATGACTAAATCACCGCCATCTGGGCCAGTGATCTCAGTGGATTTAAGGTCTGGCATGAACTTAGCCATCATCTTGATAGACAGGTCAGCCGCAGACTTCATACGCTGGACTTCAATCGAGTCATATTCCTGCTCCGGATCTAGCAATTTCTTAACAACATCAGCAACATGCGTTTCATACCCAGACGCTTCAATCTTATTCCGCATCTCGGCTTGTCGCGTCTCTCTGTTAAGTTGCGCTCTTGTCTTTGCCACCGAAGATCCTATCCCAGTTATCAGAGTATGCTTTCGTACTACTCTTGGTGAACTTACGTGGTCTTGATCCTTTCCCGCCATTCAGCTCGGGGAAGTGTCTATCCCGCGTTTCCTTGTCTAGCTTACCACGATGATCAGCCATCATTTACCTCAGTTGGAAATGGTCCCCAAAATGATTTCCCGTAACGCTCAAACGCCCGGATGTAACGGCGAATAGTTGTTGGGCTTACATCAAAGATAGTGGCTAGGCTGTCGAACGTAACGCCACTGTGATTCAGCTTTGAGGCTTCTTGTACATCCTTATACGTTAGCTTCATTTATCGCCCTCCCTATCAGCTCAGGTATTGGTGGAACAACTGCATTGCCTAAGCATTTAAGTCTGTGTGACCTAGCGGGAATCCCATTAGCCACTCGACCCACGTCGGGTTCAGCGCTCCACCCGCTTGCGCCGACAATGTTGGTGTATTGCGATTGTATTCCGAAGGATAGGCTCCCTCTTTTGCGTTGTGCGCTGTTGGTGTCGGCCACATCCGCACATACTGCTGCAAGGTTAATTGCGCTCTGTGACCGCTCGGCCTTATCGGTTGCCAGTTGGGTGTCGTTCCTCCCGTGCTCGCCGCCGGGGTAGGCAATAATCCAGATCCGATCTCTGTGATGGTGCGCGCCAAGTTCGGAAGCTGGTATACAGTGCCACTCCGCATCATACCCGATCTGGGAAATGTCCCAAAGAACTCGCTTAAACCAAGCTCCCCGTTCTCCATTAAGCAGGTTTGTGACGTTCTCAAAGATGGCGTATCTGGGTCGAAGCTCCCCAATAAGACGGGCGCACTCTGACCATAGCCCACTTCGGGTTCCGTCTTGTATTCCTGCCTGATTTCCTGAGACTGATATGTCTTGGCAGGGGAATCCGCCTGTAATGACATCGACTCCAATTCCGTCTGAAGCCAGTCGCTCTGCTGTGATTGCTCTAACATCGTCATAGATCGGTACTCCGGGCCAGTTCTTGCGTAAGACTTTCTGAGCGTATGGATCTATCTCACAGAAAGCCGCTGTCTCGAATCCTGCTCGCTCAAGACCGATGGTAAAGCCACCGATCCCAGCGAATAGATCAAGAACTTTCACAATCGACACCTCGAAAGTTTGGATGCCCGTTCTCACCATTGGAATCAATCCACATGGCGACGTTCTCACAATAGAACTCGTATTGGCTGATCTCTTCTTCCATGTCGGCATTACCTACGATGCCCAACACAGTGATAAATAAGATAACCGCGCCGATTACAAAGCCCGGATTCTTGTTAAACATTTCTTGCTCGTACATGACCCATCCCTTTTTTGAGGGGCAAGAAGCCCCGCGACCTTTCCGGCCTGTTGCTACCCTTAACTCAATGAGCCGGGTAGTGTTTTGCCATCTCTAACGCCCGTGCATTTTCCAGCTTGTTGATAGCACATAGATCGAGATACTCGGACTCCGTGAGTCCTTTCAAACGCCCGACAAGTTCACATACTCGATCGAGGTTCTCAATGTGCTTGTAGCCGTTACGAGTGCAGAACATGGCTCTCTTCACAGTAGTACACATGCCATTAGTATAACACAATTTGTAACTTTGCAACCACCCCACCAAAAAAGAATAACAAAAAATGTTGTACTTTTAGTTTTGGATATGTTTTCATGTGTTCATCGGCTGGGGACACAGCCACTAACCAAGGGAATAGAAACATGACTAATTTTTTTACTCGGGACGAAGTAACGCAGTTCGGAAATGTGGTTTGGGATGAGTCACTTACTCAGTGGAATCCAAACAAGACCGACGTTTATCATCACGTTGTTGCGGTTATGAAGGCTGAAGGTGATAACACTTACAGGGCGATGAAGCGGCACTCAAACGGTCAATTTGAGCTTGTCAGTGGCGAGCGCACTTTTAATGATGCCGTCAATGTTCTAATGAAAATGTTTAGTGATAAAGCCGCATAAGCGGCCTTTACTGTTATGACAAGAGCAATCAACGACGACTACCTAATGACTCATCAAGAGATTGCCGATGAGCTAGGTATTACCCGGAGTAGGGTGGCTCAGTTAGAAAAGAGCGCCCTGACCAAGCTCCGGGATCGTTTCATTCTTCGGCAGTATTATCTGGACTATGTTAGTTCCAGCTCTGAATCTCGTAATCAGGATCAAGTTCCTTACGCCTGACCTCATCGCGGTAGTGATCGCCGATATCCTTTCTCAACAGCTTGTTGGTCTTGTATATCTCATTGCGATCCATCCGCAACTTATCCATATGTGCTTCACCCAACTCTTCATTCAGCCAGTCGTGGAAAGCTATCGGATTGGACGTGAAGTATCGGTGGCAGGCATGGCACAGGGCGGTAGCGTTTGACATAGCCCAGCGCACTCGCTTGTTGGCTCTGCCGTAGATATGGGCGCACTCTAACCGATCAGTCTTGTGGCAGTGCAAGCACTTCCCATCGCGTAGCCTTACCGCCTTTGAAAACCATATATCACACGACTCGCGCTTGATTGTTCCCATCGTCTTCCCTCGTGTATTGACGTTCCCGGAGTATGGCCTTCTCGCTGTTCCCGCAGTCACATGACCAGCCTTCCAGCTTGTGAGGGTATTCGCTCTTAAACTGGGGCACCATGATCTTGAAGCATTCAGTGCACTTCATCTGGGGTAAATACGATCTCATACTCCGGCGCTCCATCGTCTATCAATGCGGATACCCATATCTCTGCGAAGTCATCCAAGCTTAAATCGACTGTGATCCCGTTAGCCGCCCAACCTAGAATGTAGACATCACACTCTTTTGGATTCTTGCCACTGGTTGCGCCGCCGATGTCCTGTGTCTTGATAAGCGCTTGACCGCCACCCGGTAAAGGACAGCTGATTATCGGGATCATGCTTTGGGCCTTACAGTTATACGGGCAACTTCACCATCGGTTGAATCATAGGTTATCACCTTCGCGCCACGCTGTGACATAAGCCCGAGACGAGTCGCGTAAGAGTCCCTTGAGGCTAGGGTAGGGTGTTGCTCTGTAATCGCTCCAGCGTCCTCTAAGATGCGTTCTGAGTGATAATGGCCTGAGTGTATATAGGCTATCTTCGACTTGCCCCAGTCTTGCCTGAAACGCGGCTCGCTTGAAAACACTTTGGGAAGGCTACCCATCTTAGCTTTGTGCCCGTGGTGGAAGCACAGCATGACTTCGCCATGTCGGTAAGCGTAGTAAGGGAAGTCGTTATCAATGACCTCAAGCCTTGGCTCGTTTGCGTATAGCTTCCTGATGAACTTGCGTAACCAAATAGAGCCAGCAATATCATGGTTACCCTCGGCGCAAACAAAGACAACCTTTTCGTATTTCTCCAGCATCATGCGAACGGCTTCGTTCATAACCGTCATGGCTATGTCTACGATGCGCGAGTATCTTGAATCGCCTTCTAAAAGATTTTTGCCTGACGGGGTCAATTGCTCCAATCCGTCCCAATGCAAAAAGTCACCGAGATTGCAAAGCAATCCGATCTTACTGTTGGGCGTACTGTCGATCATCTCTTTAATGCTTGAGAGGAATAAATCACGAGCCATGTTGGTGTCATAGTCCTCGCTCGTCTCCTGACCCCAGCAATAGGAGCCGAGATGAAAATCCGTGACGACCAGCAAGGAAAGTAAATCGTCTTGTGTGACCTTCGGTTTCTTGATTGGCTTCCAAGGCTTTATGCCTTCACATGCCAACTCAATCCGCTCGATCATCGTTCGGAACTGAGCTTCTTTGTCAGCGACAGATTTCACCCACTGGCCAATAGGGTTCCCGTCCTGATTGTAGTAGGTAGACACGCCCTTGACCGTGAAGGCATCGGGGACAGTGCGAGTCATGTCATGGCTAGGTGAATAGCCTTGAGCGGCGGCCCTAGATTTTATGGCTTGAAGAGAATCTCTAACAGAAAATCGGGTAATGCCTACCTGCTGGCTAATCTTGGTGTAGCCCAAGCCCTGCTCGTGAAGCTCTACAATTTGTCTCTGTCTGTCGGTATTACAATACTCAAGTAATGACATCATCTCCCCCCGGATAGATGTTAGTTGCGCCTCCCGAATGGCACGTTGATCGAGTATTTTTCGACTAGTAGCCTACTCAAGACCTCGTAAATTTCGTTGACCTCCACGGGATTAATCTTTCTGGTGGACTCAACGCCTGTTACAGCCTTTTGAATTGGACGCCACATATAATCTTTAATCAGGTACATAGTGGGATCAATGGGGACGCCTTCCTTGATAACGGTTTTCATGTCCATACCATGCGCCGCCATAACACTGGCGACCTCTCGGCAATAAGCGTGGATCGCATCGTTCTGCTTTCCGGTTCGGGTGAGAGGAATGATCTCGTAGATATTCCCCTTGTCTTGGTTAGCCCGGATATATTCACAAAACTGATCGGCTTGGAATTTGTTGTTTACAAACCACCGCTCGCTCATGCAGTTACCCTTTCGCCTTCAAAGGTAACGTACTGCCCATACTTCTCGAGACAGTATGCTCGAAACTTTTCCGACTTGAGATAATCATGACTGCAATCGTCTAGGAAGCTCCAACTCTTCAAGCCGATTTTACCAGAAGTTGACTGCATTTTCTCGGCAAATGGGGACACCCCTCGCTCTTGCTGGGATGCTCGGCTTAACCACGACTGTGCAAACCGCTTGCCATCCTTCTTACGTTTCTTTGGATTAGCGTCACACCATGCCGCCATAGCATTCAGCTCGGCAAAGATATCTACCTTTGGAAAAGCATTCTGCCAAAAGATGATTTGCTCATCGTCGGGTTCGTAGTAAGTACCATCATTAAGAATGATCATCGAAGATACCCCTTGTCCTTATAGAAAAACTTTTCCATAAAAACGTGCAACGTATGATCAGGCGGGAAAACGCCGGGAAACTTACGGCCATCATCAAGCATTTCGAAAACCCGGTAGAAGCTGTTTTCAAATCGCTCTTCTAACCTGCTGGCGGCGTCTTCAGCGTCTTCACGATGGTGGTACATACCGTCCATCATGCCTGTTCGCATATCAATTATTAAATACATATCCACACTTCCCTTTTAATGCCGGAGCAAGCTCCGACAAATCAGTTAATTAGTAATGACGAGCTTTGATTACTGTATCGAATCTTGACATCTATCCGCTTGACCTGCTCTCGGCCTGCGGGGCGCATCATGGAGAGGGTCAACTCCGTCTCCGACGTTCTTAGGTTCGTCGGCCTAACGCCCAGTAATCTCTGACAAAAAAGTAGATGAGGGAATACACGGAATGGTTTTGTATTGTATAATCCATTCATCTTCTCTGTTGACCCCTTGAAGATATCATCTGTCCCTCCCTTGGACAAGTGACATGGCCCCAGTGATGGGGCCTTTTTTTTAGATGAACCACTCAGCAATCCGAACCTGCTCGCCGTAGCGATTCAGCACTGGCTTCATGGTTGTCAGTATTGTGTGACCTTCATGCCTTAGCTCTGAGATACGAGCCGGGGCTTCGATCACCCCCAACTCATCCCATGCGTTCAGTCTGGTCAACACCTTGCCTTGCTTGAGGTACTGAAGTACCCGATCTTTCTGACTCATGTTTCCTCCCTAAATGGCAGATCAAGAAACGATTCAAAGTCCATATCAAATCGCTCTGCCAAATCCACTG
>Ga0208793_1002350_pt1 | contig 9915 bp, 8 predicted proteins | sample 17_taG_FD_184092 | JGI IMG/M metagenome (GOLD analysis project Ga0208793, IMG submission 184092) | Marine viral communities from the Subarctic Pacific Ocean - 17_ETSP_OMZ_AT15314 metaG (SPAdes) (version 2) | ecosystem: Environmental > Aquatic > Marine > Oceanic | place: Pacific Ocean | collected...
ATCTTGTCTTGTGCTGTAGCGAAGTTGCCATCAGCATCTGACTTACCAAATTCTTCCATAGATTCCGCAAAGACTGCATCAGCACCCTTCAAGGCTTCCATGACACTTTCATCTTCATCAAACTTAGCAATAAGTGATTTAGCTACGTCGATGTTGAAGTTAGGTAGAGCTTCTTCTGCACGTTTGGTCAGTTCAGCATCTGCCTTAGCAACCTCTGCTGCTTCCAAAGCCTTAAGGATAGGCGCAGGGATGTCAGCTTTGTTGATTTGTTCACCTTCATATGTTACATACTCAGGCTCGACTTTCTTTTCGATGATGTCAGCTTTAATGACATACCCATTGTCGATAAGTGATTTACGAAGACGCTCGTTCTCTTCTTTAAGAGTAGCTTCAAGAGCTTTAAGAGTTTCGATTTCAAGCTCTTCAATAGTTGCATCATCAGCTTTCTTCATGTCCATATTGTACATCTTCATGGCCTCTTCTTCAGACATACCTTTATCCATGTATGGCTTCAGTTTAGCTTTAAGATCATCAGACATTTTTTCTGTTACTTCATGTTCCATAGGTTCTCCACTGGAATTATCACGCTTGTACAAGGAGACTGTTGCCTGTGCGTTTGCTGGACGATCCACCAAAGACAATTCCTCCAACTCAAGCTGTTTTAAAAGGTTAGGCACTATAGTCCTCCTTGATTGCACGACCCCCAATAGAGAAGGCCGCAAGTTCACCAGACTTGACCTTTGCCCAGACGTTATCGTCATGGACTTTGAAAGCTACAATCCAGCCTTCACGGTCACTCTGTATGCCAAGGGAGTCACCAATCTCTTTAGTGATAGGCATGGAATGGATAACTGACCCAATCTGATCCCCTGTATGCATCTGTTTACCGACACGAATATGTTCCATAAAGCTATTGACAGCCTTAACAAGTGTCTCAGGTTCTATTACGTCACCTTGACGGTCAACCACTGGCTCACCCTTCTCAGTAACAACTGAGGCCCATCCATAGACTAGACGCTGTTCTTCGTCAGCCTTTAGGATTTGACCTTCAATACTTTTTGTAAGGGGCTTATTGTGAGTGTAGCCTCTTTCTTTCAAATCAAGATGTTGCTCATAAGTAGCTGCCATAAGAGCATCGCCTGTCTTAGGATCATACATTTGATGAGGTTTAAAATCTTCTTCTGCCTTGGTCATACTACCCACCGTTGCTCCACTCCACATACGACAGGACCAGTACCTAGCAGAAGTCTTATCTGTAGCTGTATCACAAGAATGCCTAGAGCGGAAATTAGCTCTGGCTTTAGGGTCATCTCGACGGATCTCCATGTTAGGGTCTCCGAAGGTAACTTTCTTGGTCTTGTCACCATCTTTAACATACACGCCAAACTTCTTGCTTGAACCTGCAGGAAGTCTAAAAGGTTTGTTCAAAGGTTTATCAGCTTTGTCTACATAGTAACCATCGTCCATCTTTTTAGTGCTAGAAGGGTGACCAGAGGGAAGTAAGTCTTTGTCGTGCTTAGGTGACTTAGACCCAGCTACAATCTTTAAGAAGCTGTTTACCCTAGCCATTGCCCATTGCTCAGGGCCGGTAACATTAGGTCTAACAGATGATGGGTTAGTTCTATAGGCACCTACACCTCTGTTATACACTGTCTGCAACATACTCGTTGTAACCTTATGCTTAGATTTAGCATTGTGGGCTTTCACTTTTTCAGCTAGTCCTTTAGGCATTACACAACGTCCCTCTTAATAACTACGTTTATAGGATCAGTGTTGGGGAAGGTCTCCCTTTTACCGTCTGCTTTTATAACTTCAAACTCTGCAAAGAATGTTCCAGAGGTATCCGTATCCCCTGTTTGCCACTCATAGGTAACCTTACCGTTTGCAGCGTCATCTATGGTAACAGGCTGGCTTATCTTTACTACTTGAACAGAGTTAGCCATCTTAAAAGTTACACTTTGGACACCTGTTAAGTTCTCATTAGAACCTAAAGGACTTTTAAGTGTGGCTTGGAAAGTAGGGGAAGTGTCGTTTTGTTTTATAAAGAAGTCTGGCATTCTAACCTACGCTGTTTCTTGATAAGTTTACTGTGGTTGAGTTCTTGCTTAAGTTTACAGTGACAGAATTTAACGCCCCTATTTTACCTTTAAACACAAAGCTAGTCTGACCTACCTCCGCTAAGGCTGTAGTTACATCGTCAGCTGCAAGTAAATGATCTTGCAGTAACACTACGTTTGTTAGGTCTGGGGAGCCTGTAGTAATACTTGAAAGGGAAACACTTAGAGTAACCTCTGTAAGATCAGGTGACCCTACAACAGGTGTTCCTGCGCTTACATCGTTTGCTGCAAACTGATTATTACGAATAAAAGTTGCGTTACCTACTTCAGGTACACCTGTTAGTATTTCAACAGGAGAACCTAATACTTGAAACTCACTTACTGTAGTAGATCCTACAACAGGCGTCCCTGCGCTTACCTCAGATGCCCCTAAGACATGGTCTTGGTCTACATCAGGGCTTTGTAAAACAGGACTCTGAGTTGATGTATCTACAGCTTCAACAGAGTGGTCTTGAGATATACTTGTTGCAGCTACTACAGGTAACTGAGCTTCTACATCGCTTGGAGATAAAACATGACTCTCTGTGGAGCTAGGGGAACCTACAACAGGTATTCCTGAGCTTACACCGTTTGCAGCAATCTGTTGATCTAAGACAAGAGTTGCGTTACCTACTACGGGTACGCCAGTGTCAAATCCTATTAGACCTAAACCAGTTTCAAGGTGTGTTAGTGTGGCGTCATTGGTCTGTGTAAAGTTAAAACTAGGGTCAAATCTAGCAGCACTAAATTGACTAACATAATTAGTGTTAGGGACAGGTAATCCCACTGCCAAACGGTAGTTTTTACCTGCGAATCTTGAGGTGCCACTAACCGAAATATTACCAGTGGTTACAGAATCGTATGTGTAGTTATCGCTTACCCTCTTCAAAGATGCACTTGTTAATGATCCAGATAGGTAAACAGGGTAAGCACTAGCATCAGTACCAGAAGAGTTAACAAAATCATGGTCCATCCAGTCATAGTCACTGGTATTGTTTAAGTGATCTTGTAAATCAGGAAGATCTATATAACCAGAAAAAGATGAGTTGGGAGGTGCTCCATAGTTATAGGGGTGGTTAGATTGATTAAACTGACTACCTTCTGAATAAGAAGCAACAGTGTTGCCGGTCTTGTAAAGGGTAATGTTTACATCGTACCATTGAGAGGTTCCGTTGGTATAGATTCTTTTGTGATAAGTCTCAAAAGTTATTGTGGAGGAGTTCTCAGATATACTAGCAGTTCTTATAGACCAAAATGTACTATCTAACCGGTAACCTGTAACTGAACCCTTATCTAGAATAGTGACCGGACCAGTAACGACAGTGTTATCAAAGTAATCGCTTCTAGCGGAGTCGTAACCTTCAGTCCTTTGATTTGCTAAAATAGGAGTACCTGCTGTAAGGTCATTAGCAGATAGTACAAGGTCAAAGGCGTTACATACAGGACTGCCTAAAGTTGGAGAACCTGTGGTTACGCTTGATAGGGTTACTGAATGCTCTTCATCTAGATCAGGGTTACCTGTAGCAGGAGAACCAGATGTTGTATCGCTAAGAGATACAGAGTGTACCTGAGTTATATCTGTAGCATCAACACTTGAAGCACCGGTGGAAATATCCGTAGTGCTAACTATGTGAACCTGAGACAGTGCAGCACTATTTACTTCAGGGCTACCAGTGGAAATAGAACTTGGTACTAGTGCAAAGTTCTGCGTAAGTACAGGGTTGTCTACAACAGGTGTACCTGTAGAAATATCTGAGGTACTTAGAGGATAGTTTTCTTCTAGAGAGCTGCTTGCTACTGTAGGTGTACCAGTAGAAATATCTGGAGATGATAGGGAGTGTACCTGAGTAAGGGTTACGTTAGCTACAGAAGTAACTTGGGTAGAGACACTAACAGGTGTTAGCTCTACCTTAACTAATCCATCATCAGCTAGTGGTGCTGATGCGAGAGGACTAAAACCTAGCATTGGTTAGCCTTGCATTTTGTCATACCAAGCCGACACTTGGGCAGTTATTTCATCATTGATCATATCTACCATTTCCTCACCGTCATCTTTTTGTAGCGGATAACGGCTGTGCAAGTTTAAAACACGATTAGTCAAGGCAGCTTTATCTAAGACTAAAACTGTGTCAGGTATTTTGAATTTACGTGGGGCATCATTAGTCCAGCCTACCATAGTAAAGTTATCGGGGTCACGATAGTAGCCACCATCCTTTACCCACGGCGGTATAACACTACCCCGTTCACCTGCATCTAACTTATACTCAATAATCATTTCGCCTCCAGCTTCAGCATGTATTCCTCATTAACAAAATTAGCCTTACCAAATATGCGTTCAGCCGTTTTGTCTGCGTTGGCACAATACTTGTCTGCCATCTGGTCTAAAAAATCTTCAAGATCATTTGAGTGCGGCAAGTCATGTCTAGCTATTCGATCAGCGGTATGTTTGATGTACCCGCTTACCTCAGTTAAACCAACTTGAGGATGAACGCCGTACTGTGTCATATATTCAATGGTAGCTGTCGAAGCCCTGCCGCCATCCATCAAGTTTCTATACATTAACTCGAATCCACGCCTAACGTGGTGACGCTTTTCTTCTGTCTCAAAAGCAAGCTCATCCCATTCTTCAATGCCGTGTGCTTCTTTGATGTTTTCGTAGGCGTCGATCATAGTCGCAATGTCTTTAATGCTCCCGTTAATCTTGTTTTCGATGGACACAAGAGAGTGGCGCTTATGGCGTAGCTTGGCCTCAGACACGGCGTCCTCTAAGCCCTCTAACTCCATTATTTCCTCTCGCAACTCAGCGTGAGTAACTTGGGCTTCTGATAATGCCATCTTACGCTTTTCAACTTCAGCCGTAATCTGACGCAGCATACGCATAGGGCTGTGACCGTTCAGCATTGTGAGGGTCATCATGTTTAAGGTGGTCTGACTGTTTTGACGATCAAAAGCCCTTGTTGCTTGGTCAATCATAGGTAGCTTTTCTGCTACTCGTGCAGCGGCTACCTGATTTATGCTTTCCGAAGCCTCAACGGGAAGGCTAAACGTAATTGGTTTTGCTACAACTTGGCTCATTAGGATGCAGCCCCTGATGTTGCGCTAGGTCCATCAGTGCTTGTAACTAAATTCCCAAAGTCGGCTGCATTACCAGCCGTGGCAATAGTAATATAAGCTATGACATCTGTGTGAGTGTTACCACTTGGAAAGCCTCCGCAAAATACACCCCTAGTTGCATTAGACGTGCCAGAAAGCCTAAATACAGAATCAGTTAAATCTCCAAAATCAGTTGAGTTTGAAGCGGTGTCCATCGTAATATAGCTCATTGTGTTTACGCCACTACCGCTAACTTGACCGCCGCCAAATACTGCCCTAGTTAAATCTGAAACAGCCGCAATTCTACCTGTTGCAGCGGTTAAGTCGCCGAAGTCAGTTCCTGAGCTAGAGGTGTCTATAGTTATTTGCTGGATTGTATTTTCATAAGTGGAAGCAGCAGATTTACCCCCACCAATAAAAGCCTTTGTGCCATTGCTTACAGCTTGCGTTCTAAACACAGGGGTGTGTAAATTGCTTTGAGAAGTAGCGTTACCAGCCGTGGCAATAGTAATATACTGGTTGCCAGAGTATGAACCCCCTGAAATTAAACCCCCAAGAAATAAACCTAAAGTACCGTTACTAGCACCAGATAAATAATATAAACCTTGTAATAAATCTCCAAAGTCAGAGGCATTGCCCGTATTGGCTATTGTTACATATTCTATATTTCCCGTGTAAGAAATACTTCCATCCGCAGTTACGCCTCTAGTTCCATTACTTACAGAGGCAGCTGTTTCAACATCCGCAACTGTATCTCCGAAGTCAGTAGCGTTACCTGTGGTGGTAATATCAAAATACGAAATTTCACCAGACGCAGTACCCGTTTTCCCGCCTGTAATTAAAGCTCTATCGCCGTACCAAACAAGTGAAGCAAATGAACTTAGCTCTACTCCGTACCAATCTGTTCCATTGTGATGATACAGACTTGTGTTTGCAGTTACATAGGCTAAATCCCCTGCGCTGTTACCGCTTTCAGGCAAAGAGTCAGTGTCAGCGTATGTTGTTACTCCACTAGCGGCATCAGCAAAAGTTAAAACTCCGCTACCTTGTGAAGTCAGAACTTGCCCAGAAGTGCCATCGTCAAGGACGTTTGCAAGGGTGCTAAGATTTGATGCGTTGCTCATATTATATCACCTTGAAGTGCATATTTTTCTGCGTGAGAGCAGTAAACTTTAGCTGAGTATCTGACAGCTTTTCGACATCGTAATCAGTGCCAAGAATTGCACCTTTGTTTTGAGTACTGGCATCGTAATTAATAGTGATCGCATCAGAAGTCGGACTTGTTCCTGCAGCGCCTATATAAAGGCCAATCATTAGATCAAACGTATTGCCAGTAGCTAATAGATTAGCGTCAGAATAAGTTGCCAAGCTTGTACCAGTCAGCCTATTTACTGCTTGAGCGCCTAGAGCTTGTTGCAGTGCAGATTGCTGATTGTTGTTTGTAGCATTGACCCAAGTTTCAGAACCAAAAGTGGCATTGTTGTTATACTGCCAAGTGCCAGAATTTAACTTAGCTATACTTCTTAAATTACCGCTTGAATCTTGAATCTTCCAAGTAGTGCGCCCATCAGTAGAGAATGCGTAATATGTTGCGCCATTGTTTAACGTTTCATCAGCAGTTAGGCTATTTAAGTCATTCCAAGCTGTTGTGTCAATTTGCCCACTTGAGTTTGTTGTAGCTATTAAATACTGCGAAGTTGGTATGATAAGATCACCACAGCTATACTGATAAATTCTGTCATTAGTTGAACCAACGGCATACATTTTAGTACCAGTATTATTAAATATGACATCTCTTGGTACTGTCATTTGAGAAGACACGCTAAAACTTATATTATCGTAAGATGCATTCGTAAGACGATATGCTGTAGGTAAATTATACTGATAGACAGCGTCATTAGTTGAACCCACAACAAATATTTTAGTACCATCCGCATTAAATGCTATTCCATTTGGTACTATATCTTGTGAACTTATTGATAAACTTACGTTGTCGTATGTTGCCGTAGATATATCCCAATTCGTAACAGAGTATTGATAAATGCTGTCAGTACCATTACCAGCTATAAATAACTTGCTACCGTCAGAATTAAAAATTAACCCTAAAGGAGAACTATCTTGAGAGCCAACATAAAATTCTTTTGATGCATACGATGCAGTGCTTAAATCGTAATTAGAAGTTAATGTGTACTGAAAAATTTTATCTGTAGTAGTGTCTACAATATACATTTTAGTACCGCTATCACCAAAAGTAAGACCCTGTGGTGCAGCAGCTTGAGAGCTAACATTAAAACTTACGCTGTCATACGACAAAGTGCTTAAATCGTAAGCTGTTAAACTATATTGAAATACTTTGTCGTTATCATTACCTGACATAAATAATTTAGTTCCGTCATCATTAAACGATATTCCAGTTGGATAACCGTCTTGAATTGAAACGGCTTTATTTACGTTGTCATAAGAGGCGCTAGAAAGGTTATAAGCGTTAACTACACCATTTATTTTTAACCTTGCAGAACTATCTGCACTTAGCCCTTTAAGTGACCAAGACCCTGCCGCTATTGTGTTGGTATTAGTAAAAGCAGTTGTTAAAGAATAAGCGCCAGCCGTAGATGTAATTGTTACAACCCCGCCATTACCAGCAACTTGTTTACCTAAATCAGCAGACGCAAAACTTCCTGACGATAGTGTAAAAGTACCATCCGCAGTAGCACTGCTAGGAGTAACAGTTATTCCAGAATAAGATAAAGGCGCTTCGTCTAATATATCATAGTTTGAAGCAGTAGAATTTACATCCCAATCGCCTTTGCTCGACACACCAATTTGCGGCACTTCTTTGAACGCACTAATGAACGGTGCATTAGACATATTACTAGAAGTTGTGATAGTAGAGGTTTCATTAACACCGCTAGGCGAAAAGTCTAAGCTTCCGATAGTGCTTACACCGCCAGAAGCAGTTGCAAACTCAAGGCCATTAGTGCCGCTGTTGACTTGCAGAACTTGACCCGCTGTGCCGAAACTTGAAGGCGTGTCAGATAAGTCTAAAACGCTGCCAGTAAGCTTACCGTGATTAACAATGCTAACTTCATCATTAGCCGCCAAAGTCATTACAACAGAAGTGCCATTCGTAGCTGTGTAGCCTGATGCTGGCTGCAAAACACCGTTCACATAAACAGCCAATTTACCGGCCTGATAAGCTGGCAAGGCAGGGCTGCTTGAGGCGTTAAACGTGTTAGAGCCAGCTGAAGCAGTGTAGCTAGTAACGCTATAATTTGTAGCATCGGCTGCGCTTCCAGCGCTAGCTGTGACCACCCCAGATCCATCGATGCTTAGGCCAGTACCAATCTTAATGCCGCCAAGAGTTGAGCCAGAAGCTGTCGGTAGGGTGTAAGAACTAATGTCACTGTGGTTGCCTAAGCGAACCCAACTACCACCATGAGCAAAATACATAGCTCCATCACCATGAACATGAGCTATACGTCCGTGATTACTAGAAGCTGAGGGTAAGTCGCTGGTGGAACTATAGACCTCAACGTATTGTAGATCCTCTGCGGCTGGTGAGATAAACACCTTGGCGCTACCAGACAGATTAAGCAAGCTGCCCGTACTGGAACTAGCTAAGGACCGTGTGAGAGTAGTACCTGAGTGTGTATAGGTTCCTGTGCCAATCTCCCAAGCTGTACCATCTTCAATAACATATCGAATGGTTTCACTGTTAAGAGAAGAAGGCACTGTTTGAAACCCAGACTCTGCGGAGCCTAGGGTGACTGTACCTGTGCCTGTTGTAGACGTAGATACCTTTACACGATCTGCGAACTTAGCCATTTAAGAGCCTATTATGATGGGTCTGGGATACCGATATCAAACGTAGCTAGTGAGAAAGTGTTACCACTTGTCACAGACTGAGAAGCTGATAAGGAGCCAGTTACCAATAGACGAGAACCGTCTACGATAGCATAGTGAGTAGCTGTTCCTGTAGCAGTTACAGATCCTGTTGTAACAGCAGGGACAACTACTTTACGGCCATTACCGCTTGCTGTTCTGTCTACAGCAGCAGGTATAGAAACACTTACATCTCCTAAATCATAGTTAGTCACAGCTTCTGTTCGTGTTGTAGCCTCTTGTGAGGTGATGTGAATTGTTGTTGTAGCAGTGTTGAGCACGTTCAACCCACTATCAAAGATATCGTTAGCTAAAAAAGCCATTAGTCAGTTTCCTTTTGTGTTTGAGTTGACCCTACATCTGGGTCGTATCTAAGTTCAGCAATATCCATAAGGTCTTGGATAACCTCTGGGTGATCACTGACGTTAATGTCGGCTCCATTCAAGTTGCGTAGGAACCCAGCAATTTCTCTTAAGTCGTGTGGTGCAACGTCCCCAGCTACAATAGTCGGCATCAGGTCGTAGTTCAGACCGTTCAACTCCCAGAGGCGCTCGACAAGCTGCTTATTGAGGACATCGACAATAGCTTGGATATAACTCTCTAATGCACGAAGGAACAGGTCTGTCTTAGACTTGGAGAGGGCATAAGAGCCAGTGCTACCACCACCAAGCATAAGAAACTCAGAAAGAACACTACGAGCAATATCGTGCTGGTAACGTCTTACGATAGGGTCAATGTCAATATTACGACTGCCACTAGAAGACATAAGCTCAACATCTACCAGTTTCTGGTTGGTAGGCGCTCCGTCTTTATCGGGATAGGTGTCGGAAGGCAGAATAATGTA
>Ga0208793_1002358_pt1 | contig 9901 bp, 17 predicted proteins | sample 17_taG_FD_184092 | JGI IMG/M metagenome (GOLD analysis project Ga0208793, IMG submission 184092) | Marine viral communities from the Subarctic Pacific Ocean - 17_ETSP_OMZ_AT15314 metaG (SPAdes) (version 2) | ecosystem: Environmental > Aquatic > Marine > Oceanic | place: Pacific Ocean | collected...
GTTGGAAATACCCGCACACGGGATAGTTGGCAAGGTAGCTTGACCCCCCCCCCTCTATAGCAATCGCCCCTCACGCTTCGCTGCCTTCCTTCTGTTATCTTCTGCCCATAAAGGGCGTAGGTTTGATAGCTGCCACGCTGCTCTCACCTCGTCTTCGTTGGTTCGGTCGAATGAGGACAGAGGAATGATGTGGTCTATATGTATCTCACCTGACATGAACCTCTGCCAGTTCATCCCTTTTGTAAACTGTTTCTCCAGATGTTTTTTTAATTGTCCAACTGAATATCCTGTAAACGCTTCTGCGGTTGGTGTCCGTCCATTTGTTTTTATTGCTGTGCGGAACATATCCCCGACCCTGTAGCCGCGCCTGTTCATGCGGCGGTGGTGCGCCCTCAATCTTTCTTTTAGGTTAAACTCTGGGTCGTTGTGATAGCGGTGTTTGTATATTTCAGCGGTAGTCATTCCGGGATACTTAACACTCCGCCGCACCTTTTTCGGTTTATAGACCGCGCGCAGCCTTTTAATTATCGCGTGTGTCTCCCTCTTGAACTTCGTCCACTGTTTTAACTCGTCCCGTGTTTGATAGAGTTTGCCTTGCCTCTCGTATATTCTTCTTCGCTCGGCTTGCCTTTGCTCTTTCGTTCTCTTGCGAGCGCGTCTTCTACGCTGTTCCCCTATGCAGTCTCGGCATCTGTTTTTAGAATACATCTCGCCATCAATTTTTTTATGTATGTTACAGAGACCACAAAAAGATAGGTGTGATGGGGCAGGTGGATAAACAGCACCTTTCTCTCGTGCATATTTTTTTCTTCTTTTTTCATCATGGCAGGGTCGGCATTGATTTTTGGACTTCATAACCTCCTGCTCGCTCTCGCAATACTTACACCAACTCATCTATTTTTTGCCCGACATATATTTCTTAACATTGTTACGCAACGCCCTAACGAACTTGCGCGGCGACTCTTGCTTAACAAACCTCTCACTTAACCCATAGAAGTCATAACGCTTGGGGTGTGTCTTGGGTGCATCAGTGAAGTTAAGGATTTTCTTTGCCCTGCTCTTGCTCGTTCTCTCGCGGATACCAACAGCCTTGCCACCCTTGCGCGCGACATAAAACTGATTGCGACGCTTGCCTGCCCTCGCCTTGCTTCGCGCAGTCTGGTTGGCTAGATAGCCTTGCTCACCTGATGCTCCAAGCTGAGACAAAATCTTTACATACTGTGCAGCAGTGACGTTGCCGTGCTTATCTTTTCTAACATCACGCCCCGGTGCTGTAGCACCGCCAGCAGGCAAGACACCACGCTTTGTCAGCGCAACCTCATGCCGCTTCTGCCCACCCTTGCCACCAAAGATGTGCGGTGACAAATATTTGTAGGCTGGCGTTCCTTTGCCGGGGTTCTCGGCAAAAAACACGCGACCAAATTGGTCACGCTCACTGCGCCTTGTATATTGCATTTTGACTGAGTTGACCGTCCAACGTGTTGGCCTGTCAAACACACGCTTCATTTCTTTCTTTTGAACTTCTTTTAAGTCAGCAACCAGAAAGCGCGTGGTGTCGTGAATAGTTTTCGGCAACACCTTTTTCTCAATGCGGTTCAACCGCTTTGTCAGGTCTTTCAGGTTATCTGAGACATCTACATTAAATCGGTCTAATAAAGCCATCAGAAGGGTATCTCGTCATCAAACTCTTGGTTGTCAGCGATGTTGACAATCTCCGCGCCGGGGAACGCATCCTTCACGGCATGAACGTCCATTTGCGCGCGCCATGCACGGACAATCCGTGCAATCTCCGTAACAGTATAGACAGGCAAGTCAGTCTGCGCCAGTGTCGCGGCGGAGTTATCTTTTGCGATAACTATCTGCATTTCATCTTTGCCTTCCTCATTCGGCGCGGTGGCATACCAAAACTCAGGCGGGGCTGGTTTATGCCCTCGTTCCGTCGCTTCTTTCTCCAGTGCTGCCCAGCCACGTTGCATAACGCCAGCGCGCTGAATAACCAGCGCAACATCCTTCTCATGCAACGCCACATCCAGCTTCGCCTTCGCTGCCTCGAACTTAGCGGCAGTCTCAGGGCTGACCAGCGTCTCAAGTCGCCCGACACCCCAGCGCAACTCAATGTCAGCCGCAACCGCATCCAGCGGCTTCAACGCGCCATGTATCTGGTCATATTGCCAACCCTGCATGGGAACGTAATCGTCTTTGCCGATTGCATCTAAATCATATCTACTTTTTCGCTTTGTCATCTATAAACGCCTCGCTTGCTTCTTTGATTGTCTTGCCATTATACGCCATGCGGATAATCGCGCCGTCTTGGCTGTGCCAGCTATCGGTAACACATACGTTACCAACGTCGATATTCTCCGACGGGTCGGTGTCATGTTCTCCGACCAGAACCACCACCTCTTTGCCAGCTTGCATCAACCCATTCATCAGACCCGTCAACATTCTTAGCTGCCCCATTGGCAACCTCGCCCCGGTTGATTTCAATTCGCCAATGACGAACACCTCGCCACGCACATCGTATATGAAGTCAATGTCGGTAGGTGTGTATCCGTTGATGTGCAGATTGCCAAAGTCTTTTACTTGTGCCATCCGGTCACGATATTGCACCGTGCCATGATTAAAGTTTAACGCCATTTAACTTCTCCATACATAGTTCCGACCATCCATAACCATACCCCTTTATAGGGGGGTATGGATATGTATGGATATGGGCAGCACCTATGGATTACCATCCATACCCATCCATATCTCATTAACTAACCCATTGAAAAAGCTGACACTCTCAGATATGGATGTCCCCTTCTTAAACTGATACCAGTCATTCGACGACATTTTGCCGATTTTGGCCTCAACAGCACTTCTCCAGTCCGCTTCACGTATGCCGGGTGCGCCATCTTCATCGTGTTCTGTCCAATTACCAGCCGCCAACATCTCTTGCAGCGTGTCGATTGCTGTCTGTTGTTTGGCACTCCGGCGCGACTTCGGCTTGGGCAATTCGTCCATTATGTCCAAAACCAAGCTGCTTTGCTCTTGTGCAAATGCGTCTTGCACAAATCGCACCTCACGCGCATTTAGGGCAATAGGCTCGGCCTCTTGCACATCTTTCTGCTTTGCTACCTTTACAACGACAGATTGCGTCCCCTCAGTGCGTTTAATGGCAACAGAGGTATCAACAGCCCCCAACAAAGAAGAACTGCCACGCAAGCCCTTGTCGCTGTCTTTGCCGCTATGGTGAACAGCCAGCACAGTGCAGTCGAACCATTCCTTCATTAGGTCGCATGAGCGGATAAACATACCCATATCGGTTGCTGAGTTCTCATCAGCACCCGACCCGGCGAATGACCTTGCCAGCGTATCCACTACGATAAGGTCGGGTGATACACCGCCGAGCGTATCCTCGATGGCGTGTCTCAGTTGTAACACATCTGGAGCATCTTCCATCGCCATACCGATGGGCGTAGTAACGGCATAGAACGGCACACCATCGTCATCTAGCTGCCTATCCCTATGCCAAGCCTCCGCCCTTACGGCGATGCCGGACTGGCCTTCCATAGCCAAATAAACGACTGCGCCTTGTGATGTGGGTCGCCCGTTCCAGTCGATACCGTGTGCAATCGACAACGCCCAATCTATCGCTAGGAACGATTTGAATGTTGCTGGTGCGCCATACAGCACCGCAAAGCTGTTCTCGATTAGGTAATCCGCCACCATAAAGCTGGGCGGAGGGGTAGCCCTTAGTTCTCCGAGCGTCTTGACGCGGATTTTCCGCTCGACAGGAACTGCCGTATCGCTTGCGGCATTGCTTGGATGCGGTTGTGTTTTGTCTGGCGCAATATGAAGGTCTGCAATCTTGCCTTCTCTTGCTCGGATAATAGTGCTGGTAACTTTCTTTCGGAACTCATCTATTCCTCTCCCCTCTTGGTTCAAATCGCCTGTGCGGCTTCCTACCTTTATTTCATATGTCGGGTAAACTTCTTGCTCCATCCACTGCATAGTCGGAAAAGTGCCGTGCTTGCGGAAATAGTCGGATATAGAAGCCAGCACCATACTAGCCATATAATGTTCACGGCCATCGACCCGCCGACCAAAAGCATCAAAAGCACCGCTGCCCATAGGAACGTCAAGGCTTGCAGCAGCCACTCCGGTGGATTGCGCTGCAACCTTTGGAGGAAATATGGCGAAGTCTTCGTCATTTACCCAACGATAACCTGTGCTTGAGGGGTGTATGACGTAACCGCCGTCACCTCTAACGTCAACACAGCCGTCAATACCAGCACGATTTCTAATGCCATCAGAGTGCCGATAATAATAGTGCCATCCACCTGATTGCGTCTCAGATACCTTAGTGATGCCCAAAAGTTCCGCATTGTCCTTTACCCAGTCCTTACCTTGTTTTCCGTCTCTTACGTCAATGTCGATGACCGACACGCCGGAGACTTCTCCGGTTGGCATACCAATAAGAGCAGCACCCGGCAAGGAAAATAACCGCTCAATCTCATCTGGGTCTTGCGTAGCCGCCTTGAACCCGCCCTGACAGACAGGACGCTTCTTTACATCGCACGGGAAGACAGGGTAATCCTCTGCCACCTCAAGTGCTGTGCTTATAATATCCATTATAATGCTCCCTCAAGCTGCTTAATTACTCTTCCGATTTGTTCTGGGATTTGCGGGACGACCGCGTTACCCAATGCTTTAATTCTGTGTGACCGATTGGAAACCCCATTAGCCACTCGACCCACGTTGGGTTCAGCTGCCCAGAGTGTCGGCTGTGACCCGCCACCACTTCTTCTAAATTGCCCTTGTTTCGATTGGCTAACTGTTCCCTGTTCTTGTCCGTGATTGTCGGGTGAACCTTGTTTGCCCTCGGTGTCGGCCACATCCTTACGTCCGTTCTCAGGCTCTTGCCCTGACCGCCGCCCGTCGTCTCCTGACTGTCCGCTGCGTTGGGTGTTGCCCACATCTGAGGACTGCTCTGTATTTCCTTCCAAGCCTTCACTGTGTTCTCGTCCACTTGCTCCCGAAGGTTGGACGGCCACGCTCTGCCCTTCCGCGCCACTGTCGCTTGCTTTACTAGCGACTGCTCCGACCTCTGTGGTAGGTCGTCCATCGCGCAAGGTGTCGCCCACAGTGGCGGCTCTCGCCACCCACTGTTCATGCTGGGGGACATCTGATTTCCCTTCGCTGTTGGCGTGTGCAACAATCCATACTCTGTCTCGTCTGTGCGGGGCATCGACACCGCAAGCTGGAATAACAAATGGCCTTGCGGCGTAGTCTTCGGCTTCCAAGTCAGATAACACCTCGTCGAGGCCCATGCTGATGTGTCCAGCAACATTCTCGAAAATTCCCCAAGTGGGTCTGATTTCTTTAATAAGCCGATACACTTCAGGCCAGAGGTGACGGTCATCTTCCGCGCCTCGCTGCTTCCCGGCAACACTGAATGGCTGGCACGGGTATCCCCCGACGATGACATCTGGTCGAACAATCCCATCTGCTCGGAGTTGCTCTCCAGTGAGGCTTCGGACATCATCGTAGATTGGTGTGTCAGGCCAATGTCGTCTAAGGACTTCTTGGCAGTATCTTTCGATTTCGCAGAACGCGACTGTTTCAAATCCGGCTTTTTCGAGGCCAATGCTAAATCCCCCTATACCACTAAATAAATCTAATACTTTCATGTTTCCCCCTATCCCTCGTAAAAGTCGGGTCGGCGCAGACGAGGGAGTTAAACCGCGCCGACCCTTCTTGCTAGTGCTTAGAACTCGTCGTCCGCACTAGCTGCTGGCTGCGCTATGGAGGAAGGAAGCGCGCCAGTTTCTTCATCATCATCCAGTTCGGACGGACGGTCAATCCAACTCACAATCTTGAGCGTTGGGATTGTCGTTGAGCCTTTGCCAACCTTAGTTGGCACAGCACCCGAAAACTCCACAACCGGGACTTGTCCACCTTTGTCCCCTGCCGCTTCGTAATCGCTATAAAGCTGCTGGATGCTCATCGTTGCACCAGCACCATTCGTTGCCCATTCTGCGACTGGTTCTTCATCACCAAACGCAGACTTGCTCATGATGCAGACCTTGAAGCCACGCTTCCATTGGCCTTCGCCATCAGGGCGAGCCGCTGGTGCTTCCAAGCTGGCATCCATCACCCATTCAGGTGCGCCACCCTCAGTAAACAAGCACCAGCCTGTTTTAATATTAGCAAGGTCGAAGACCGCCTTGCTCAAGTTGACCTGACCGTCGCGGTTAGCCCAACTTGATGTGGATGCCATATACTTCACATAAGGCTTATAATTTCCACTGCCACCATTTCCAAAACTTAAAGGCATTTTACATTCTCTCTTTTTGCATGAAGCCGTTGATTAAACCCCGAAGATGCGCTTGGCTTCACTACGCATTATCGGGTCATTCCAGTAAAAGCTGGAATAGGATGGGGCGAAGATGCTGGCGAGTTCCCGTGCGTCATTCGACAACGATAGGAACGTCTCCATCTTCTTCACCGTAACTTTATATTCCTCAAGTATCTCCGCCGCCTCATCTTTATCGAGGTCATACACAGCAAACTTCTTTGGTGTGACGTAGCAGAACTTGATGTCATAGTCAGGCCGCATCGCTTGATACAATGCGCCTTGACGCTTGTGGTTATCCATTATCACGCTTGGCAGTCTGCCAGTCGTCTTGAGGTCGATGGATAGGTTGGGGTCGGTATAGCTAAAGTCATCGAACCCCATAATCTCAACCGGACAGCCTTCCAGCCGCAGCGATAGGCGCGTCTGGGTAGCGTCTGGTGTGCCAAAGGGCTTCATGGCTTCAATGCCATTGGTGACGTAACCAACAAGGTCTTCTCGCGCCTTGTCCCTGTCGCCGCCATTTGTCAGCAATGCAGTGTCCTTTGAGAACTGCTTGACCGCCATCTCAATGGCCTGCTCAACCGACAGCACACCAAATTCGTCTGTCAGATATTGCTCAACACCGTGTTCGGCAGCTATACCGCGCCACATATTTACATTGCTGCCACCCTTGATTTTCATCGGGTAGCGCAACAGCCACGCAGCCGGGTCTGTCCTAAACATATCAATGTTGCTGTAGGACAGATGGCGTATGCCGTGCGCTTCAAACGCGCTCATTATTTATCACCATCGTATTTCACCATTGGCTGTATAAGTTCTTCTCGGTATCCCGACCCATCAAGAAAAGGCGTAACCTGATAGCAAAGGCTGCCATAAGGCTGCCAACCAAGTTCAATATTTTCACGCATGACATCTTCAAACTGCCACCGTGTAGGTTCTCTGATAATTATATAATTTGTTATTCTTCTCATCGAATAAACTCCCTTGTTTGTCTCGATATGTAACTATTAAGATGCGTCACGCTTTGCGTCAACCCCCAGTGGAAATTAAAATGCCTCCGCTGGGGATATGGTAACCTTCGCACCTTCTATCTCATTGCTCCACATCATCGTCACGCGATTTGCCAAGCAATCATCCGTGATGACATTGCAGTGCTGCAACACATCCATCACGGCCTTGGCGCGGTTGTCGATGTCCATACGCCGCCTCGATGGTCGGCCTACAATGATTTCGATATTGAACGGATAGTCAATCTCAGGACGCATCTCGGTTTCGAGTGCCAGAGTGACTTCGTTAATCCACTCCATATATTGCTTGGAGCGATACATCCGCCGACCCGTTATGCGCCATAAACGATTGACGCTTGGTGGGGTCGGCAGATGGTAACAATATATTTTATTAGCCACGCCGCAGCCCCTTGACCAAATCAATCGGACTGACTTTGTTGTCTGTCGCCTCGACTAACTTAACCAAGATTTCCGGCCGGGGCATACGATCGCCGAGCCGGTATTGTGTTACTGCTGACCGGCTGATGCCTAGCTTCTCCGATAGCTTCTGGTCGTTAACACCAGATACTTGCATCCACTCACTTAACTTCATTTGTTTTTCCTTCGATATAAAAACTGCAATACGCTCCCGCTTGCGGATATAGACGCGTAAACTGTGTTGTCTTTCTGCTTTGCCACCGCAGACATTTCTCTTTTAGATAGCACCGCTCGTTATAGCAAGAGATGACCTCAGTCTTTTTCTGGCTCATACTCAATAATTCCCTCAAGCTTCCATATCAACTTTTCTACCAAGTCTTCGTCAGTAGTGTGCCCACGCTGCTTATGTGCATATTTAACAGTGTCCCGCACCGCAACAAACATTTCCGTAAATGCTTCCCTATCCGAAAGCCCAATCCATTTACTGGTCATTTTTTCACCCATTGTAAGCATCCTCCGGCGTGCGCTTATCAAACTCACGCAGAAGGCTCGTCAGCGTATCAATCATGTTGACTGCCTGGTTGCGATTGACTGCAAAGCGAACATAGTCGTCGCCCTCCTTGATGCACAAGTCTGCTACAAACGCCACATCAATGCAGGGCGATACATAACGCAACTGTGGCGGCGGTATATCAGCCTTTGGCGTTTCGGTGGCGATAACAACAGTCTCGCCGTTTTCATCTCTATGCTCAATCATTGGTAAACTCCTATAAAGGTTTCCATCAGCACGAAGGTAATAAGAAAGAATAACACAAAACTGAGCACTTCTGGTAACAGCCTCAGTGTCGGCGCCACGGGCTTGGCTTGAACAATCTCAAGCTGGCCTTGGTCATTGATAATGCCGATTGTATATTCCGGCCTCGCCAACTCTTCGCGCTCTGCTTTTATCTGTTTGAGCTGGACGCGCTTACGCATATTGTGATGGTATTCTTCCATCCAATAGTCATGAATGACTTGTTCCTTACTTCTCATCTGGGCGCTCCAATATAGATTTTTTGGCGCGCTCCAATATCCAAAGCGCTTCTGGCAGGTGACCATATGTTATAGCGGTCACCTCATTGCCGTCATGATCTTGCCCGACCAGCACAAAGGCTTGTAGTTTGCCTTTAAGCTGGTCGAGCGTTAGGTCGGGGTCGAAGTCAAGCTTCTTGCCCTTGCCACCGAAATCAATAATCTCTGCCATTACATTCTATACCAGCGCTTGAGAACGGCCGTCGTGCCGGTCTCGTGATCAACACGCGCGTCATAAACACGAAACTCGCTCAGATAATCAGCTACGCCCTGCTGTTTGCCCTCTGGCGTGTCAGCTTCAACACGCGCATAAACATAATTACCCTTTTGCCCCATTCGATAAATATCATATGGCTTTTTAGTCATAGCCCCTTCTCCTTCTCAATATGTGACTATGACATAAATATGGGATGTGTCACGAAAGGTGTCAACCCCCTCAGTGGAAAATAATAATTACTGATATGAAACCGACGATACCCCCAGCAAGGAAGTATGCCATTAATCTTTGCCGAACCGTTTGCGCCAGAGGTAATCGGATAGCTTGCTGAGTTTGCGAACAAGCCAGTTCACCGGGCGGCTATGCCAGAACCAACGCCTACTCATTTGCGGAACTGCCCAATCGACTTGATGCCGAAGCTTGCGCCGATAGATGCCAAGATGCCCCACTGGATAAAGTCGGGTGCAGTCTTGAGGAACTCAAAGCCAGATTTCATGTAGGGCTGCGCTGGGGGATAGAAGCTTGCTAGAATTATTCCAATAAAGCAGATTGTCCAAGCTTCATCTTTGAGGCTGTCTGCCGCGCTACCAAGTGCCTTGTCTTCCCACGCCTCACCAGCCCTTGCGGCTTTGGCTTGCGCCTCAATCTTAGCGACCGCCAACTTGTTCTTGGCCTCGGTCTTCTTCTGTCTGCCCTCAAGATAAGCACCAGCAATCTTGGTGACTGGGTTTAACCAATTCAACATCACATAATCTCCTGAGTAATCACGCTGCCATCGCTCTGGCTGGCAGTCCTTATAATACCATTCAGCTTACGCAGTATGTATTGAAACCGCGCTTGGCTAAG
>Ga0208793_1002359_pt1 | contig 9901 bp, 14 predicted proteins | sample 17_taG_FD_184092 | JGI IMG/M metagenome (GOLD analysis project Ga0208793, IMG submission 184092) | Marine viral communities from the Subarctic Pacific Ocean - 17_ETSP_OMZ_AT15314 metaG (SPAdes) (version 2) | ecosystem: Environmental > Aquatic > Marine > Oceanic | place: Pacific Ocean | collected...
ACCAAGCTCACACACCTTCCGAGTTATGAAAGATAGACCACAAACAGGACACATATCATGGTCGCCCGATTACGACACCAACAAGCCGAAAGCGAGGAAGGTTGATGTGCATCCCGTTGTTCGCCTTGGCGACTACGTTCACGCGGCGAAGTATTCCGACTACGACCCCGCCGACCCGTGGCGAATCGGTTTCGTCGTCCGCATCATTGAAACGTGGAAGCCGCACCCGAAATTCCCCGCAGAGATCAGGCTAACGTATATCATCGGGGAGCAGAACGGAACGTGGAGCGACTTCCGCGAATATAGCCACGCCAAGAAGATCACCGCCGAAGAGGGAAGAGCTTTCCTTGAGTCGAACCCAACAGGACAGCAACCGCCAACCGAGAACGGAGGAAAATTAAATGATGAGTGAAACGAATTCAATTTCAATGACTTGTTCTGCCGCGATGGAAGAAGCGAGAAGGCAGCGGCTCAACGAAGCCTTGGGGACGCTTGCAACATGGGCAGACCAAAGAGAGCGCGGCGATTTCAACACGGAAACCACCTTGACTATGTTAGCTCGAAAGGTTCAAGAAACGATAGACTCAGTAGACAAAGCGGGGTGGAGAGCCGCCAAAGAATTTGAGCAGAACCAAACAGGACAGCAACCACCAACCGAGGACGAAAGAGAACAGGAGCAATGAAACGATACCAACAACAAAACGGCGATCTGATGGTCGAACACCCTGACGGCGAATGGGTGAAGTATGAGGATTTGCCTCCTGCTCCTACTTGTTCTCTTCCTCCCTTCGTGCAAACAGCTTTTGTCTTTGCCGCGAGATACACCCACCACAGGAACACGGGCGGGACATTAGCGGTTTGCCGCGCCTTGGCCTATGTGTGGCCTGACCTGTCCGAAAGCATAAGAGAGCAAATCCTCAAAGAAAGCCACGAAGCGACAACCAATCTTCGTGAGTGGCGCGAATTTAGAGGAGACGAAGAAGCGAACGACCAAGATCACGGCACGGCGTAGCCGTTGTGACCACTGACTTGTTATGTCTTTATTTTTTCAACTTTCACCCGCTGTGAAATACCAGCAAAAAGTCAGGTTAGGTCGGACGCGATGCACCTGCTTCACGAATGGGTTTAATCGTGACGCTAAGAACGACGGCGTAACAACTGCTCGTCGCCTACAGAGCGCGGGAGGGATGTCGGATACAATGTCCCCTTACTCTGAGCCAACAACCCGCAGATTTTCAACACATAACGGAGAGAGTTGATTTATGAACGTAGTGAATTACATCCAACGACTTGTTCTGCCAAAGGATTCTCTGAGTGGCGATGAGCTGGAACAAATATTCCACGATTGCCACATTGATTACCCCGGCAGAGATATTGAGCCACTAGAGCTTGTAGGGATCTTAATGGAGCGCAGCATCATGCTTGGGAAAGAAATCGAACACGAAAGGCAGAACCCAACAGGACAAGAGCGCATAGCGTCCGCTGATCCATGCTGTTCAAACAACGAAAACAAATAAAAAGATTTACAATTGCCAATTTATTTGTTAAAATACATTTATGAAAATTAAGACAAGAAAGTTTCTTAAAACTGGATTGATCGCTAGTCCTGATTATAAATGGACTGGCGAAGAAGTGACGTGGAAAAACGTTAAAGACAAGGACGACTACTTCAAAAGATTTAATCGATCGTTGGGCTTTCTTAACTACTATCTTGATCGAGACGACTTTATTCCAATCATTGCTGAATATATGAAAAACAATGGTTGGCCAAAAGCTAAAGTCGATATGATTAAATTTATTCCGAAATCGACTGCCAATGTTTCAACGGTTGGCAAGCTTTGCCGAATGTTTAATATGGGAATGGAAGATTCTTATAAAAAGTATGATACTCGCGATCTGAAAAGCGAAATCAAGAAAGGCATTAATGTCTTTATTTCTGATGCTCATACAAATAAATCTGAATCTTCTAATAAAAAGGAATCAACAAAAAAGCCAAAGGTTAATGTTCATGCAATTATGCAACAAAAGGTGAGAGAAAATGTTCTTACCGAACTTGAACTTATGCTAGATCAATGGACATATAACGAAAAGGCAAACGTTAGAAAAATCAACCTCACTTCTATTCTTCGTGGTGAAAATATTCCAGTCGCAAATCTTGGGCAAATAAAGGAATGGATCGAAGGAAAGAAATCTGAATATGTCGCGGCATTTGAAAAAACATGTCCTGATCTCGTGGAAGGATATTCATATTTAAGTAAGCCCGCATTGCGCAAACGTATTTCGCTTTTAGACGATTTACTTAATGACATTATCTTGTATAAAGCAAGTAAGGCGTCAGCACGCAAGCCAAGAGCCAAAAGGACTAAATCAGCAAGCAAGCAAATTGAACGCTTGAATTACCTTAACGAATCAAAGGAATACGGTGTTCAATCGGCTGATCCTACACGATTAATTGGTGCCAATATGCTGTATATCTTCAATACGAAATATCGTAGGCTTACAGTACTTAAAGCACGAACTCGTGATGGGTTCGCGTGCTCGGGTAGCACAATTAAAGACTTTGATGCTGAAAACTCATTTGCTCTTACTTTACGAAAGCCTAAGGATGTTTTACCAATTATCGTGGCAAAAACAGAAAGACAAATCGCCAAGGCGCTCGATAATCTTAAAACAAAAAGAACCATCGCAAAAGGACGAATCAATAAAGACACACTTATTCTAAGAACACTATGAAGAAAAAGATCTCAATCATACCAGCAATCACACGTGAACAATTAAGAGTTCAAGTCGAAAGGCTTGTCCACGGTGATGGACTAACTTATACTGAAGCACTCATTGAAATCTGCGAAAATAGAGAAATCGATCCAGAAGATATCGCAAAGATCGTAAAAGGTCCTCTTAAAAATAAGCTTGAAGTCGAGGCCGTTGATCGCAACATTATTAAATCTGATACTGCAGAACTATATTAATATGAAAAATAAGAATAAAGAAAAGGAAGAAAAACCAAAAATTCGCCGTAAAGGAATTCACGCCAAAACAAAATCTTCTAATCATAAACAATCTAAAAACTATAAAAAGAAATATCGAGGCCAAGGATAATGAATGGCTATAACGCATTTCAGATCTACCAATCCCTGAAGTTACATTTTACGCAAACTGATTATAACGCAGTAAAATACAACTTTAAGACTTCCATACGTCAGTCTACATTTGAGAATAGGAAAGATCGATATTTTTTTGAAAAGCTTTCTCGCCGATACGACCAGTCCCAACTCATTGACTACTATACCGCAAATTTTATTTGCGATTTAAACGTCTGGATTGGTAATATGTCTGATGACATATACCGAAACTATATCGCTAGACACGATAAGCTTTCATATACGTTTACTCAAGACATGAAAGCTATGGCCAATCAGGGCCATAGCTTCGAAAAGATTTGCACAACGTCTGACGATAATAGCAATAATATACTACTTGAATCACTTAGGGCTGACGAGATTCACTTCGAATCGGTCATATTGGTGGATCTATTGGTTAACTTCTTAAGGCCTCTTAGAAGTGACCTGAGTGATCCGCTGGGTGTTCATAGTGATCTTATTAATATGCTTCTTAAATACGGAATCATTATGCAAAGAAAACAACTTCCATTGTCTAAGGCGAAAAATACTATACTTTCAATATTTAAAAGTTAGTATAAATAGAATTTAAGTATGTACAAAAGTAAATATTTTTGTTATAATACTTAAGACACAAACTAAATATTGTTAAACTAAAAACCAAACATTGTAATACTATGAGTTTTGAAAAACTAAAACAAAATCGTGAGTCAGCAATTGCTAAGTTGACTCAAGCTGCTAAAGCAACAACAGAAAAGAAAGATTATGGCGATGATCGATTCTGGAAACCCACTGTCGATAAAGCTGGTAACGGCTACGCTGTAATTCGTTTTCTTCCTGGTGCCGAAGGTGATGATCTTCCTTGGGTACGTTATTGGGATCATGGATTCAAGGGATCAACTGGTCGTTGGTACATTGAAAAGTCTTTGACTTCAATCGGTAAGGAAGATCCAGTTTCAGAATTGAATTCGCAACTCTGGAATACTGGACGTGAAGAAGATAAGGAAATCGCACGTTCTCGTAAACGTCGACTTCATCACGTTTCCAACATTCTTGTTGTTTCTGATTCGGCTAATCCTGAAAATGAAGGTAAGGTATTCCTTTATGAGTATGGTAAAAAAATCATGGATAAAATCATGGACAAAATGCAACCTCAATTCGAGGATGAAAAGCCTGTCAATCCATTTGATTTTTGGGAAGGCGCAAACTTCAAGCTGAAGATTCGTCAAGTTGAAGGATATCGTAATTACGATAAGTCCGAGTTTGATAACGTAGGCGGTCTCTTCGATGGTGATGAAAGTCGCCTTGAAGAAGTCTATAATCAACTTCACAAGTTGTCTGAATTCACTGATCCCGAAAACTATAAGTCTTATGCTGATCTAAAGCGTAAGCTCTTTGAAGTGATTGGCGAAGCTGAAGTGGCAAGCGGTTTGACTACTGAACAACAAGTGGAATTGAATACCACTAAGTCTTATACCGAAGAAAAGGTTGAACAGAACTTCCCTATTTCAGAGGATGAAGGAACGAGTGGTGCACCAGCGGATGAAGATGACTCACTCAGTTATTTCGCGAAACTCGCGAATTCATGATACACAAATAAAATCCAAGGGGAGTAGCCTTAATTGGCTACTCCCTTTTTTGCGTCTGGCTCTTCCAGCCTTTTGATGATAAACTTTAGAATTTTGCTACGAACAATATCAGCTTCGGTAAAGCTAAAACATGAAATGCCGGCTTTCTTTGCGGCATCATCATTAAACTTATTGAAAAGCGTTTTAAAGCCCGACTTACTTATTCCAATATCGCTTTGAAAGAAGTCACCACCAATAATGATTTTTGTTCCTTCACCAATACGAGTCATAAGTGTGGTAAGCTCGCTTAACGTAAAGTTTTGGGCCTCATCTGCAAATATAAGTTTATTGTTCCAACTTGCTCCACGCAAGAAGTTAATTGGAACACCCGATATCTTTTCTTTATTGCGTAAGTAAACAGCATCGCCGGGGCTTAGGATTTCCTGTAACTTATCAAATAACGGGCCGAGAAAGGGGTCAAACTTTTCTGCGATATCACCGGGCAGACTTCCTAATCCTTTATCGGCGCTTTCAGCAATACTTCTTACATAAATTAAATCCCGACTAAAATCCTTTTGCATCAATTGTAAAAGACCATACATACTGATGTATGTTTTTGAACTACCAGCGGGACCTGAAACAAATATGATTTTAGTTTGCTCATCCAATACCATGTCTAAAAATAGACGCTGCTTGGGTGTAAGCTTAAAATTTCTTTTATTAAAAGAAATCGACTTTTCAAAATCTGGCGTTAGTGAAAACGCGTTTTCATTTTCTACGAATTTTTTTCGTGACATAAGATATTAGCGAGGCGCGTAAAACCCTGTGGATGATCCAGTCGCAAAATTGAGTGCATCACTGGCAAGGTTAGTATTCCCTTGAATGTTATAAGAAACATTATTCGAAACATTGTTGTTTGTTTGTGTATTCGCGCTTATTGGTTGAGACCTTTGCGGAGGTGCCATTCCTCCTAAAGACATATAGTTTGTTCCCAGCTGACGGGGCGCGCGTTTTACTACGCGGGATGGCTGATCTTTAAAAAGATTAAGACTTTTTAAAATTTGCTTACCGCCTGGGATTTTTGAAATGGATTCTGCAAGAAACTTAGGAACAGCTTCCTTCAACCTTTCGAATGATTGCGTAATCATTCTCCACACACTTGCAATTGAGTCCTTTATCATTGCGAATGGATCTTCAATGCCAAAAATATCTTGAACAAATGCGTTGAGTAACTTAAAGGGCATAGTCATACTTGATATCATTGCATCTAAATATTGGCCGAACCCATTCTTAATTTTTTCGCCGTCAAGGGTGAATATGCCAACAACAACATCAACAAGACCTCTAAATGCGTTTTTAACTGCATCTAAAGTACCTTCAAGCGCTGGCATTACCGCTGCAGCAAGTTTGTCTAGACCAAGAAGTTCAAATATCTTTTGAGGTATCCATGCTAATAGACGAAGTAATCCGCCGACGAGTCCATCAAACACTGCAATTATACCTTCGGTAATACCACCAATGATGCCATCCTCTTTATAGCCCTTCATAAATCCTTTGACGAAGTCAAAGATTGCAAAAAGAATCGTAATTGGCAAAAATACTTTTCCAAGAATCCTACCGATGCTACCTGCAAACTTTACAATACGCAGGAATCCCTTCCCCTTTGATATTTTAGTAATCGAATTGAATACATTGGCAATTTTACTAAGAAAGCCACTCAGGGCATTTAGACCTAATTTGCCTTTTGTGATTTTATTTAGGAAAGCAACTTCTGTGGCTAGTTGACCAAAAAATCCTCCTAACGCAATAAGAGGAGTAATTATCAATCCTGCTATAATTCCAGCCAAATTACCAAGAACACTGAGTGCAGATTTTCCTTTTTCTTTTAAACTATCTGCCAAACCAGAAAAGCCATTAAGTATAGACTTATTAAGTGAGCCAATACCATCGCCAATACTTTGAAAGACAGAACGCTCTTCAAGTTTGTCTTCGATTTCTTTAAGAGATTTCTTTTTTTCTTCTTCAATAAGAGGGCGAGTGATTTCGGAAGCATTAGCAATTTTAACTTCTTGCTCCTGATTTTCGATTCTAACTCTTTGAATAATAGTTTCGAGATCTGTTCTTGTAATGTATTCTTGATTAGCCATTTTGTTGTTCTGCCCTTTGTTTCTCTTCTTTAATAAAGTCTTCTAATAGTGTTAAATAAATTTCCCGTTCCCAAGGAATCATATTTTCAAGCTCTGTTAAACTATAGTTGTGGTGTTGTACTAATGAAAACTGAATATGATAATAATTTTCTAAACTATTATGAGAAAGGGCTAGCCGAAAAAATCTGCTAGACCACTTAATGTTTTCTTAGTAGTATGACCATTCTTACATTTAAATTCGACGTCGTGTTTAAGCTGAGGAAGATTGTCAACCCATGATTGGATTTCAAGGACCTGTTGACTATTTAATGAATCAATAAACGAATCAATTTCTTTAGGCGAGGCCTGATTTAATGGATACACATTATTTGAATCATAAACACTTTCAATAACGGAAACCATTGCTTCGTTAATGGCACTCTTATTACTTCCCTTTGTAGATTTTTCAACATCCTTGAGTGATGGCGCTTTAAGCGTAATGCCGATTTCGGCGCTAAGTTGAATTTTATTTTCGATTTTTTTACCTTCTACAACATTAACTTTCGAAAGGTCAATAGTGACGGGAACGACTTCCTCACAGTGGTCGCACTGAATTCCGACTTCGACAGATTCGCCAACACTCTTACTTCTAATTTGAAGAAGAATATATTCCAAATCGTACATCGTAAGTTCATAAAGATCGACCTTATTAAGTGTACATGACTTAATCACGTCCTTCATCGCTGCAACCATTGCGGTTTGTGTATTTGCTTCTTGAGCAATCATTAAAACCTTTTCTTCTTTTACGAGGAATGGTCTATATTCAACAATATCGCCGGTTGAAGGTACCGTGAGCTGATATTTTGGTGTTTCAATTGTGGGTAACATGATATTTTTAATTACTATAATTATTTATAAACGTTTTTTCCTTTACAGATTATATAATCTTTGGTATAATATTCTAAATACAAAGGAATACTACGCATCTTAGCGTTTCAATCTAGACTATCAAGGCCAATGATATTATTAGAGAAGTCTTCGAAGTATAGAAAGTTTATCCCTTGTACTGTTTATAATCGATTTGATAGAACCTTCGACTTCAAATCTTTCATAAGTCATACTTACTGTTACCGATTGAGTAGCATCAGTTGATTCATTACTTAATTCAATACTCGATATACTAGTTGGATATGCATTTAAAAGCTTTATGCCGTATGTTGGCGTATTCTTTTTATCGAGTTGTTGAATATAAACATCAGTGGCGTATTCATCTCGATAACTAATAAGCTCTGTCACAGGATCGATAACACTTCTCATCCATCGATCAAAAAACTTTTTAGCGTAATAATCGTTTGTAAGTAAAAAGGTAAACTCAACATCTTCTTCGATAATTCCTGAAGGATACTTACGAGTTGCACGGTTATGGGCATCGTAATCACCGGTTTGAATTGCTCTTCCTGGCAGAGAACATGATTCGCAAAGAATATTAATGTCTCGTGGATCGTTAACCAAACCGCCAAGACTAAAGTTGCCACTTAACGCGGATGATGCAATACTATTGAGATCAAGATTCAATAGCGTTTGAGAAGGAGGTGTTATAGTAACCGAATAACGATTAGCAGCAGATGGCCCTCCTCTTTTTCCAATCGTTGATTTAAATTGATCAATAGTTACGGGATTGATCGTGTTTTTAATATCGTTAATGAGTGACATATTTTTTAGAAACTTTTGCGTGAATCATTCCAAATCGATGTGGCTTTAGCCTTTACGAATTGTTCTGTTGGTAAAAACAAAACACTTTCCCAATGATTGGCTGGGACTTCAACAATTCGTGATTTAACGTGGTCCTTCAAATAGTGTTTGAAACATGGACCAAAAAGCCTTAATCTCGAACTGCCCTTAAGTAAATCATATGATAGTCTTAAACGAGTCGTTTGATTATATTTCTTATTGTTAGTATATTCAGTTAGTCTATCAAAGAAAATTGCTCTCCACTTATGTGGAAGATAGTGAAGGTTTAAACCATAGAAACCGTCCTTTGCTTTATCAACCATGAAGATAAGAGGAAACCTATCGTAATACGGCAATGTTTTCTTATGCTTAGGATCGTATTGATAGAAGAACATACGGCCAACTAAAGGCCTATTCTTTGGCGTAAGATTCTTATCCTTTAAAAGCTTTGCTCGAGAAGGAGTCTGCATATTCTTAACCTCTTTCTGAAACCACTTCAGCGATTCCATCGTATTTCTTTCAATACCGGAAAGGTTTGCTCGATCTTCAAGTTTATTTAAAAAGGTTGCCATTAGACTTATTTTATGCGCCTCCGGCCATTTGCAATTTTACGCGGACCTTTCCTTTTTACACGATCATCAGGGTGAGGCATGTCCATATTCTTCAATAGACGACGAATAACCTCATCCTCGAATCCTGCAGTAGTCATTACCTGAACGACTTCACTTGGAGACCAATCCGGAGATCCGCCCGAATCCATTTCAGCACGAACAGCTTGAGCAAACCAATTTTCTGCATAGACTGGATCTTTTGTCTTACTACCTTTTGGATCCTTTGGCCATGGCGTCGGCTTAAGTGGTTTAATTTTTTTCTTTATGACCTTCTTTGGTCCTTTGAAAATATCCTTAATTTTGTCTGAAGTAATTTTAACATCACCGTAATCTTTCGAGATGACAAGATGTTTAGAAATTTTATCCAGTGTCCATCCAATACGTTTAAGCGACTGAACATCCCGAGCAAGTTTATCTTCATAGTCTTCACGGAGAAGAACGTTTAAGACTGATTCGATGAGCTTTTTCATATATCTATTTATACGTTTTACAGGATTTTAATTCCTAAATCCCTAAGAGTATTTTCAGTCCAAACCTGAAATATTAATCCTCGCTTATTTGCATAAGCCTGTGCTGCTTCCCATTTTGACTGGTTTTTAGCATATGTCATAACCTCTGTCAAATACTTCTTTGTTTTACGAGAACGTTTCTTTGGTGGACGAGTTTGTTTATCTGGTTTAATCTCGATAAGATACGTCCTGCCGTCCTTCATACGAATAAACAGATCAACAAAATAGCGATGTACC
>Ga0208793_1002364_pt1 | contig 9890 bp, 7 predicted proteins | sample 17_taG_FD_184092 | JGI IMG/M metagenome (GOLD analysis project Ga0208793, IMG submission 184092) | Marine viral communities from the Subarctic Pacific Ocean - 17_ETSP_OMZ_AT15314 metaG (SPAdes) (version 2) | ecosystem: Environmental > Aquatic > Marine > Oceanic | place: Pacific Ocean | collected...
TGTGTTGTAGCCTAGTGTTTAACACTGACAAACTACGAAAGACAATGGAAGATATGAAACCCTATCAGATTATGGGTGGGGATAACAAAGCATCTAAGATGTACTTAGTTAATATAGCTAAGTTAATCGAAGCAGTTAAAACTTAATATTCTTATCTAGTAAATGACTAGGAGTATTCTTGCGTCTATTAATAGGAATACCAGTTGAGATTGCTTTATTAATTTCTTTAATATACTTCTCACCATTTATCGCAGGTTTAAACATTCCTACAAAAACAGGAACTCTATCAAACTTTTCCCTATACCTAGTTTCAGCTTCTCTGTATCTTTGTATTAGTTGTGTACTCATATTATTAATTATACCTTAATATTGTAAGCATCTTTCATAATCTTTTCAAATTGTTTAGCAGACTTAGGCATTAACTTCTTTAGTAATGTATAAGAAGTTTTGTCTGCGTAGCTATAAAACTGATAAAACTGTGCAAAGATTTCAACTCTGACATTTTGCTGTGCTGATTTCACACTATAATTTCTAGGAGAGTCACCGTAATCTTCTCGTCTCATACTAAAATAACCGGGGAAATGTCCTCCATTTAAAATAAAATCGCCAGTAGCATAGTAGTAATCAAATATTTCATTAGAAGTTAAAGCATCTATTATGTCATGAAAAGAAAGTATTTGTCCATGCAACTCTCCATCTGTTCCCGGTTTAATAGCTTCCTCTAATTGTAATACAATATCTTTGGCATTTTTAATACGCTGTTGATGTTGGTCATATAGTTTTTCTATTCTTACCTTCATCTCTTCTGCTCTTTTAACTTTTACTGGGTCTGGATTCTTAGCGTTATTAGCCTTTTTTAAATCATCCTTAGCTTTACCAAGTAAATACTCCATTACTTTCCAATGGTCTCCCGGATTCATTTTAGATTCGGCTTGTTGTCTATTACTACCTTTTGCTATATTAAATTTTTTACTGCCACCAAAAGTAGTGTTAATACCATTAGCTTCTATATATTCCCAATAAGCAGAATCATCTATAATTAATCCCATGTTCACACCATCTTCAATAAACTGTGGCATAACCAATGTAGAATAACCAAGAACCTCAAGCTGAGATTCATTTATACCTGTTTTAATTCCCATCATATGGTCTAAAGCATGACCATACTCATGAAATAAAACGCTAATGTCATCAGGTCTGCCTTTGTGCGTATGAACAGAGCCATACTGACCACCTAATGATGGATGAAAATATGCTTCTTTGTTGTCTTTAGTAATAGGTATAGGAGGAAACTTGTTAACAAGTGCACGCATTTCTGGAGTACCATGCATGTTAAACAAATAATCAAAATAATCATCACTTCCTAACTTAACAGCGTTAGGAACATTGTAATGTTTACCATCTTTGTAGTCAGGCAACTCGTTTATTGGTGGACTTTTATCTACATCAGGAGGAATTATAGGTTGAACTGGGTCAGTGCCTCCCGGTGTTTCGTATCCCCAATCAATATTCTTAGGGTCTCCACTGTGTCCTTTTAACCCCCTGTCAATAGCTTGTTGCATCTGAGGTGCATAAATACTTTGAAATCCCGGTTGGCTTTCTAAATCAATACATTTTCTCATTAATCATCTCCCATCAATGCTTCAGTACCTATCCTACCAGTAATAGCATTAGTAAACACTTTAAATATATCTTCTGCTGTATCACCTAAAGGGTCTTCTCCAAACAAGTTTCTAATAAAATTATCTACTAACGCAGGACCCGGTCCTGCTACATATCCTGCAATTTTTGCGTCTCCAAATTCCCCAATCAAAGGAACACCTACAGCACTAACTGTTTCTATTACTCCTCTCTCTTCTTCAACACCTTTAATAGCATCTTTAATTGCCATTGCCAACGCAGCCATTCCAACAGCAGCACTGATAGCAGAAATAGTACCTAGCTTACCCATTAAATCAGGAGAACAAAACTGAGGATTCATTTTAGCATTTAACCTTCTAGCTATTGTGTTTCCAAATAATATAGGAAAAGACTTTAACTGTGCTATTAACATAAGATTAGGATTAGACATCCATAATGGTCTGTTACCAGCAGTTGGTTCAAGTGCTACATCTGTAGTTATCTTACGCATCCATGGAACTAACACATCTCTTATAGCTACAGTCTCACCTTTAGAATTTGTAAATGTAGAGTCTAAGTAATTGTCATCTAATATTGCATCTTGTATTTTACCATTAGCCAACCCACCTATCTTTCTAAAGTCATCCATGGATAAGCCATTTTCTTTTAACTCTTGTTGTAACAGTTTGCTGTTAGTAGAATTCATGCTGTCTATTTTATTGTACTGCTCTTGTATCATTTTTAATCCTGCTACCGCAGTCCAAACTCTTACAAAGTTTGTATACTGTGTAAGAAACATAGCAGCCGGTGTACGGAAGAAGTAATTTAAAGCAATATTTCTGTCACCTGCCATAAGTTTGTCTACTCTTTCAGCCATAGCGGGATTAGTAGCCATACCCATAACTCTTAATAAATCTCTACCAAATGATGACATAGCTTGTTGTCCTTCACCACCTGCATAAGTAGCACGCATTACACCTTTAAGCATATACCCAGCAGCTAAAGGTGCAGACCTTAACATATTATACCACCCTGTTCTTTGAGGTATCCATAATGGCTCAGTCCAAGAACTTATAGTTGCTAGTCCTAAATAACTAACAGCAGTTACTGTAGACAATAACTTCATGCCCTCTGTTAGTGCTCTTTGATTTGCGGTTCTAGGTTTTTTATAAACATTGTGGTAAGCATCATACATACCCCATAACTTTTCTACTTGTGCATCATTTAATGCACCTTTCTTTTTAAGATGTGTTATAGCATCTGAGTATTTGTTTGCTCTGTTTGCACCAAAAGACTCAGCAGAAGCAATCCTAGATACTGCACTAAGTAAATAGTTTTCTATAGACTGTAGTGTGTCTTTATTTCTAAACTTAGTATCAAGTTTATCCCACTTACCATCTCTTTCTATTTCAAAAGACGATTTGCCAAGACCTTGTTTTTGGTCAAGTCCTGCTCTAATTTGTTCAGAAGTATATATACTAGGGTCTACATCATTAAGTATATTTTCTAATACTTGTTTAGCAATAGGCTCTGGTATGCCAACATCATTAATTAAACTTTGTAAAAATTTTTCTTGATTCTTTGTACTCTTTTTAATAAATGCAGAATCAATACTACGAGTTAAATAACCTTTTTGATAACCAATTTGTAAACCATCTTTACCTAATGCTTTTGTTAACTCTTGATAAATTTCTTCTTGTATCTGTGCAATCTCTACAATACTTTCATCTAACAATGCTTTTTTATCAGCACCAATTAAAGACAATACCTCAGACTCAGCTTGTGCTAAATTGTATAAAGGCTTTTTATTTTTTTCTTCTAGTTTAGCAGCTATGTATCTGTTAACCGCAGGTCTAACACTACCACCTATCTCACCCATAAACGGTATTTTTCTAACCCATGTGTCTCTTATACGCTCAAATCTATTTACATATTTACCAATTAATATATGTCTACGAGTGTCATATGACTGAGTAATACCTTGAGTTTCTCCACTCCCTGTTTGCACATCAGCTAATGCACCAGCTATGTCCATAAACTTAGCCATATCTTTACCAGTCTTAACATCTTTACGAATGTCACCTAGCTCATCAGTAGAACGCTTTAATGCTAACTCACTAATGCCATCTTTTATTTTGCCTAAAAATGATTTAGTTTCTTCAGGTGCATTGTAAAGCATTGGAATAATATCTGCAACATTTTTATCAACATCATATTTGGGAGGTTTAATTCTACCCAACAAAGAATCAGATTCAACATTAAAAGGCTTGCCAGTTCCCGGCAATGCATCAAATTTAGCAAGTAATTCAGGGTCAACTTTTTTACCTTTTTCTATATTAGCAACTAATGTATCGTACTCGCCTAGTAATTTATCAAAATCTTTTGAATAAGATTGTACATCTGCTTTGTATTTGTCACCAGCTTTTACTTTAGCTTGTACATCTGCAAAATCTAATATAGCTTTGTCTGCTTTACGACTTCTATTTACAGCAGTAGCTTCGCTTACAGATGCTGGAGTACCATACAAGCCACCACCTGCTGCACCAACAGCAAAGTCTGTTAACATGGATTCTGGATTTATTCCTGCTGTTCCTAATACAGATGTACGCATCATGTTAGCCTGTTGTGCAGACTCAATACTACCTTCTATTAGTGAGGACTTAAGAGTTTGCTTTACTCCTTTGTAAAGCATTGAACCAATCTTTTCTTTATCAGTTGTTTTTAAATTGTCAGCTAATTCTTTTAATGATTTGTTTGCAGGCATTCCTGCTTTTTTCATAGACCTTGCCCATATTCCCGGAAGAATAAAATCAAGACCAGCATTCTGTATAGCTGTAAAACTAGCATTGCCTAGTTCACTTTCACTTAAATCATCTACAGTTTTTCCAGCTGCTGCTGCATGAGTTTCTACTGCTTCATCTAACAACATTAAATAGTTAAAGCCAGCAGTTGCTCCTGTAATACCAGCACCTACTAACTTACTAACACCCGGACCTTTCATTAATGATTGCCCTAATGTAAGACCAAACATAGTAATGCCCATAGCAGTAGCATTTTCTGCTAGTTTTTCACCTAAAAATCCGGGCACATCTTTTAAACTTTGTTGTGTTATTTCGCCTTGGTATTCTGGAACATAGTCTTGCATCCCAATTTCACCAGCATCTTGTAATTTAGCAGAGTAATCTTGTATGCCTTGAGGCACATCTAATCCCATGCGTGGCAATAACTTTGACAGTCCACGACCACCAGCTTTCATTGCCCTATCAAAAGAATAACCTAATGAATCAGATTTTTCTCCAAAACCTGCTGAACTAAAGTCAAAACTAGCAAACGGGTTTGCATTTTCCTCTAGCCGTACACTATCGAAATCAAAATTAGCAAAAGGATTTTCTTCCTCTTCTCTAAATTGCGTAGCCATTGTTATACCTGTGACATTTTTCTAAGATAAGCCATAACATATTCATCATCTGTTCGGTCTCCAGCTGCATACAATTGAGCTTGTACTGACCTGTACATAGCTACCATTTCAGCAGCATTAGCTTTTCTTTTAGTTTCGCTGTCTCCAATCTTAAATATACTACTACCTTTTAAAAACCTATCTTTAAGAACTGTATCTGATACTTTAGTAGCATTAAAATCAGCAGCATTTGGTCCACCTTTAGCTGCTGCTGTAGCTAGGCTTGCTTGCATTTTTCCAAGCTGATTACCACCCGGTATGTTACCACCTATATCTCTTAAACCAGCACCAAATAAAGCAGCTTTGTTAGGGTCTTGCATTCCTAATTTAAATTTATCAAAGAAACTCATGTTATCCATTTTATTTTTTGCATCAATTTTAGCTTGTTCTTCTAGTTTCTTTTGTTCTGTTTCTTTATTTTTAAAATCAATACCTGCTTTAGCATTTGTTATAGCATCTTGCTGCATTTTTAATCTAGCTTCTTTACCTTTTGCTGAAAAAGGCTCATCGTTAAATGGAGTAGTAAAACCTGCTCTATCTGCTAATGGCAAACCAAGACCAGCAGCACCAAAAGTACCATACCTAGGTCTTGTTATTTCTTTAGTAGTTGTTCCATACTTACTTCCTTTTACTATTTTACCATTTACTATTTCAGGTTTTTTAGTTGTAGTTTTTGTAGTTTTTTTAAGCAAGCCTTTTTTAAGTAAAGCTCCTAAACCAAATTTACCTAATGCAGTATAACCACCACCTATTCCATACAATGCAGCATCCATAGCTAAACCAGCAGGGTCTTCGTCAATTCTTCTTTTAAAGTAACCTTGCAAATCTTCTTCTGTTTCTGGACTATTTGCATCTAATGTATTCATTACCGCACTTTTAAAATCCTTTCCTATAAGACTAAACCCGGGTTCTTCTGTACCTTTTTCAGACCACACTCCACCATTACCTTCGCATTGTCCTTTAGTTTTTGCAGGAACTGTTCCTCCATTATAACTACATACACCCATTATCTTTCTCCTTTATTCATTATCTTCCACCTGTTAATCTTCTACTCGCACTGACATTGCCTCTGCCACCTCTACTGCCTGTAGTTCTTGTAGGCTTAGATGGTTGTGGTCCTCTTGGAGTAGGTTTACTTCTTACCACCGGAGTAGGTTTGTTTCTATTGTAATTTACGGTAACTCTAGGCGGAGGCGGTGGTGGATTTCTTCGTGCTTCTGCTTCTGCTGCTGCTCGTGCTTGTGCTGCTGCTTGTGCTTGTGCTGCTGCTTGTGCTTGTGCTGCTGCTGCTGCTTGTGCTTGTGCTGCTGCTACTTGAGCAGCTTGAGCTTCTGCTTGCATAACAACCCTATCAATAGGATTAAACACACTTAAAGGTATGTCTTCAGCTACATTTTGAAATAAACTTTCTCCTGTACTTGTGCCTTCATTTTCTCTAGCATATGATTGATAAGCAAGTGGGTAATCTGATTCAGCAGGACTTGGCACATATTTATCTGCCATTCTTGATATGTCTTGATTTAAAAATGCAGGTATGTCTGCCGGAACTGTTTCGCCTCTAGCACCTCTTGCATTAGTAGAACCGCCTCCACCAAATGCATTTAAAGTAGCATTAAGTATTTCTTTTAACTCAGCTTCTGCACTAGCATCTGTTTTACTGCCTGCATATTTAGCATCAATTGCTGTCATTGCATCATTTAATGCACCCATGTCACCACTTGTTAATTCTCCTGTATCTGGAGCAAGCTCGGCTTCAGTAAGTGGTCTACTACTATCACCTCTAGCTCCTCTACTGTCTGGTCCTGCCGACATCATATCTGGAACAGGTTTAAGGGGTTGTGTACCTAAGTCATCATTTATGTCAAAATAATTACCTGTCACATCTTGGTAATAATCCACACCTTCTACGCCTTCAGGTTTAAATGGTTTTCCTGTGTTTCTTGCTAGTGGTCCATCACTCATCATAAAACTATTATCTAAAGGTATTCCATCTAGTCCACCGTAAATAGGGTTGTTTTCTCTTTTAGGTTGTGGATTTAATATAGCATCTTGAAATATTTGTCTAGGGTCTCCTTCATCAAATATAGTAATGCCATCAATCACATTATTATTCTGTTTAGCATAATCCATTATTTGTTGTGTTCTATCTGTTATACCCCTAGCCTCAAAATCATCTAAATATCTTTGCATGTCTGTTGGCACACGAGACATTCCTGCTTCTATATCAGCAGTATCATCCATAGTTGTACCACGCTGTGAAGTAAACATACCTCTTTCTATATTAGCAGTATCATCCATAGCAGAAGCACCAGCAAAAAGATTATCTGGATATCCCATTCTATTACCCATAGCTGCATCTGCTGCTGTTTGGTTATCCATCATGCTGTTATCAGGAGTACCAGCAATATTACCAGCTACAATATTTTGCTCATTAGCTGTGGTTTGTCCCGGACTAGGGAATAATGTGCTAGGGGGTGGATTGTTAGGTCCAAAGATTCCCATTTCATCTATTGTTTGCTGGTATGTTAAATCTCCAGCAGAACTAGGAGGTCTAGGTGTAATACCGCTAGATAAACTTTCACCTATTATTTGATTACCACCAGTAAATCCCGGCATACTAACATCTGCACTAATAGGTTGTACACCTGATGGTAGTTCAACTGCTGGCATATTTATAGCAGCGTCTGCTGGTCCTGCTGGAGTTGCAAATTGTCCAGCAAAGTATGGATTAGCTGCATCAGCAGGTGAGCCAAATATACTGTAGTCTGCACCCCCTGTGCGTAGTCCTTGTCCATATGTGTACTCAGGTACACCACCCGGTCCTTCATAATTAAATAAAGACGAATCATTGTATGCAGACAAATCTGGTGCGTATACACTGCCTGAAGGTGTGCGTGAGGTAAAAGGAAATCTACGAGTATTTAATACATTAGACACAGGATATGAACCAGCACTATTGCTACCACCACTATTATTACTACCACCACCACTGCTTGTAGTAGAAGCTCCAGCACTTGGTCTATAAGGCACGCCATCAATACCAATAGCCTCACCCGGATATAAATACATAGCTGGCTCTGTCATCATACCATCTGCTGAAGTCACTCCTGCTGGGTTAATTTGTTCAGTCGGTTTATAGTAGTTAGGATAACCTGCTGCCTCATTCATTGGACTGTTGTCGTTTACAAAAGTTGAGGGGTCATATAATTCGTTTGGATTTTTATTAATAACTATAGGAGGCAAACTACTTACACCATCAAACTCTGGAACTTCGCCACCACCATATGTTAAATCCATATTGTCTGACATAAAATTATCATCAAATAAATTACTAGGTGTTGTAAAAGAATTTACAAAATTAGAACCTGCTGATTCATTTGCATCATACTTTGAACCACTTGTAAGAAAGTTTGTAGCTGCATTAGTAACAGGTGATATAAAATCAAATACAGGCTGAAGATTGTGCATAGATTGTTGCCAATAATTTTCCATTCCCATATACTACTCCTTAAAATAAACCATACATTGCAGCTAAAGAACCCATGTTTTCTAATGGTGTTCTACCCGGAGTTGTGCTAACTTTCTGACCTGCTCCACCAACAAGAGGACTAAATCCTGTAATGCCTGATTGATATTGTTGTAGTTGTTGGTAAGGTAAGTTTTGTTCAAACTCTTGTCGAGCCATTGCATCTTGTATTAGTGCTTGTTCTCTGCCTTGTTGCTGACCACCCGATGTACCTAATGCAGCGTAAGGTTGCATTCCTGCACTCATAAGACTTCCTGTCATTCCTAATGTATTAGCTTGGTGTCCAAGTCCTTGTCCATAAGCATTGCTATATATTTGTGCTGCTGCTTGGTTAGCTGAATCCGCTGCTCCGGCAAGTGCATTGCCTTCTGCAATACCTTGTCTACCGCCACCATAACCACCGGACATAATAGCACCGCCTCGAATATCAGCTAAGTTGTCTTGTACACCTGCCATTGCTCTATCTGCTGCTGCTTGTGCCATGTCATTAACATATGGATTGTTAGCTACATCTAGCATATTAGCACTAGTACCTTGCTGGTACGCACTTAATGCAGGATTCATTATACTAGGAGCACCTTGTGTTGCAAAGTCTCTTATGCCTTGCTGTGCTGTTAGTTGGTCCGGTGTAAATCCAGCTTGTGTTTGCCCTGTATAATACTGAGGTGTATTATTGTTATATAAATTAGCAGCTTCTTTAAAGCCACTTTCCATATAAGGTACAGCAACATCCCAAGGGTCTGCATTTACCGAACTTTGATTGTCACCTTTAGACATTATTTATCTCCTTTGCAAATAATCTTGTTTGTTCTTTATAGTTAATATCTTTAAGCATATTTCCCCATCCTTTACGACCAAATAGTTCTACATACTCACAGTTGTTGTCTTTTCCAAATGCATTTAGGAGTGCATCTGCTTCATTTCTCCATGTCATAAATTCTTTTCCACCCAGTAACAATACACATAATATGTTTTTCTGTGGATACTTGCTTATCTTTGTAACAAAAGCACCCTCTACTTCTGTGCCTATTTTTACCCAAAGCTGCATATTCTTCGATTTACAGGCACTTTTTATGTCACTGGTACTGTACTCCCCTAAACCATGTTTCAGGGCTGCATTCAAGTATTCTTCAACGAGAGGCCACCAAGCCTCTACACTTTCTCCCTTAATCCCTTCAATCAAAGTTTACTCCACGCTCCTGTGCTCAAGTATAAATACAACCCTTCACCGCTACCCGGATTCCAATTAGTACCATCTGCGTACCTAACATCTCCAGCTCTTGGTTT